>ENA-OQCU01000778-OQCU01000778.1-human-gut-metagenome-genome-assembly--contig:-NODE-778-length-13001-cov-3.314277_pt1 | contig 13001 bp, 13 predicted proteins | sample MGYA00242504_ERZ504590 | MGnify/ENA primary metagenome ERZ504590 (study PRJEB26092, sample SAMD00036318) | human gut metagenome | host: Homo sapiens | study: EMG produced TPA metagenomics assembly of... | reverse complement strand
CACGGTCACCGCGTCTCCGGCGTCCTTCACATCGGTATAGACTGCTGCATCTCGTTCAGATCTGGCGTCATCCGCTGCAGCAACGCGTTCGCCTGATCGATGCGGACTGCAGCGTGTCCTGGTCGAGTCATCCAGCACAACGCCCTTGCTGTCGTCGTAAATCTTCTGCGCGGCGGTGACGGCCGTCTGCAGTTCATGCTTGATAAACTCGGTTCTTCCCTGGCCTTTCCCGTCGGTTCACAGCCTTGGTGGCCTTGGCGACGTTTCGTCTTCGCCTTGGTGCTGGCGCGCGCGATCTGCTTGTTCTTGCTGGCATTGGCGTTCAGCGTCTCGGTGCCCAACGCCACGTCGCACGAGACCGGTTCGCTGGCCGAGGACGCCTTTGTGACCGCGCTGTTCAGCGTCTCCAGGACGGTCGGATCGGACACATCGCCTTGCGGAATCTGCTGCGCAGGCTTGGCTTCGCTGAGCGCGGACTGCAATTCGGAAAACGCCTTGTCGGCCTTGGTCTTCGAGGTCTTGCACAGGCTCGCCGCCTGATCGAGCTCGTTCTGGTTCTGCACGTGGCGCCACCACAGGAATCCGCCCGTAGCGGCGAACGCCACGACAACGACCGCGACGACGGCGATGATGATAGCGCGGCGGTGGCCATGTTGCTTTCGAGAACTGCCGTCCGGCTCTCCGCTCCCATGAGGAGGCACCGCCGCGCCCGCCTCAGGCGGCAGTGGCACGGTCTGCGGTGTCATTCCGGCTGTGGGTGGCACGCTCTGCGTGGGCGTAGGGAAAGCACTCAACGGCTGTATCACCATAGTGACGTCGTTGTTGCCTTGCGGCTCTTCCTCCTCCGGCACGGTGGGGATATCGGACACGTCCTCCAGCCCCAGCGGATCGGAGGCAGAGACATGCACCGGCCGCACGGTATCCTCCGGTTCAGGCAGGGGAACGTAGGGACTGGGAGCATCATACGATGGGTTGCTCCCCGATGAAGCGTCTTTGACGCCGCCCATCGAGGGGAACATCACGTCGGGGATGTCCCACGCGGGATTGTCGAGGAACTGCATGCCCTCATCATCTGCGGCCTGCTGTCCGGCAGCGCCGGCCCCCTCCTGTGCCGCGGGTTCCGTCTTGCCTTCTGCCGCAGTCGGAACCGGGACGTTCCCGATGACACTCGTGGCGGCGCCGGCGGCATCAGCAGCCACGGCATCGCCCAGCGCTACGGCCTTATATTCGGCCGCATGCCGCTCAGCGCCCGGTTCAATGCCCTGCACAGCGTCACGCTCCCCTGTTTCGGGCAGTCCCGCGCCGTCGCCGGCATCGTCCCATTGCATATCACGCTCATGCGCTTCATGCTCGTTCATCATCCGCCCCGATTCATGTCCGCTTTCCGGGATTCGCCCGGCCTTCTGTTCCCTATTATGGCCGTTTCACCGGCATATTCAACGTTCACGCCATTATATACGGTACCGTCCTGACCCTGTCATGCGCCGATACGCCCAAGGTAGCATGTCATCGCTTCCACAGGCCATGAGCATCGTCACCGCGTCACCATCACAACCGCGTTGTCGCCATGGAAGGGCCACAAAACGCACGGTCGCTGGCGAGAGCCGCGCGACCTGCATAAACTGTCCGAATCATTGCGTAAGTTTATGATGGTGGAGGAGATTCGCGGGGGATGGTATTCAGTCTTCCCGCGAGTTGGAACAAACGTGTTCCGCCGCGGGCGCAGGCTTGCGTGGCGAGGGCCTAGATGGAAGAGCAGATGACTGCGAACAGGCCAAATACACCTGTTGACAAGATGACCGACGATCTTCAGCATTTTTCCGCAAGATGGCCGAGGAAGAGGCGGAAGCCGGGGAATCGGCCGACGGCGGCACTGCCGGGGAGTCCATGGACAATGACGCGGATATGCTCGCGAACGTGGCGGATCCTGCCCCGCGGCCGGTCCGATTCTGGGTCAGGAAGGCCACGAGGGCGGCGAAGCGCATCGCAGCGGTGGCAGTGGCCACAGCGGTGGATCCTCCCGTTCCCATTCGCGCGGTTCGCGCAGCGGCGGCCGAAAGAAGAAGCGCCGTCGCCTGGCAGTGCTTCTGGTCGTCCTCGCCCTGGTGCTGGTCCTGGTCGTCTTCCCCGTGATCGCAATCTGGTGGTACGCGCACATGATCGACGAGAACATCGCGATGCGCAACGCGGAGGCCGAAGCGGCACTGTCCGGGCCCGAACCGAACTCGGAGCGGCGCGTTCCACGCGCTGCTCATGGGCTCCGACAGGCGCAGCAACAAGGAGAACGGCCGCAGCGACAGCATCATGCTGGTCCGCGTCGACCCGAAGCGTGCGCAGGCCGATATCATCTCTATTCCGCGAGACATGATGGTCAACATCAGCGGTGGTGTCAGCAAGATCAACGCCGCATACTCACATGACGGCGCGGCTGGCGCCATCCGCGCGGTATCTAAGTTTGCGGGAGTGCCGATCACGCACTACATGGAGGTCGATTTCAGTCAGATGGTGGCACTGGTGGACGAGTTGGGCGGCATCACGGTGAACGTGCCGGAATCGTTCTCCGGCGGCAACGGCGGCGGGTCCCTGAAGGCCGGTACGCAGACGCTGAATGGCGAGCAGACACTCGTCTTCACGCGTGAACGCTACAAGGTCCAGGGCGGCGATTTCTCGAGAGCCCAGGCGCAGCGCATCGTACTGACGGCCATCATCAACAAAATCCTGGATCAGCCGGTCACCAAGTGGCCTAATCTGGTACGTCAGTTCTCGAAGGGCCTGTCGACCGATATGTCTGTGACGGACTTCCTGTCCATCGGGCAGAAGTTCTATGGCAAGAGCGTGACGCTGAACACCGCCGGCTGCCCCTCGTACGCATTCGAGCAGGACGGCGTGAGCTACGTCGGCGTGGAATACGAGGAGTGGCAGGACATGATGCGCCGCACGGACGCCGGCCTCGGCCCGAAGAGCACCATCGACATTCCCGAGCCGCAGGCATCCAACAAGAAACTGGGTGCCGCGTCCAACGCCGAGTCGCCGAAGGACTACAAGGAGCTGGTGAACAAGTCACTGAACTCAAACAGTGTCATCGGCAACGAGTGACGACGCCCCCCCCCGAAGAAATCAGCCCCTCGAAACCGCTATCTGCATTTCGAGGGGTTGATTTTTGCGTCACCGGACATCTATCTGCGTTTCGAGGGGGTGCCGAAACGCGATATTCGAAGTATGACGACCCGATGACCATTGGAATCATGCGGTTTTCACGCCCCGGCTACTTTGCCACCAGCCCCTTGAAACGCAGATAGATGTCTGGAACCCACCGAATCAACCTCACGAAGCACAGATACCGCCTTCTGCGACCCGGCCCAAGCGAAGGACGGCCAGCTGCCATCGACTACGAACCAGCTGGAGGGAGGGGCCGACACCGCGGTCAAACGCATGCTCGACTGACCAACACAGGAGCCTATCCGAAGAGCACATGAAACGATGCTGCGAATGAGCGATCTACATGCTCACCGATCACCCCGACCCTGTGTCGTCCGTCATCCCCAATCATTGGAGGATGAGTAGGGAAAGGAGCGGCGAGGCCACGGAGCCGGAGCCAAGGACCGTGACCGCCGTGCAGCTGACCGCTGGCGGCGTCAACACCCACGAAAGCGGGTTCGACATCAGAACAGGCTGGGCCGGACGATCACACTGACCCATCAACACACCCGGATAAGACACACTTTTCGACACTTAGCCCGGAATTCGATAGCGCAGGAGCCGGCCCCCATGATACACAGGGAATCCGGCTCCTACTTCCATTTCCTCCTCGGGGGTTGGCTTATGTTTTGTTATAGCGTTCACCCGCGGCCAGTGATATCTTAGGGTGTGTTTACGCTAGTTGGGTTTTGGCTGTGTTTTTTTCAGGTAGATGGCGATGAGGATGAGCCGGAGGTCGGCGAGGAAGGCCTCGTCGAGCCTGTCGTAGCGGGTGGCGGCCTTGCGGTAGCGCTTCATGCGGTTGAAGACGCGTTCGACCATGTTCCGCCCTCCCCGGGAGACGCCGACGGACCGGGATCCCCTTTTTTGGCGCCCCGGCCGCGTGCCGGTGGGCCTCCGCGCTCGTGGAGTCCATGGCGAGCACCCGGATCTCCGCCCCGATGCCCCGCTCCTCCCGCCATGCCGTGAACAGGCGCTCCATCGCGCCATCCCCGGACCAGCGGTCGAACCGCCGGTAGACGGTGACCCACTTGCCGCAGCACTCCGGCAGGCCCCTCCACGGGGCTCCCGCGCGGCACATCCACGGCAGGGCGTTGACGAACGTGTGGTTGCCGCGTCGGCGCGGCAACGGATGCGCGACCCTCATGAACCGGTCAAGCGTGACGTCATACCTCGGCGTACACATACGACAATTATCACGCAAAACTGAAATAGCGTAAACACACCCTAGAAGAAGACATCCGTACCCCGTCAAATATGGTTACTCGCGCAGCTTGCTTGCCGCGAAGATAAACAATGGCAGCGCGGCGAACGCGTAGTTCTCGCACTGGATATACAGGTACACGATCAGGACAAGCCAGCAGATAGCAGTCTTGCTCCAAACACCATGCTCGGCAGCTGCAGTATCGAAGACACGCGTCATGGAAACTATGGAAGCGATGACCAGCAAAACCAGGCCGATCAATCCGTATTCGGCGACGACGCTGGTATACGCACACATCGTCCATACGGTGTCCGCATTCATGCCGGCCGCAAATCCTGTGGCCGCGCCGCCGTTCATGCCAAGACCATTTAGTAGCTGCTCGGCCTTGGATGCGCCAGCCCATACCGCATTGATGATGTTGCCCGCGCCATAACCGGTGAACATGGTCCATGGGTGGACGAGCAGGCCGCAGAGCGGATCGAGGCTTTGGTAGATTCTCGCAAAGAACGAACCATCCCCCTGCGCGCCGTTTTCGGCAATGGAAGCCAGCCTGGAGTCGGCAAGCACGCCCATCAGTCCAAGCAGGCATGCTCCGGCAAACTGCGCCATGCCACGCAGTCGTTGCTTCCGATCATGCCACGTGTTGTGCACGATGATGGCGATCAGCAGCGCCACAACGGAGTCGATGACGATTCTGGTGCCGGCCTGCATGAGCATCGCGCCGATCGCGTAGACGACGATGAGGTCACGCAACCGTTTGGCATAGATGCTGTCGCGGCCTCGCATCAGCCACATGAGGGGCAGCAGTATGCCGAACAGGTGCATGCCGATATAGCTGGGTTCCGCGAACAGGAATTGCGGCCGACCGCCGCCCCACGCCGAACTATCGGTGACGTACTGGCGGTACATGAGATGCGAGAAATAGTTGACGAGCGGCTCGAACCGCAGATGGATGGAGAACCATTGCACGACGCCCACGGCGAAGGAGCACCAGTAGGCCGCGATAAGCAGCCGGATCGGCATGTTCCAGGGGATGCGTTTGATATGGAAGGCGATGGCGAGCGCGCCCAGCGTGGCGAGCATGCCGAACAGCCCGGTGAGGCTCATGAACGCGGCGTTGAAATGAATGCCGAAGCGCAGCCACCCGGGGATGGACAGGATGATGCATGCGACCGGCAGCAGGAACATAGGCAGATACTTCACGGCTACGATATGCAGCTGCCGCCAGTTGCACAGGCAGTAGACAGCGAATAGCGCCGGACTGATCGGCGACCAGAACGGCGCGTACAGGCCGAGCGTGGTGCCGTCCACCGGGAGAAGCGCGATGCCCAGCAACAGCCAGATGACGTTCCGATCCTGCGTTGTCAGAAATTGCAGGAACGGCCGGTATTGCGGCCGGCCATGATGGTTGCCCGCGTCGATGGTGTCGTTGCGTACGCATGCCTGGTTCATGTGATTCTCCCTCCCCGTCAACCTTACTCGTTCATCATGATGTATGGATGCCACCCGTTGTTCATTTGTAAGTGCAACGCCTTCGTCAGGCTTGTAGGCCTGGCGGCTCGTCAGCGAATGGCTCGGCGGGCGTGCGGTAGCCGAGCACTCGCAGGGGCCGGTCGACCTTGTGCGGCACGGGCCGGCGATGTAGTGCCCGCCCCTGCTGGGCACCTTTATTTAATCGCATACACGCCAGGCAACATTATGCTTGTTCACGCCCGGAGTCAGACTCAACAACATGCCGAACGAACCGTCGGCAAGCGGGCAACTGATCCGCGGAACAGACCGGTATTGAAAAGGATACGGCAGATAGAGCAGACAGGCGGCAGCCCGTCTCATTCATCGATTAAACGTCCACTTCTCCTCAGGCTTGCGGCAAATTGTTCTTCTGTGATTTCTTCCGTCACCAGCCTGGAAATGAGTTTATATAGGGTATTTCGTTCTGGCTCTGGATCATCATCGATATCCAAATCAATTCTTTCCATTTTCAGGATGGCCAGGGATATGGCCATTGCGGCGCGTTTGTTGCCATCAGCGAAATAGTGATTTTTGGCTAGGTGAAAGGTAAAATGCGCCATTTGTCGAAACAAATCTTCGAATCATTCTTTCGGCGATTGACCGAATACCGGCAGAAAGGTCGAATCTACAACGCCACTTACGGAACCGGAGTCATTGGCTCTTTCCACGGTAAATCCGCCGGTGTCGTCAAGTTGCTTCCTGTGTGCTCGAACGATTGCTTGCGTCATTGCCTCTGCGAAATCATCAGATGGAAAAACGAGTGGCGGCGCTTGGATATGCCACCACTCGTTAGTGTATTGCTCAGGCATTGCGCAGAATCCTGAAGGTGTTCTGCCACTTTGCATTTACTTCATCCAAACTAGATGCAAGAGTGTTTTTGGGGAAGGTCAGACCGTCGTCGGATGCGAGAATGTCATCGTTGGTGATTTCGACGTTTTCTCCTTCCCTGTAGACATTCTTCCAAGCGGAGTTCTTTCGATGGGAGAATCCCACAAGATCGAATGCCGTCAGAAAACCATATTTCTTTGCCGTCCCATCTATGACGGATAAGACCTGTTCATCCTTTGCGGTTTCGCCCTCGGGCTTGAGAATCCTGTTGCGTCCGTATTTTTGGAAAGTGAAATAAACGTTCCTCTCAACCGGACCGTAAGACCACGCTTCAATCTTGTCTTCGAACAATGGTTTCCTGGTTGCGCGCAGAGACTCGACTTGCGCGAAATAAACGAGCTTGTTCAACACAAGATTCGTAATGTCGATATCAGAGCCATGGCGAAGAATGAAAGCATTCGCTACTTGTATTGACTTCATGGCCCCTCCTCTGTCATGGAAATTTCTATGTTCAGATATATGAAGCTTGCTTTCGAAAGGAAGTATACTACCAGTCCTTCTCTCAAAACACAAAGGTAGCATTCAATAATGCATTTGTCAGACGCTGTAAGAAATCCTTCATTTTCAGTTTGGCAGCATTCCGCACGCTAGAGCTGTCGACAAGGATAAGGAAACCACATATTGTTGCTGCAAAATCATACGTCAAGGGATAGCTACAAAATGCGTCGAATAGTGGTTTGGGATTTTCTCCATGGTTGAGCTCTTTGACACAGTTCTTCACATGCAGGGTCGGATTAATTCGCTTTTCGATGCCGATTATTAGACAGTTGTTATGTGAAGAAGCATTGCGCATAATCCGGATGGATTGGGGCTGCGGACGTTTTCTTGGAGATGATCACGCAGCCATTCCCTGGCTCTGACGGTATTGTACCGGACTCATCCAACCGAGCGACCGTTTGATGCGCTCGTGGTTGTACCAGCGGATGTAATCGTCGATCAGGGCGAACACCTCGTTGCGGGCTCGGGGCATGGCCGGGGATGGTCCGACGGCGCATGTTCCCGAACGGCGCGGGTACGGCTCATGCGGGGGCGGGGCCACGCCGGCTCCCGGCGACCTCGCCGGCCGCGATTTCACGGCCGGGATGCCGAACGGGAAGTGGCCCGCGGACATCGCCCGGGATCAGGGCCGGGGACGGGAAGGCGTGCCTCTCGCCGCCGGTCGACTGCCACGACGGCAGGATCGCCGCGTACACGGCCGGTCCCGGCCCCGACGCCGGGCTCGCCGACGGGATGCCCGCCAAGGCCGCGGAATCACTGCCGGAGGGAGCGCATCCCCTGGCGCGTTCCGGCCGCGGCCGCCACTGCCGGCGGCCCGGACGGCCGGATCTCATGGGCCGCTGCGGCCCGGCTCGGCCGACGGGCGCCAAGGGCCCCTCCCCGGATGACGCCGCCGCGGAGGGGTTCTTCGGTCGAATGAGGAGGGAATCCGTCCATCCCGGGCATCGGGAGGAGCGTACCCGCGACGAGGCGCTCGCCCCGGTCGGCGACTGCATCCGCCGGCACGACCGCGAGCGCATCAAACGGTCGCTCGGCTGGATGAGTCCGTTGCAATACCGTCAAAGCCAGGGAACGGCTGCGTGATCACCTCCAAAAAACGTCCACAGCCCCCCCCTACCAGACGGCGCAGCCGCCTCACTGTAAGGGTGGAACAAAAATCAGGCCTATCACACTACGGCATGCGATAACTTCTTCTTGAGAGTTGTTTTTCGACAAATCAAAGAAGAAGCGGATGTACGGAATCATGAGACCACGATGTTGGCTGTGGTCATATGCCATTCGTGGAGGGAGTCAGTCCACTCTCCTTGAATCGACTAGGCAAAGGATTAGCTGCAATACCGCGGTAAATCGCGTTAACACTGCTGGTGAACGTTGCGACGTAGTCAACAAGATCAGGGTGAAGAGCCCACTGGTTTCGTACACCTTCGTTAATGGCGAGCAGTGCGAGCGAAGCATGCCGGGCATCAGTGTCACTGCGGATCTCTCCAGCACGGATGCCCTGCGCGATGACTTTCTCCATGGCGTTAAGCATGATACCGAGGTTTGTTTCAAGATGATCCTGAGCTGGCGTGTCTGCGGTCATTGCGGCACTGGTGAGCATAGCTCGGAATCGCAGCAGGTCAGGATGCCTTGAAGCGGTGCGAACACTGTCGATGATTCGGTCAATCATTTCCCGCACGGTATCCGCCTCGAAGATGTCTGTGCGGTAGTCTGCTTCGCGCAATCGCACGACGGCGAGGAACAGGTCCGCTTTACTAGGGAAATGGTGTAATACTCCGGCGTCGCTGATACCGACTTGTTTTGCTATATCGGCGATACGGACGTAGTTGTAGCCATGCGCTGCGAACAGGCTAGTTGCCGCGTTGAGGATAGCTTGTCTCATGCGTTCCCCTTTGATGTTGCGGCGGTGGATTGTGCGGGATGCGTTTATCAAGGGTGTGTCGGGACGAGGTGATGCAGGATTCTGGTCGGAGCTCATGTGAGCCATTGTAGACTTCTGTGGTTCGTTCGAAACCCATTCTCATCCCGATGCACCCATTTCCTTTGAATCAGTCGATCGGCTCGAGGAACATGGAGCGTAACTGTTCCAAATGCTCCTTTGTCATACCGTTGTCGAGACAATACTGCGCCACGGTGCAATGCTTTGATCGTATCCTTCCGAGCATTTCACGCATAAGCGAGGCCGGAGATGCGAGCATGCCGGCTAGTGCCCCGACGCCGCCATCGGACGTCGTGTCATTCGGAATATCAAGCATTCCGGAGGATATGGCCTTGCGGAACGCTTCTCCGAGATTACCAGCCGACTGTGCATAAGATGACACAATGGATTCGTCATCCACGCCGAGGATTGCTTCCAAGACCGCCGCGACTATGCCGGTTCTGTCCTTTCCCGCGGTGCAGTGGATGAGCATCGGTCCGTTTCCTTCGGCTAGAAGCGTGAGGATGTACGCTATGGACGAGCCGGAATTATCCACGATGTTCCGATAAGTTCCTTTCAGGATTTCACGTCCCATTCGTGAGGTCTGCTCGCCGTTTGCGCCGCTGAGTCTTGCCGCCGCCACGGAAAAAATGGAGTCGCTGGTGGATCCATCCGATGGATTGGAACCTGCAAGCAGGGGTATCCGGAGCACTTCGATTCCATCGACCTCATAGGGCCAGCGAGTCACTTCCCATGAATCTCGCAGGTCCACGATGATGCGCACGCCGAGTCGCTGCAGGTCGTTCCTGCCTTCCGGAGTCATGAAATTCAGCCCCGCCGAGCGCAGGAACAGGCCATTGCGCAGACGGTGATGCCCATCGACCGTCATCAAACCGCCAATTCCGCGCGCATTCGGCACCCCGTGAATCACGATACCTGCCGCGTCCCCATCAAATGGAGCGGCGACATTGTTCCCGGCTTCTTCCGAGGACGGTACGCACGCACCGTTGCTTTCTACGACCTTGGAGAACCAGAAGAAGGAGTCCTTACGTTCGCGTTCCAAGCTGTCGGCGTTGACATGGACCAAGCCGAATCGTTCGCGGAAACCATTCATCCATTGGATGTTGTCGATGGAAGACCAGATGTAGTATCCGCCGACATCGATGCCTCCGGCGATGATGTCCCGCAAATCCTGGATGCTGCGGGTCAGGTAGGCGATGCGTGTGAGATCGTGGACGCCATCATAGAATCCGCCTCCGTCATGGCCCGTGGCGTGTGCCGCTCCGGCTCGATGTTCCATTCCACGCCCATTCTCGGTGACGATGATTCTCGGATGATCCGGATATTCGCGGTGCACCCATTCAAGCGTGCGCTTGAGTCCTCCCGGAGTGTCCTGTCTGAACCCATGGTCATCCCACCAACGGTGTCCCGGAGCAGGGACAACGGCGCTGTCTTCTCCGGCGGCGATGCCGCCGAACTGGCGCAGTCCCGCAGCATGCTCACCAACTCCGGCTGCATCATAGAATTTAGGTGCCCTTTCCGTGCTAGCGACGTTGAGCGAGGAATACCAATTCACTCCCAAGACATCCAAGGGCTCCGAGATGATCTCCATGTCGTTGTCTCGGCACGCACCGTCCTCCTCGACCTGACGACGTACCGTTGGCACGTGCCCTCGGCCCAATAGCGGGTCGAGCATCATGCGGTCGATACCATACGAGGCACGGTCGGCGGCGGCGATATCATCGGGATTAGATGTGGCCGGCTGCATGCCAATGATGGCAAGGATGACACCGATAGACCCTTTGACGTTTTCCTCACGTAATGCACGCACCGACATGCCATGTGCGAGCAGGATATTGTGCACCGCATCGAAACCTCGTTCGCCTTCCTGACGCATGGGAGGAAACATGCCGGCTACATATCCCGCCAAGGCCGGATGAGATGGTTCGTTCATGGTGTACCACTGGTCGACGCGGTCGCCGAGTCGCTGCGCCATGATGTGGGTGAAATCCGTGAACCAATCGACGGATTCACGTCCCATCCAGCCGCCGCAGCGATCCTCCAGCCATTGCGGAGTGTCCCAGTGATAGAGGCATGCTGCAGGCCTGATACCGCGTTCGAGAAGACCGTCAACGAGCCTGTCGTAGTAGTCAAGTCCGGCGGGATTGGTGGTCTTCTGGTCATCGATGATGATGCGGGGCCAAGAGATGGAGAATCTGTGGACGGGTGCGCCGATTTCCCCTAGCAAGTCGAGGTCCTCACTGAGTCGATGGTATTCGTCCGATGCTACGGACAGGTCACTGCCTTCCGGCACGGGCAGTTGTCCTGACTGGATGGCTATGTCCCATATCGATGGGGCTTTGCCATCCGCGTCCCATGCGCCTTCGATCTGATATGCAGCGTTGCTGGTTCCCCAAAGGAATCCTTCGGGGAACCGTAAGTTGTCGTTGTTGGTGTCGTTCATGATTGTTCCATTTCTTCGCTGCAGCTTATGCGTAATTGTTGGGATTATGTCGGCTGTGCGTCCAAGACGGCACGGAGGCTATCAGCCGTTGGGTGTACGGGTGCCGGGGATGGTGGATGACGTCCTCGGTGTCTCCATGCTCGACAATCGTTCCCTCGTCGAGCACGGCTACTGTGTCGGAAATCATTCGCACCACTGACAGGTCATGGGAGATGAACAGCATGCTCATACCTTCTTTGTCACGTAGGTCCGCGAACAGGTTGAGTACCATAGCCTGCACTGATACGTCAAGCGATGAGACGGGTTCGTCACATATGAGCAGATCGGGGGCACCTGCGATGACTCTTGCGATGGCCACACGCTGGGCCTGCCCGCCGGATATCTCTCCGGGCCGAGCATCAGCGTAGGTATCCGCGTCGATGCCGACCTGTTCCAGAAGCGTATGGGCGCGGCGCCTGCGCTCGTCACACGGCATGTCCGAGTTGATTTCGTAGGGTTCCGCAACGATGTCCGCCAATGCGCGCGCCGGATTGAGCGAGGAGATCGGGTCCTGGAATATCATCTGCACGGCTGGTCGTCTCGCCCAGCGGGGGCCCAGATCCTCGCCATGGCGGCTTACGCTGATCTGACGGTTCTGGGCAATGTCGCGTCCCGCCACGAACACCCTGCCGGAGTCTGGTTTCTGCATCCCGGTGATGACCCGTGCGATTGTGGACTTTCCCGCACCGGATTCCCCGACCAATGCGGCGCATGTGCCGCGGGGCACTTCGAACGTAACGTCATGCACCACCGTGTGATGCCCGTACGAACAGGTCAGTCGCTCCACGCGCAGTTCGGTGCTGTCATTTAGTCCGGGTGATTGGGATGAGGGGATGTCAGTCATGATTCTCTCCTCCACTGCTCTTCGATTCTCCGCCGTCGGCGGTTTTCATTTCCATATCCACGGTTGGAAGCCTTCTGAGCCATGGACCGTCGAGCTTGGGCTTGCATGCTAGCAAGGCGCGCGTGTAGGGATTCCGAGGATGTTCGATGATCTGCTCGACCGGACCGGTCTCGACAATCACACCATGCCTCATCACCGCGATTAAGTCGCAGCGTTCCGCCGCAACGTCGATGTCGTGGGTAACCAGCAGGAACGCGGAGTTCGACTTGGCGCGAATATCATCGAGCACGTCGAGCACCTGCCGCTGGACAGTCGTGTCTAGCGCCGTCGTCGGCTCATCGCCGATAAGCAGTGGCGGACGGGCAATTGCCGCGGCGCTATGCCAATGCGCTGCCGCTGCACCTCCGGACAATTGGGACGGGTAACGGGACCAGAC
>ENA-OQCU01000777-OQCU01000777.1-human-gut-metagenome-genome-assembly--contig:-NODE-777-length-13006-cov-4.033931_pt1 | contig 13006 bp, 19 predicted proteins | sample MGYA00242504_ERZ504590 | MGnify/ENA primary metagenome ERZ504590 (study PRJEB26092, sample SAMD00036318) | human gut metagenome | host: Homo sapiens | study: EMG produced TPA metagenomics assembly of... | reverse complement strand
GTCCCAACAGCATTGAAGCTGAGGATATGTATAAGAACGGGATGAAACTTGTTGACATTGCCAAGAAGTTGGACGTCCCGGCCAGCACAGTTCGGCGGTGGAAATCAACACAGAATTGGGACGGAAAGACAAAAGGAAAGAAAAACGAACGTTCGCAAAAGAAAAAAGCGAACGCTCGCCATAAAGGTGGACAGCCTGGGAACAGAAATGCAGTTGGAAATAAGGGAGGTCCACTGAAACCGGGAGATAAGATTGCGGAGAAGCATGGAGCGTATTCCTCTGTCTACTGGGACGTCCTTGATGAATCTGAAAAAGATATGATCGAAGATATTCCGATGGATGAAGAAATGCTCCTGATTGAACAGATTCAGCTCTTTGCCGTGAGGGAAAGAAGGATCATGATTGCAATTAATAAATACCGGAGCATGAAAGGTGAAGTATCCCTGTATGGATTCGGCCGAAGTGAAAGCAAAAGGACATTCAAAACAGAAGCGGACAAGCAGCTCTATGAAGAACGCATAGAGAAGAAGATATTTGCTGAAGAACGTCTGCCGGGAGATATGTATAGCATGCAAACCACGATGGAAAACAAGGACAATATGATTGCCAGACTTGAAAAAGAGCTGTCAACTGTACAGTCAAAGAAGACCAAGGCTATTGAAGCACTTGCGAAGCTGAGACTTGAAAAGCAGAAGATTGCCGGAGAAAGCAAGGGCAATGAGGTTGTTCGTGCATGGGCCGAAGCTGTGGTAAAAGCAAGGGAAGGAGAGAACAAAGATGGATGATATACAGTTCTCTGAATTCCTTGATGAAAGCATACCGCTGTGGCGAAATGATCCGGTAATGTTCTTCCGGGAGGTGCTCAACTTTGAACCTGATGAATGGCAGGCAGAAGCTGCAAGAGATTTGGCGGCAAACCCGAAAGTCAGTATTAAATCTGGACAGGGTGTAGGAAAGACTGGTCTTGAGGCAGCAGTGTTCCTGTGGTTTATTACCTGTTTCCCATATCCAAGAATCGTTGCGACAGCACCAACCAAACAGCAGTTGCACGATGTCCTCTGGTCTGAGATTTCTAAGTGGATGAGCAAGTCTGAGTTGCTCTCTATGCTTCTGAAATGGACAAAGACCTATGTTTATATGGTTGGCAATGAAAAGCGTTGGTTTGGTGTTGCTAGGACTGCTACAAAGCCAGAGAATATGCAAGGCTTCCATGAAGATAATATGCTTTTTATCGTTGATGAAGCTTCCGGTGTTGCGGATCCGATCATGGAGGCTATCCTTGGTACCTTATCTGGAGCAAATAATAAACTTCTTCTGTGCGGAAACCCAACACGAACATCTGGAACATTCTATGATTCGCACACCAGAGACAGGGCACTGTATAAATGCCACACTGTATCATCTGCAGACAGCAGTAGAACAAACAAAGAGAATATTGATTCGCTCATAAGGAAGTATGGATGGGATTCAAACGTAGTCCGTGTCCGTGTCCGTGGAGAATTTCCGAATCAGGAAGATGATGTATTTATTCCGTTAAGCCTGATCGAGCAGTGCAGCAGTAAATTGCTAGAACTTGATGATTCAGCTGGGATGCAGTTTGTATCACTGGGGGTAGATGTGGCCCGTTTCGGAGATGATGAAACGATCATATATCGTAATTATCATGGTCATTGCAAAATAGTCCGAAACAGGCGAGGACAGAACCTGATGGCCACTGTAGGTGACATCGTAAAGGAATTCAAAAAGATATACAGGGAGTATTCAAAGTATGAAGGCAAGGTGTATGTACAGATTGATGACACCGGTCTTGGTGGAGGTGTTACCGACCGCCTAAAGGAAGTCCGGAAAGAACAGAAGCTGTATAAGATGCAGATTATTCCGATAAATGCAGCGGAAAAGATTGAGACCGATACGGCAGCAGGTAAAGATGCAGCTGAAAAGTACAATAACCTGACCACCGCCATGTGGGCCAGCATGCGAGATCTTCTGGATAACAAGCAAATTGTAATTGAAGACGATGAGCAGACGATTGGCCAGCTTTCCTCCAGAAAATATACAATGACGAGTAATGGAAAGCTTGAAATCGAATCAAAAAAAGAGATGAAGAAAAGGGGCCTTGACTCCCCTGACCGAGCAGATGCTCTTGCTTTGGCATTGTATCTCGGAAAGATCAAGAAACACACAGGTACAGCACCTGGAGTCAAAGAATTACAGGAGCTGACCAAAGACAATTACTGGGGCTGATATAGCCGGAAAGAGGGGTGATGAAGATGAAAGAGTATGGACGGATTGGACAGAAACGCTGGGAAGGACAGTTTTATGAGGAATTTCTTCCGGAACTGTCTGGAATGCGTGGGATAAAGGTATTTCAAGAAATGAAAGAGAATGACGATACCGTTGGAGCCATTCTTTTTGCAATTAAGATGATGATCCGGCAGGTTGAGTGGCATGTAGAGCCGGGAGGTGACAGTGCCAAAGACAAAGAAGCAGCAGAGTTTGTTGAAAGCTGTATGGGCGACATGCAGGCCACATGGACAGATACCATTTCGGAAATCCTGTCATTCCTACCTTACGGTTGGAGTTTCCATGAGATTGTATATAAGCGCCGAATGGGTAAAACAAAGAACCGAAGATCATCAAGCAAATACTCTGATGGATTGATAGGCTGGCAGAAACTTCCTCCGAGAGCACAGGATACCTTGTATCGCTGGGAATATGATGATAGTGACAATCTGATTGGAATGACACAGCAACCGCCTCCGGATTATGGACTGTTTACTATACCGATGAGTAAAGCAATGCTATTCCGAACGGAGAGCGTAAAAGACAATCCGGAAGGTCGGAGTATTTTAAGAAACGCATATCGCTCCTGGTATTTTAAACGGAGAATCCAGGAAATTGAAGCTATCGGAATTGAGCGAGATCTTGCAGGTCTGCCAGTTATTCATGCTCCTGAAAGGGTGAAATATGGGAGAGTCAAGATCCTGACATGGTTAAAAATTAATGCAGCACTTATTACCATGGTAAAGAACCTTCGCAGAAATGAATCCGAAGGGCTTGTTCTTCCGTATGGATACGAAGCGGAACTTCTGAGCACCGGAGGTACAAGACAATTTGACACCAATGCAATCATAAACAGATACGATACGAAGATCGCCCAGACAGTCCTTGCAGATTTTATTATGCTTGGGCATGAAAAGACTGGAAGCTTCGCACTAAGCTCGGACAAGACAGAATTGTTTTCTGTTGCGCTCGGAGCTTTTTTAGATGTTATTTGCGAGACGTTCAATAACCAGGGCATTCCTTCGTTGATAGACATCAATGGTTCCCATTTCGATGGGATTGAGGACTATCCTACACTCGCCCATGGAGATGTGGACAAACGGGATATCACGAAACTGTCAACATTCCTGAAGGATATGGTCGGCACGGGAATCTTGATACCTGATGAAGAACTGGAAGATTATGTCAGGGAGGCAGCAAACCTGCCGGAAAGAACGGAAGTTCCAGATTCCAGAGAGAAAGATGAACGGCGAGAAGCACAGCGCAGAGCACCAGAGAAGACAGCAAACGAACCTGATGGACCAGAGGTGGATCCAGAAGAGAATCAAGATGCTGAGGAAGCCAAGAAAAGGTTAGGCAGGTGATTTGATGATGCGAAAAATACGGCCACGATCAAGGACTGTTAAAAAAAGCGAAGAATCACAGAGAGTACTGGATGCACTTGACGTCTATCTCGAGGGAAATATTGATGAACCAGTAAGATGGCTTGTTCGATTCTGGCAGGATCAGGCAGCAGTCATGCTGTACAGAGAACTGCGAGAACTCGTAATAGGAGAAACAGATCCGGAAAGCCTTTTTGATATATGGTTCCAGGATTATTCGAAGATGCTGTCAGAAAAAATGACACCTGTATGGGAACAGGCGTTTCTTGAAGGGTGGAAAAACAATTCTCTCTTTTGTGGAGCAGAAGATGTAATAAGCTCTGAGAGCTGGGTTCGAAGCTGGATTGTTGATCATACGGGAGATTTGATAACAAATTGTTGTAATGAGCAGGTGAGCGCAATTCGGTATCTGATCGCTGAAGCTGAATCTCTTAATATGAGCAGTGCTGAAACGGCAAGATATATCCGGCCAGCGATAGGACTGACAGAGAGACAGGCTGCGGCGAATCTCAAATATTACAACTCCATCAAGGAAAGGTTGACAACGGATCATCCGAGAATGAAACCTGAGTCAATTGAGCGGAAAGCGAGGGAGGCTGCTTCAAAATATGCAGAAAGACAGCAGCGGTATAGGGCAGAGACTATAGCCAGATCGGAAATAGCACAAGCCTATAACCATGGCGCAGATGCTTTTGTGAGGGAAGCGGTAACTGCAGGGAACCTTCCGGAGATGGAAAAAGAGTGGTCAACAGCTTTGAACGGCCATGTGTGCGCATCATGTGCAGCTCTTGAAGGCGCTAAGATAGGAATGGATGATGAATTTAAAACGGTATCCGGAAGGAGAGAGATTACAACGTCTATTCCACCATTACACCCGCGCTGTAAATGTGCGGTGAAGTATGTGAGGGTGAAAAATGAAAACATTCAATGAAATAATGAAAATAAGGGACGAACCGGACAACAAGCCGGAGGTAACAAAAAGAAAGTTCCAGGTAAAGAAGACAAATAATGAAAAAATGCAGGCATTCGGCTGGGCCAGTGTTGCTATTGCTGAGAATGGAGAAACTCTGGAAGACTGGCAGGGCGACATCATAGAGCCTGATGAACTTGAAAGCGCCGCTTACAAGTTCGTTGATCTCTACCGGGAAGGTGGAGAGATGCACGAAAGAGGTGGGGTTGCTTATCTGATCGAGAGTGTTGTATTTACGGAAGAGAAGATGGCGGCAATGGGAATACCGGAAGGTACGCTCCCTGTTGGATGGTGGATAGGCTTTCAAGTAACAGATGCGGATGTTTGGGAGAAGGTAAAAGATGGAACTTACAGTATGTTCTCCATTGAAGGGAAAGCAGAAAGGGTAGAAGTAAACAATGAATAAGTATATTGGAACAAAGCTTGTTGAGGCAGAAAAAGCAACTCTTGCAGAAGCACAGGCATTAAAAACAGGTGCCTGCGATACCATTGAAGAAGCAAGAAGAAGGTTTGGAGGTTCAGATGATGGCAATCCGGGATATGTAGTTAAATATCCGGATGGATATATCAGCTGGTCTCCGAAAGATGTGTTCGAACAGTCTTATTATGCAGGTTCAAGTAGGATCCGAAACTGATATCTGGCGTATTAATAGGAGAACACATGGTGAATGATTTTATCAGTTACACCAAAACCAGTACCGTAGGTTATAAGACGGTAATGGTTCGTTGCGTACTTCGAAATGGTTTTGAGATCATTGAAACATCTACATGTGTAGATGCTCAGCTCGGAGAAGAAATCTGCATGAAGAAGATAAAGGATAAGATCTGGTATCTTTTAGGATTTCTGCTTCAGACAGCGTGGCACGGAATTAAATAAATGTGATCAATAGGCATCCGAAAGGGTGCTTTTTTGATAAATAAAAGCGAAAGGAGGAAGCATTGTGGCAACAAAACTGAAAGGCCTGGAAGTAGGTAAAGTAGATTTTGTTGATGAAGGCGCAAATCAGAGAGCTGACATTAAACTGCTGAAAGGCAAGAACAAAGCAGAGGAAACACCAGACCCAGAGATCGGACTGTTTAAACGATTCCTGAACTGGATCAGCGGAGAAGTGCAGAAATCAGCTACAACCTTCGATGAACAGATCAACGCTGTGAGCATGGACGCAATCCGGGATGAAATCTGGTCCGTATGTTACGCCCTGCAGAATTCACTTAATTCAATCCTGTGCGACCCAGAACTGGACAGCAGCGGGAAGCAGAGTGCAATGGATACAAGCATTGAACAGTTCGCTACAGCTATGAAGGAATACATTCCCGGATGGGCTGGGGGAACATCTGCAAAAATCAAAAGAATCTGGATGCGCCTGACGAAACAGATCTTCCTATGGTGATGAAAGCGCATAGCAATCTGGAGGAAATCATTCAGAAATCCGTAGAAACGAAAGGAGAATTGGAAGACATGATTAAAATCGACAAGTCAAAAATGTCTGCTGAGGAAAGAGCGACATATGATGAACTTATCAAAAAGTTTGCCGTAGAGACAAACGAGGAGCCGTCTATCGAGAAGAAAGCACCGCAGAAAAGCGAAAAAGAGGAAAACCCAGACGTTCTCGATGATGATGGAGCTGAAAAGAAAACAGATACAAAGAAATCTTTTACACCGCCAGAACAGAATACAGACGATGATATTTACAAAGGACTGCATCCTCTTGTAAGAGAAAAACTGGAAGCTCTCGAGAAAAGAGCGGAGGAAGCGGAAGACAGAGAACTTTATGCAGTTGCTAAGAAGTACGAAGTTCTTGGAGAGAAGCCAGAAGAACTGGCTAAGTCCTTGAAAACACTGAAAAGTGCAGGCGGAACTGCCTACAATGATATGATCAGCATTCTCGACAGAAATGTGGCAATGGTCAACAACTCTGGCGTATTTGGAGAAATCGGAAAATCATTCTCTGGCGGAACTGCAGCAGTCAAGAAGTCTGCAGCAGAAGGAAAAATCGATACGATTGCCAAAGGATTGATTGAAAAAGATCCTTCCATGCCATATAACATGGCGCTGGCAAAAGCCTGGGAAGCACATCCGGAGCTTATGGCTGAGTATGAAGACGAAGCCGGATACTAAGAAGGAGGCGAATGATAATGGGTAAAAATTTTAATGGAACACAGATCAACCAGTCACCAACTATTTCCGAAAAGGCAGGAGCAGATGTTGCTGACATCCGTAACCTTATTCTGAAATACGATACTGATGGCAATGTGGTTGTCGCTGCCGATGGCACAGCACCTCTGCTTGGCGTTTCTATTATCGAAGGTGGATATAATGACATTTCCGGTGTAGAAGCTGGAAAAGTTAAGAAGGGTGAAGACGTTGATATCCTGATCAAGGACATCGGATTCGTCATTGCTTCCGCTGAGATCAAGAAAGGGCAGGAGGTTACTGCGACCACCGGAGGAAAAGCGGCAGTTGCGGCAGCTGGTGATTACGTGATCGGGGTAGCTCTTAACAATGTATCTGCCGGAGGCTACAGCAGACTGCAGCTTTCTAAATACCAGAAGGCAAAAGCATAATCTTGATAAAGGAGGATAATATTGATGAGAAACACAGCAGCAGGAATCCAGTCTGAAATCGCAAAAGGCGTATTCAGACCTCACACAGCACTTACAAACATGGCTCTGGCATATTACCAGAATGCAGCTAACTACTTCGCAAAGGCTCTTTTCCCAACCTGTCCGGTAAGTCTTTCTTCTGACAACTACTATGAGTTCAGCAAGGAAGATCTTCTGAGAGATAACTGGAGCAGAAAACCTGCTTATGGAAAAGTTGATCCTACAGTAGTAGGCGAGAGCATGAAACCTTATGTATGCCAGGTAGACCAGATGATCATGGGAATTGATCAGATTCGCCAGACCGATCTCAGCAGAAGACAGGGACCAACCACAATGCAGCCGAAACAGCAGAGAGTAAAAACCATTGCAGAACAGGCAAATATCCATCAGGATCGTCTGTTTGCGGAAAGCTACTTCAAAGCCGGCGCATGGAAGAATGAACTTGAAGGAGTAGACAATACCTCTCCGAGCACAAACCAGTTCATTAAATTCAGCAATGCAAACTCTGATCCTATTGCATTTATCGATAGCGAGAAGACAAGCATGAATCAGCAGACAGGACGCATGCCGAACCGCATTGGTCTTGGTATTAATGTATTTAATGCTCTGAAAGTACATCCGGGCATCCTCGAAAGGGTTAAATACGGTGGAAGCACCGCAAATCCGGCATCTGTAACAGAGAATGTGCTTTCGCAGTTGTTTGGAGTTGAAAAGATTGTAGTGCTTAAATCCATTATGAACAGTGCAAGCATGGGAGAAGATGAAAATATGCAGTATATCGGAGATCCGGACGCATTCCTTCTTGCCTATGCCACAAATGCACCGAGCATTGACGAGCCGTCTGCCGGCTACATCTTCACATGGGATATGCTTGGAAATGGACAGATGCTTCCGATTCTGAACTATCTTGGCGAGAATGGAACACATACAGAATACGTGGAAGGACTTATGGCAACAGATATGCATAAGACATCCGATGATCTGGCGAGATTCTACAAATCTGCAGTCTAAGGAGGTGCCATATGAAGCTTGTTGCAAATAAACCATGCACTCTGAGCGGAAAACGATACTTCATCGGAGAGGAAATCCCGGCCGAAGCAGTCACTGATCCGGTAGCTCTTGAAAAAATGGGAGTGCTGACTGTGATTCGTGACGGTATTCCGGTTGAAACACTTGAGGAATGCGTGGCATCAGTCGGAGAAGTATTCTTCAAAATCGAAATCGTAAAAGGAGATAAGGGCTTCGATTTGGACGTTACAGAGTCTCAGCTTCAGGAAGCAGTAAAAACTATGCAGATGAACCAGAAGGATGCTGTAGCTCATATTAGAGACACTGTAGAGGATAATACAGTGCTTATCTTTCTGAATGCAGTAGATTCGAGAGCTGCTGTAAAGAAAGAAGCTGAAACTAAGGCGAAGAGCCTTGGGGAACTGGAGGAAAGCGCAGGTGATGCCTGATGCCTGGAACATATCAGTACGAACCGGGGAATATTGCTGAATACGGAAAAGACCGTATGCGTTTTGAACTCGGAGATGTAATGGTCGAGGGAAAAGAAAAGACTTGTGCGCTTTGCGATGAGGAATACAATGCGGTGATTCCGGAAAAGGTTCCGACGGCGAGACAATGGAAAAAAGCAAAACTTCGTTGCCTTGAAAGCATTATGCGGAAGTTTGCATTTGAACCCGATACAAAGGTTGGCCCACTCTCCTTATCCATGGGGGAACGGGCCAAACTATGGAAAGAGATGTATGAGGATCTGAAAAAAGACTTGAAAGCCAGTGCAGCTTCGGCCGAAGCAATTCTTTCGTTGGCAGAAAATCCAGAAACAGGGCGGATAACACCGCCTTATTTTTATGCCGGAATGATGTCGCATGAGGAAACAGAGGGGGAAGACATATGATGTTCGGAAACGCAATGTACCTTCGTCCGGGGAATCTCTGGAAGAGCTTCCGGGTATTGAAGATGCATGTGGACAATGTAGATGGATATGCAAAGAACTCATATGAGGATACGGGAACTATAGTGGATGGAATTCTTGCACAGGCGACTTCGAATGAGAGGGAGCTGACAAAACACCTATGGGACCAGAAACTGCATTCCCTGACGCATACCCTTGTGGTATCTGGAAGATGTGATCTCAAAAAGTCAGATATTCTTGCATATGAGGAAAAAGCATATTTAGTTCTTGCTGTTGATAATGCCGGAGACCTTGGGTTTGCCGGCATTGCCTATCTTGAAGAAAGGAATGATCTGAAATGAGTCCGGAGGCAGCAGCGGCAGCTGTACAGGAAGAAGTAAAGAACCGCGTAGAGCAAACCAAACGACAGGTTGATGTAAAGATGATGCAGGGTGCCAATGAACTCAGGAACGCCGCTCTTACGGTATTGGCCAATCCAAGTCCTTCAGCTCCCGGAAGTCCACCTGGTGTAAGGAGTGGAAACCTGAGAAGAAACTGGAATATGTACAGTTCTGGCGGTGGAGGAAATGGCATATTCGGAATCCAATCTGGAATGTACTACTCGGGATATCTGGAACATGGAACAAGCAAAATGGCAGCCCGTCCTTATGTTGAAAAAATCAAAGAAACTGCAATGCCGGAGATTCTGGCATTGTTCTCGGAGTTAGGAGGGTAAATGTTACTGACTGAAGAAACAAAGAAAGTTATAAATCTTGCTGAAATCGGAAGAGGATCTCTTATCTCGGCGAAAAATAAAACCTGGGATAAAGCGCAGTCTGGAATAGTGACAGAAGCGACTGTTGACACCATCACAGTTTTATTCCTTCCAGAAACACAGAATATCCAGAATCATTTCGTGATTCAGGCTGAGGCTATTGAAAAAGGAATGTGGACTATCAGATATTCTTCTGACGGAATGGAAACGGTGAACGTATATGAGGGGAGTGTAGAAGATGGATCTGAATCAGTTGCTGTATAGAAGATTATCTCAGGACAACCTTCTGAACGGAACTCTAGCCAAGTACGCAGATAAGCCGGCCATCTTTAACACAGAGTTTCCTCCTGATCAGCAGGAGGGATGGAATGGGAAAAGCCAGTATCCAAGGATTTCTTATGTCTTCAACAAACAGGTGGATACAAAGCGGTCTTCATCTGGCCAGCTTACTGTCGCATTGTACGACATCATGGACCCGCTTGAAGTAGAGAAGATGGAAGTTGCTATCAGGAATTGTCTTCAGGACGTGGTGATGAAACCAGAAGGGGAGGCACCTATGTGCTTTGCATGGGCCAGAAGCGAACCTTACATCCTGGAAGGAAACGCAGTGCTGTGCAAAGAAATTGTGTTCGATATTCTGGAATACCCCGCACAGGAAACTACGGATCCAGATCCTGTTATGGCGTTGAACAGGTATATTAAGAATCTTTTCCCAGAATGCATAGTTTTTTGGAATTGATGAGTTATCAGAATACACCATTCCGGCAGATACTCCTGTTTTCTATTCTGGACTGAAATCAATTGACAGCACAGATGGTCATTGCAGGAGTAGCCTGTCGTGGTTCAATGCAGTTATTTCGGTGCATCTCCTGTGCCCGAAACCGTCATTGCGGTTGAAGATGATGGCCGCACTTCACCAGAGCTTAGCGAAGGATGAAGAGATCATCATGTTTGATGATTCCCCAATGGTCGTGAAAGCTCTGAAAATGAACAACAATGCTGATTACCTTAGAGAGGGGCCAGATGTCTCTGAACAGGGTATTATCGTGCTTAAAAGACGCATTTAAGCAGCCTGGTATATCAGGCGTAACAATCAACGATCTTACATGAAAGGAGTAAGCAATGGCAGAAAAAGATATCAAGAAGACACCGGCTACGACACAAACAGTACAGCCGTCCGCTGACAAGTACACCATCCAGGAACTTGAAAATGCAAGCACAAAAGTATTTGGAGTTCCTCGCGAATGTGCAGTAGCAGCCTTCAAAGGCTGCAAAAAAACAGAAATGACTGTTGCGGAAGCGAAACAGATCATTGATAGATTCATGAAAAAGGAGGTCAAATAAATGGCAGGTTATTTTTCTCTTGGAGAAAACAAAATCCGTCCCGGTGCATACTTCAATGTACAGAAAAGAGGGGACGAAACAAACTTTGGAGCAATTGATGGTGTTGTAGCAGTGCTTTTCAAGTCTTCGATCGGACCACTTGGAAAAGCTACAGTTCTTCCGGCAGCTGAAGGATATGAAAATACCTTTGGTACTGGAGGCACCACAGATGCATTAAGAGAAGCGTTCTATGGAGGCGCTGTCAAACTTATCGCTGTTCGAGTAGGGAACGGTGGTACGGTTGGCAGCGCCTCTCTTGCTTGTGCAACAGGCAAGGCAAAGCTTTCAACAAAATATCCAAGCGGTGCAAAATTTACAGCAACAATCAGAGAGAAGCTTGGCGATTCCTCGAAGAAGGAGTGCATCGTATATCTGGATGGCTCTGAGTTCGAAAAGGTAACATTTGCAGCAGGAGCAGAAGAAGCTACTGCGCTGAAAGAAGCATTTGCTTCCTCAAAGAACTTTGTAGTCGATATTACTGATGCATCAGGAGCCGTTACAGCGGTTAGCCAGTCCGCTTTCGCAGATGGCGCAGATCCGACAGTAACAAACGCAGACTACAGTGCTGGATTAAAAGAAGTGGAGAAATACTTCTTCAACACCATTTGCGTTGATACAGAAGACGCCGCTGTCCATGCACTGGTAGCGGCATTTCTTGACCGAATTTATCTGGCTGGCTCTTTTGGAATGGCAATTGTCACTCCAAAACCTTCCTCTTCACTGGAAGATAGGATGACATCCATCTCCAGCTTCGATACCGAAAACGTAATCGCGCCGCTGAATGCGAATGCCAATGCCGGCAATGAAGAACTGAAAGGATATCAGGTGGCTGCGTATATTGCGGGTGTTGTAGCCGCTACTCCTGCGAACCAGTCCGTGACACACGCTACTCTTAGCAGATACAGCGTTCTGAATGAAATCCTTACAAATACAGAGATGGAAGTAGCTGAAGAAAAAGGCTGCCTGGTCCTCTCTACGGCTTCTGATGGGGCCGTATGGCTTGACAATGGTGTTAATACCTTGGTTCATCCGGATGCCAACCACGACAGCGGATGGAAGAAAATCCGTAGAACAAAGACCCGTTATGAACTTCTGAACAGAGCAAATGCAGCAGCTGACGCACTGGTTGGAAAGGTTGATAACGATACAAACGGAAGAGCCACTATCATGGCAGCTATCCAGGGTATCTGCAATGCCATGGAAGCAGAAGGAAAGATCCAGTACGGTAATGTAACTGAATCTACAACTGTTACTACTGATGGAGACACCTGTGGATTTGATATCGAAGTGATCGATCTGGATTCTGCAGAGCACATCTATCTGAATTACTACTTCCAGTTCAGCACTATTGTTGCTGCATCTGGAGAATAAGAAAAGGGGGAATAAATAATGCTGAATAAGAGTGCGGCTACTGATGCCAGACACAGCAGATCCGGCAAAGATGCGATGCTTTATAACTCTGCTGGAAAACCATTTGCACAGGTTGAAAGTTTCACTACTAAAGGTTCATTTAATAACTACAAATATGCGCCTCTTGGCCAGTAACAGAGAGCTTGAGGTTAATGGAACCGTAGGAGTTACCGTAAATATTTCCGAAATCGTAGTTCTTGATGGCGAGCTGTTTAATGCGGTTATCCAATGCTATTGCAAATCGGAGAATCTCCTGTTCTGATGTTTACAGGAGTTATCGAAGGAAGAATGGATCACAGGAA
>ENA-OQCU01000776-OQCU01000776.1-human-gut-metagenome-genome-assembly--contig:-NODE-776-length-13025-cov-4.489301_pt1 | contig 13025 bp, 10 predicted proteins | sample MGYA00242504_ERZ504590 | MGnify/ENA primary metagenome ERZ504590 (study PRJEB26092, sample SAMD00036318) | human gut metagenome | host: Homo sapiens | study: EMG produced TPA metagenomics assembly of... | reverse complement strand
TAGGCATAGCAAAAACCGATGAAGAAATGCAATCATGGATAGCCCAACATGACCAAAGCAAATTACCCAATGTAGGAAACAATATTTGGAAAGCCGGTGATATCATGTACGCTAACCTGGATGACAATCCTGCCATAGAAAAAGGTACGTCTGCCACTGATCCGAAAGATTTAACCATTATTGGAAAATTACACACCCCGCTTTCGTTTTGGCTTCTCATTAGGAGCTGACTATAAAGGATTTGATATCAATCTAATGTTCCAGGGCGTAGCCAAACGTGACGTTTGGGTAGGAGGCGACGACAGAACCGCTTATTCTAAAGGTATGATTTTCTGGGGTATCAACGGGGGGCAATGGGATTCCACCGGATACGAAGAACACATGGATTACTTCCGTCCTGAAGGAGATGAAATGGGAGCAAATCTCAATGCTTATTATCCGCGCCCCATTATTGGAAGTAAACAAAACCAGCAGGTACAAAGTCGTTACTTGCAGAATGCAGCTTACATCCGCTTGAAAAACATACAAATAGGTTACACGTTGCCTAAAGCATGGATACAAAAAGCTAACCTGGAGAAAGTACGACTATTCTTCTCCGGAGATAATTTATGGACTGGTACCAAGATGAGTAAAAATTTTGATCCAGAACTAATTTACCAAAACGGTATGAGTTATCCGTTAAGCTATACTCTATCATGTGGAATTAATATTACATTATAAACTTTAAATAAATCATAATCATGAAATTAAAATACATCATACTCCCTATAATAGCAACTTCATTCGCTATAAGCTCATGTAACGATTTTCTAGATAGAGAACCATTGACAGACAATGTGAATGAAGGTTTTTTCACAGAACCAAGCCAATTGCAGGCTTATTGTAACAAGAAATACGAACTATTGCCCGATTTCAAAGACACCAATCTTTTTACCAACGATCAAACCAGTGATAACCAAGCAGGAACAGATCCTGTAGATTTCTTTCTACCGCAACGTATCAAAGTTGCCGCCACAGGAAGTTATAATCGGCAAGGACATTTGCGCGACTGTAACCGATTGTTATATTACGCATTTGGAAAATATCCAAAAAGGGGAACTGGAAGATACCCGCGAAACTCAGCAATATATCGGTGAGATTTACTTCTTCAGAGCTTACATCTATTTCGAATATTTGAGGAAATTCGGAGATTTTCCCATTATCAAATCAGAACTTAGCGCAGATGATTATGCCGCCAATGTGGAAGCAAACAAACGTAAGCCACGTAATGAAGTGGCCCGATTTATTCTAGAAGACCTGAACGAAGCCATTGCCCGATTATTACCGCGCAGTAATAATCTGACCAATCACCGTCTGAACAGAGAGTGTGCCTATCTATTTAAATCACGTGTAGCCCTGTATGAAGCAAGTTGGGAAACCTACCATCAAGGAACCGCACGAGTACCAGGTGGTCCGGGCTGGCCGGGCGGTACTTTCAATGGCAACCTTAATACTGAAATAGATTTCTTCCTGACTGAAGCGATGGCATCTGCCAAAGAAGTGGCAGAAGCAATACAAATCTCTGATAAAATAGAAGATTATATGAATATGTTCAATCAATATGATCTTTCTTCCAACAAAGAGGTATTATTATGGCGTATGTATAGTGCGGATGCCAAAGTGAATAGCTTAGTAGAAGGCAATTATCATAGCATATACAATGAAAACGGTGAAGGCTGTGTGGGACAAGGTGGAGGTTATACACGATCCATGGTTGAAACTTTCCTAACTACCAATGGCCTGCCTATTTATGCACCAGAAAATACAGAATACAAAGGCGACAAGAGTATCCCCGATGTAATGGAGAATCGTGATTTACGCCTTGTAGAATCAACATTCAAACCGGGTGATATGGTTTGGAGAGGTGGTAATATGGACCAAGACGGAAGAATGGTCTATGCAAATCTACTACAAGCTTATCAAAACTTAAGCAGAACAGCTACAGGATATTTAGTTCGTAAAGGATGGAGAGACAGCAATGTAGCTCCAGCGGATAATTCACCTTTGGCTTATATGATATTCCGCGCCAGCGAAGCATATCTCAACTATATGGAAGCTGACTATATGAAAAACAAAAATCTAGATGATTATAGCAAAAAATACTGGAGAGCTTTGAGAAAGCGTGCCGGCGTATCAGAAAACTTCCAAAAAACTATCGATGCAACAGATCTAAGTAAAGAAAACGATCTGGCTGTTTGGTCCGGAAGTCAGATGATAGACAAAACTTTATATAATATCCGCCGTGAACGACGTTGCGAATTTATAGCAGAAGGCATGCGTAAAGATGATCTTTTACGCTGGCGTTCACTAGATAAAATGAAAAACTATCAAACAGAAGGATTCAATTGGCAAGAGTATCAAAAAGAGCCTTACTATGTGAAACAATTGGCTGCCGGCTTAGTGGTTAGTAATTCTAAATATTTACGTCCGCATTTTGCCAACGAACTGATCATTACCAACAATGGCTACAACTTTGAAGAAGCGAATTACCTGACCCCTATCTCTTATGACGTATTCCGTCTTTCAACCCCTGAGAAAGGAGGCGATATTTCCACTTCCGTTGTTTATCAAAATCCAGGCTGGCCTGTCGGTGCCAATCAATATGCTCTGCAATAGGTTTAGATAAAATAACTCAAAAAGGGTGTAGTTTAATTCGTTACAATGTATTCTTATTGTACCTTTGAACACACCCTTTACCAATATCATACCGAATTAATATGAAATTTTTATATAAAAAAACATTTTTCATCTTTCCGTTCTTGACTTCTATCTATTTACAAGCTCAAGAAAAACCTAACCTGGTCTTCATCATGGCAGATCAGTGGAGAGGAGATGCTTTAGGTTGTCTCGGAAAAGAACCTGTCAAAACACCTTGCCTGGACCAACTGGCCCGTGAAGGTGTGAATTTCACCAATGCTGTCAGCAGCTATCCCGTATCTTCACCGGCACGAGGCATGTTGATGACAGGCATGTATCCGCATAAGAACAAAGTAACAGGCAATTGCAATTCTGCCAACGCTCCCTACGGAGTAGAACTTCCACAAGATGCACGCTGCTGGAGTGATATACTTAAAGCCAATGGATACCAAACAGGATATATCGGCAAATGGCATCTGGATGCTCCTCATGAACCATACATAGATACTTACAACAACCATGGTACAGTTGCTTGGAACGAATGGTGTCCAAAAGAACGCCGGCACGGTTTGACTATTGGACCGCTTATGGTACTTACGACTACCATTTAAAACCCATGTACTGGGACACTGACGCTCCCCGGGACAGTTTTTATTATGTCAATCAATGGGGACCGGAGTATGAAGCCGACAAAGCGATTGAGTACCTCAACGGGCATATAGATAAAACGCAGCCATTTGCCTTAGTCGTATCCATGAACCCTCCACACACCGGTTACGAGTTGGTGCCCGACCGATACAAGGAGATGTATAAAAACCTGAATGTAGAGGCATTATGTGCCAACCGTCCCGACATTCCCGCCAAAGGCACTGAAATGGGTGACTATTTCCGAAACAATATCCGCAATTACTATGCCTGCATGACCGGAGTCGATGAAAATATAGGTCGGATAATCAACGAATTGAAACGTTTGGGTTTATTAAAAAATACTATTGTAGTATTCACTTCTGACCACGGCATCTGCATGGGGGCTCATGAACAAGCCGGAAAAGATATCTTTTATGAGGAATCCATGCGAATTCCCGTCCTTATCTCATGGCCGGAAAAAATAAAGCCGAAAACCGACCGAACAACCATGATAGCTTTTGCCGACTTGTATCCGACCCTGCTTTCCATCATGGGCTTTCAGCAACAAATACCGGAAGAAGTACAAACATTCAACCTTGCTTCCGTTCTCCTCTGCGGAAAAGAAAACAACCGCATTGTCCAACCTTATTATTACATACAGTCATCCAATCCGGCAACAGGCTACCGGGGATTACGCACCGCTACACATACGTTTACTATCCATGCAACCGATGGTAAGGTAGATAAGATTATTCTATTCGACAGGAGATCAGACCCTTACCAAATGAATAATATAGCTATGCAGCATCCCAAACTGGTAAACCGATTGAAAAGCCAATTAAAAACATGGCTGCAAAAAACAGAAGATCCATTTTTTAATTATTTATAACCTATGAAGATACTATATACATCCCTTCTCTTCCTTATGAACTGTGTACTGAGTGTTGCACAACCGGAAGTCATTATACCCAAACCGCATCAATTGAAATGGCACGAAGCGGAAATGGGAGCCGTATTTCATTATGACCTCCACGTATTCGACGGCATCCGCTACGGACAAGGCAATAACCGTATCAGCCCCATTGAAGATTATAATATATTTAATCCTACCCAACTGGATACTGACCAATGGATTCAGGCAGCCAAAGCCGCAGGCTGCAAATTCGCCGTACTCACAGCCACCCATGAAACCGGCTTCGGATTGTGGCAAAGTGACGTAAACCCATACTGCCTGAAAGCTGTAAAATGGCGTGATGGCAAAGGAGACATTGTCCGCGACTTTGTCAACTCCTGCCGTAAGTATGGTATCCAGCCGGGCATCTATGTAGGCATCCGGTGGAATTCACTTCTAGGTATCCATAATTTCAAGGTAGCCGGTGACGGAGAATTTGCCGCCAACCGACAGGCGTGGTATAAACGCTTCTGCGAGAAAATGGTGGAAGAACTTTGTACCCGCTATGGAGATTTATATATGATTTGGTTTGATGGCGGAGCCGATGACCCACGAGGTGACGGTCCTGATGTGGAACCCATCGTCAATAAATACCAACCCAACTGCCTGTTCTACCACAACATAGACCGTGCTGATTTCCGCTGGGGAGGTTCAGAAACCGGCACAGTGGGATACCCCTGCTGGTCCACTTTTCCGGCCCCCTGTTCACATCATAAACGTATTGAAAGCCAAAAAGACCAAATAGCCTTATTAAAACAAGGTGATCCCGAAGGCAAATACTGGGTACCAGCTATGGCAGACAGCCCCCTGCGTGGTGCCAACGGCCGCCACGAATGGTTTTGGGAACCCGATGACGAGAATAATATCTATCCATTGACAACGTTGATGGATATGTACGAAAAATCAGTGGGCCGCAACGCTACGTTAATCATCGGGCTGACCCCCGATCCCGATGGGCTATTGCCGGCAGGTGACGAACAGCGTTTAAAAGAATGGGGAGAAGAAATAAACCGGCGCTTTGGTACACCATTGGCGGAAACCCAAGGCCGGAGGCAACGGCTTACGCTGAATCTGAATGAAAAACAACCGGTCAACTACTGCATCATCCAAGAAGACATTGCCAAAGGCGAAAGAATACGCCAATACAAGATAGAAGCGAAAGTCAACGGAAAATGGCAGACAGTGTGCTCCGGCGAGTCTGTGGGACACAAACGCATTGCACACTTCGAACCGGTAGAAACCACCGCCTTGCGCCTCACCGTAACCCAATCCGTTGCCTTACCCGAAATCAGACATTTCAGTGCCTATAACGTAACCCTCAAATAAAAAATCATGAGAGAATATAAAGCAATATTCATTTGTATCCTGATTTGCAATGTATTTGTTTGTCCGAAATCCTTCGGGCAAACAGATTACACATATGAAAAAGGAAAGTCATTCAAGAACACAAACGCTTTGTCAATGACAGATACGATTGATTTAACTTCCATTTCTTCTCCCATATCCTATAAGAAATCCATACCCGGACAAACCCAGACTATTGCCTGTCCGGTACGGTTACCCGGGTACGTCCGAGGTATTTTCTTCAGCCGAGACTCCCGTCCGGTAGATTTTGAATGGCCCAACAATACCAACCGGCTCCTACCTTGGGTGTTCAACGATTTAAAAGAATTAACCGACACCCGCTATCCGGGAATACCTTCCAATGCAACCCCATCTACGTTGGGAGATGCATTACTGCTGGAACTGACAAACGGAGAATACTTGTTTGCCAAAGCTGTTGCCGGCCGTAACAGTTTAAGCTGGCTGCAAGTAAACGATAACGGCTCTGTCACCCTATATGTATCCACCTTAGGAAAAGACTATCTGAAACCGGAAGTCCCTCTTCTACTCATCCGACAAGGAAAAGATATTTATTCAACCATTCGGCAAGCCTATCAAGCGCTGATGAAAAATACAGAAGCCGCCGACTTAAAAAGCCGCACAGCCAAGGAATATTTCGAAGCTTTCCGCTATCTCGGTTGGTGTACATGGGAACATTATCATGATGATATAAACGAATCCAAGGTAATAAACGATATGAAAACGATAGAGGCATCCGGCATTCCTATCCGGTATGTACTGATTGACGACGGTCATCTCGCCCACAAGAACAGGCAACTGACCGGTTTCATACCGGATAAACAACGTTTCCCGTCGGGATGGAAAAAAATCATGTCATACAAAAAAGAAAATAAAATCAAATGGATCGGACTGTGGTACAGCCTTTCGGGATACTGGATGGGATTATCCCCCGAAAACGGATTTCCACAAGTCGTCCGACAAGCCCTATACCCACACGCCGGCAGCCTTCTGCCAGGAACGGACAGCACCCGCATCCGTTCCTTCTATCGCTACTACATCAGCACCTTAAAAGAACAAGGATTCGATTTTCTGAAAGTAGATAACCAAGCTTTTACGCTGCCACTCTACATGGGAGGGCATGAAAGTATCCGCCAGGCAACCGACTGTAACCGAAGCCTGGAAGCCGAGATCCACCGGCAAAATATGGGATTAATGAACTGTATGGCACAGAACGTCATCAATACCGACCATACGTCATACAGCAACAGCACCCGTGTCAGCATAGACTATAAGAAATATGATGAGGATATGGCAAAATCACATCTATTCCAGTCTTATACCAATACCCTGCTACTAGGACAAACCGTATGGCCCGACCATGATATGTTTCATTCCTGCGATACCGTTTGCGGCACTTTGATGGCACGTTCCAAGGCCATTTCCGGAGGTCCGGTCTACCTGTCGGACGCCCCCGGGGACTTTATCAAGGAAAACATCTTTCCCTTAATTGACAAACAAGGCAAACTGTTCCGCCCCGAAGCTCCTGCCGTACCTATGCCGGAATCTATACTGACCAATCCATTATGGAGTGGAAAAGCATATCGAGTAGCAGCTCCCTCAGGCAACGGAGCAATGACATTAATCTGTTACAACCTGAATGCTTCCCCCCGAACATCAGCAAGTCCAGGCCACTATAAAAAAAGAAGATTATTCTCTTCGGAACAGTTTTGAGAAAATGTCTGCCACCCCCGAAGAACGCGTGCTGCTTTATAATTGGGAATCACAAAAGGCAGAAGAACTATCAGACAGCAGTACATTCGAACTTATCGGATTTACAGACAAACTGTTTCATCTCTGCCCCATACGGAAAGGATGGGCAGTCATTGGCATACAGGAAAAGTATCTGTCCCCGGCCACCGTCCAAACTATCTCTTTAACAGAGAACCGCTTGGTGCTAAACGTACTATGTACAGGTACACTAAAAGTATGGATAGAAAATTCCGGCAAGCAAGAACTGAGAAGTATTTCCATAGATACCCCCCAAAAATTGTAATCGAAAAATAACTTATAAACCAGCCGATATGAATAAAAAACTACTTGTATCTTTCGCTCTCGCTTCCTTAACAGGAATCTCGACGCAAGCAAAAGAAAAAATGTCTTCAGAAACAACCCAACAACGTCCCAATATCATCTTATTTATGGTGGACGACATGGGTTGGCAAGATACATCCTTACCTTTCTGGACACAGAAAACACATTATAATGAAGCCTACGAAACTCCCAATATGGAACGTCTGGCCAAGAAAGGGATGATGTTCACACAAGCATACGCCTGCAATATCAGTTCCGCTACCCGTTGCAGTCTGATAACGGGTGCTAACAACACCCGACATCGTGTAACAAACTGGACGCTTGAAAAAAACAAAGCTACCGACAGACCAAGCAATACAATACAATTGCCAGACTGGAACTACAACGGAGTCAGCCAAGTAACAGGAACGCCCAATACCTTTGTCGGCACTTCTTTCGTTGAGTTACTCAGACAGAACGGTTATCATACCATCCACTGCGGAAAAGCTCATTTCGGTTCTATTGACACACCGGGAGAGAACCCTACCCATTGGGGGTTTGAAGTAAATATAGCCGGACATGCCGCCGGTGGTCTGGCTACTTATCTGAGCGAACAGAACTACGGGCACACCCGCGATGGAAAACCCTATTCACTAATGGCTATCCCCGGCTTGGAAGATTATTGGGGAACAGGTATATTTGCTACAGAAGCCCTGACACGAGAAGCTATCAAAGCATTGGACAAAGCAAAAAAATACAATCAACCTTTTTATCTATATATGGCACATTATGCCATCCACGTTCCTGTTGACAAAGATATGCGCTTCTTCCCCAAGTATATTAAAAAAAGGACTTAGTGACAAAGAAGCCGCATATGCATCCTTAATTGAAGGAATGGATAAAAGTCTGGGGGATTTGATGAACTGGTTGGAAAAAAATGATGAAGCAGACAATACCGTTATTATTTTTATGAGTGACAACGGAGGGCTAGCTGCCGAACCCGGATGGCGCGACGGACAAATTCACACTCAAAACGCTCCTCTCAATAGTGGCAAAGGCTCCTTATATGAAGGAGGAATACGCGAACCAATGATTGTAAGCTGGCCCGGAGTAGTCACCCCGGATACTCGTTGTGACAAATATCTTATAATTGAAGATTTTTATCCTACCATACTTGAAATGGCGGGTATCACAAACTATGAGACAGTCAACCCTATAGACGGTATCAGCTTTATGCCCCTGCTGAAAGGTACAGGAGACCCGTCCAAAGGACGCGCACTGGTATGGAATTTCCCTAATATCTGGGGTAATGACGGACCAGGCATCAATCTGGACTGCTCTATCCGCAAAGACGAATGGAAACTGGTCTATTATTATGAAACCGGTAAAAAAGAACTTTTCAACATACCAAATGATATCAGTGAAAAAAATGATGTAGCAAAGCAACATCCCGGCATCGTAAAACGGCTCTCCAAGGAATTAGGGAACTATTTGCGAGCAACAGGAGGACAACGTCCCACATTCAAAGCCACAGGAAAAACCTGCCCATGGCCTGATGAAATCTAATTCCCGTCAGTATATGAAATATGCCCGACTACATTTTCTTGATGTAATCGGGCATATTCCAATGTATTATGTATTCCTGCCGGACATACCCAAAACCACCGGAATAGCTAATTAATAAATTATAAACAATATCGATAAAATCCGCTAAGCGTTTTCCTTAAAAGCCTTTTCTTCCGCTTCACTGATTATCTGCTCGACCACATCCGTTTTCTTAATCTCCTCCAAAGAAAGATCCGGAGTAACGGTCCCACTGTCTGAAGGCTTACTATCAGAAACCGTTACCTCCTCCTGAGGCAACTCACGGGCAGTCTTAGCCGCAAAAATACATTCAATAAAGCCGGAATCATTCTTTATTTTTCCCAAAGCCACACGCGCAGCCATTTGCTGAGACTCTTTTTTAGAATAACCGGTTCCTTTTCCTCCCGAAATACCTTCCACCAGAACTTCACTCTCGAAAGTCGGATTATATCCCTGATCGTGTGATTGGGTTATCAGCTCAAAGGTAACCTCAAAACGATTTTTCTGGCTCCATTCTATCAACTTGGATTTAAAGTTTACCTCCTTACGGGAAATCTTCTCCAAATTTATATAAGGCCCAATAATACGATGCTCCATGAAATATTTACAGGCACGATATCCCCTGTCTAGATAAATAGCACCTACCAATGCTTCGAATGCATTGCCGCACATATAGCTGTTATGAGAAGACTGGCGGGCCGTATACTTGATCAGCTTATCCAAACCAATCTCTATAGCCAAACGATTCAATGTTTCACGCTGCACTATTTTAGAGCGGGTATTCGTGAGAAAACCCTCACGCTTTCCTTCAAACCTTTTGTAAACAATATCTGCCACCACAGCATCCAGAATAGCATCCCCCAAGAATTCCAAACGCTCATTATTAAGCAAACGCCCCTTTTCAGACTTCACTGATAAAGATTTGTGAAGCAAAGCCTGTTCGTAGATGCTAATGTCTTTGGGATAGAATCCAAGCATCTTATAAAAACGAAGATAAGACTCCCTATCCTTACGAAAAAGAAGTCTTATCCTATCCTTTATATTGCTAAACACGATTATTCAGCATATTTTTTTACGATTACACATGCATTATGTCCACCAAAACCGAAGGTATTGCTCAATGCAGCGTTTACTGTACGTTTCTGAGCTTCGTTGAACGTGAAGTTCAAGTTATAATCAATGTTTTCATCATTATCACCTTCCTCATGGTTGATAGTGGGCGGAACAATGTCATTCTTCACAGCCAATACGCTGGCAATAGCTTCTACCGCACCGGCAGCACCCAACAAGTGTCCTGTCATAGACTTAGTAGAGCTGATATTCAGTTTATAAGCGTGATCTCCAAATACATCCTTGATAGCTTTCACTTCTGAAACATCACCTACAGGAGTTGAAGTTCCATGTACATTGATATAATCAATATCTTCCGGTTTCAATTCCGCATCTTCCAATGCGTTCAACATAACCAGTTTAGCGCCTAATCCTTCCGGATGAGAAGCTGTCAAGTGATAAGCGTCGGCAGAAGCGCCTACACCGGCAAGTTCCGCATAAATCTTGGCACCACGTGCTTTTGCATGTTCCAATTCTTCCAAAATCAGACAGCCTGCGCCTTCACCCATCACAAAGCCATCACGGCTTGCACTAAACGGGCGGGATGCACGTTCCGGATCATCATTACGGGTAGACAAAGCATGCATAGCGTTAAAACCGCCCAAACCAGCTTCAAAAATAGCAGCTTCCGCACCACCTGCCACAATTACATTTGCTTTACCCAAACGGATATAGTTAAATGCATCGGCAATAGCATTTGATGAAGATGCACAAGCAGAAGTTGTTGTGAAGTTAGGACCGTGGAAACCATACATGATAGAGATCTGTCCCGATGCAATATCAGCTATCATTTTGGGGATGAAGAACGGGTTGAATTTCGGTCCGACAGTATCTTTATTCAGTGTATAATTAGCTACTTCCTCTTCAAAAGTATGAATACCTCCGATACCTACACCGTAAATTACACCTATTCTATTCAAATCTTCTTTTTCGAGGTCCATTCCAGAATCCTCCACCGCTTCTTTAGCAGCTGCAATGGCATACTGTGTATACAGATCCATTTTGCGAAGTTCTTTACGGTCAATGTAATCAGTTCCATTGAAATTCTTCACTTCGCATGCAAAATGAGTCTTGAATTTAGACGCATCGAAATGAGTAATAGGTCCTGCCCCGCTTACCCCCTTCACCAGGTTTTCCCATGTTTCTGCAACATTGTTACCTACAGGAGTAAGAGCACCAAGACCTGTTACTACTACTCTTTTTAATTCCATATTATAAAATAAGGATAATTACTTAGCGTTAGCTTCGATATAAGAAACGGCGTCACCTACTGTACCAATTTTCTCAGCCTGATCATCAGGAATAGAAATACCGAATTCTTTTTCGAATTCCATAATCAGCTCTACAGTATCCAGTGAATCTGCGCCCAGATCGTTAGTGAAGCTTGCTTCTGTTGTAACTTCTGATTCTTCTACACCTAATTTATCAACGATAATAGCTTTTACTCTTGATGCAATTTCAGACATAACTTTAAATTTTTTAGTTAATAAATTGAATTATTTTATTTTCTTTGCGGTTGCAAAGGAATAAATATTTCTTGGGCTGAGCAAATATTCAGGCAAATAAATGCAGAATTTTGCACACTTTTTTTGTTTTATGTGCACCCAAAAATAGAGAACATCATGAAGAAAATCGCAAATTTTAGCTTCAGGAGAAGGCACGAATGCTGAAAGAATTATTCGGTATTTTTTAGAGAAAAGAACAGCTGAAGTAGCATTGGTTATCGTCAACAAAGCACAGGCCGGTGTACTCAAGCGAGCTGAAAGACTGAGTGTTCCGTCACTTATCCTCACAGCCCAAGACTTTGCCGACGGGAAAGCACTGGAAATACTGCACCAATATCATATTGACTTTATTGTACTGGCAGGCTTCCTCTTGAAAGTACCTGATGCCATTTTGCATGATTATCCGAATAAAATAGTAAATATTCATCCGGCCCTCCTTCCCAAGTTCGGTGGTAAAGGTATGTACGGTTCCCGCGTGCACCAAGCTGTCATAGCTTCCCATGAAAAGGAAAGCGGCATCACCATCCATTATATAAATGAACGATATGATGAAGGAAATACCATTTTCCAAGCCACCTGTCCGGTATTGCCCACTGACACGCCAGATACATTGGCAATACGGGTGCACCAGTTGGAATACGAATATTTCCCTCGGGTGATTGAAGCGACTATTTTAGGCAAAAATCTTTCAATCTAATACGAAAAAACTGAAGAGCTTTGCCTATCCGATAATTGACAGTCTGCACCGACACCTCCAGCTTGTCAGCAATTTCTTTATGGGTCAGTTGTTTATACCGACTCATAACATATACTCTTTGCAGTTCTTTAGGAAGAGAATGAAGGGCTTCCATATAGGTATTAAACAACTCCGTGCCATAACAAGAATCCAATGCCGGCAGAGATTTCAACTGTTGGCTCTGATATTCTTCATATACCTGACGGGTAATATGGGAACGGGTGATTGAATTCAATGCCCTGTTCCTGACACTGGTAAATAAGAAAGATTTCAGCGACAAGTCCTCTACCAGCAACTCACGTTTTTCCCACACATACATCATCAAATCCTGCACTATCTCTTCAGCCTCTTCAAGAGAAACATACGAGGAACAAAACAAACATAGCGGCTTGTAATAAGAAGCATAAACCAGGGAAAATAC
>ENA-OQCU01000774-OQCU01000774.1-human-gut-metagenome-genome-assembly--contig:-NODE-774-length-13051-cov-2.714330_pt1 | contig 13051 bp, 15 predicted proteins | sample MGYA00242504_ERZ504590 | MGnify/ENA primary metagenome ERZ504590 (study PRJEB26092, sample SAMD00036318) | human gut metagenome | host: Homo sapiens | study: EMG produced TPA metagenomics assembly of... | reverse complement strand
ATAGGAAACGTTTCGTACCTTATGAATCACAACTTTTCAACAGTTGCGCATAGATTGGATTCTGCTCCAACAATTGTCGGACTCCGATTATAAACATCTGCTTGCGCGCTCTGGTTAAAGCCACATTCAGCTTACGGTCTATCCGTATTCCGTTCTCCTCTGTCAGATTGGCAAGAAATCTCAGTTGAGACAACCTGTTCACACAGAAAGAGTAAATGATGACATCGCGTTCGCTTCCCTGAAAACGCTCCACCGTATCTACCAGGATTTCATTCAAGGCTGGAATTTCCAAAGCTTCTATTTCTTTCTTTATCAAAGCTATCTGACTACGATAAGGGGTTATTACTCCCAAAGTAGAAGCTGCGCTGAAGCATCCCTCGGCAAATGTATACTGCCGATAGACAGCAGCAGCCAGTCCGGCTACGATTTTTGCTTCCGAACGGTTCATCTTTGCCGACTGCATAGGCGGTTCGGGAACGGACGGAAGAAAAGCTACCCGCCGGGTCAGCAAAGCGGCAAATTCATCAGCAGAAAGCTGAGGAGACAGTTTAAGAACCCCTGTTTGATGTTCCAATCCTACCGGCTGTAACAACCCGCCATAGAAAGCACGGTTCGGAAAAGCTGCAACTTCCACATTCATACGTCCCTGACGACAAAGCATATCAAGAGAATTGAAAGCTGAAAACCGGGAGTTGAAAGCAGAGGTTTGCCGACCGCCAACCGCCTGTTGACTAATGGCATTCCGATAAAGACGTTCAAAAAGAGAATCTTTCAAGTTATGCAAACCGATGCCCCGCAAACCTTCATCCTGAATTTCCGATTGCTCCGATGACTGGAGTACAACAGCCGGCAATTGTTTATGGTCACCTATCAGGACAAATTTCCCTATAGCATTCCCGCCGGTAACGCCGCGCATGCAAAGCAATCCCAACAGTTGCGGCTCCAATATCTGGGTAGCCTCATCTATCAAGGCCACATCAAAAGTCTTCAAACGGAACAATTCGGTCTTGCCAGACAGTGTAGCAACCGTTCCCACAAAAATTCGGCAACGCGCCATACGCTCCTGCACCTCCCGGCGTGTGGAGCAAGGCTCCAACACGTTTTCTATCAAATGCGGACGATACACGCCGTCACAGGAAAGTTCACTGCCGATACGTATGAAGTCGACCTCCGGTGTAATGGCTGTCAACATCTTACATATCTCGTCCACTGCCCGGTTAGTATATGAAAGCAAAAGTATCTCTTTCCCTTCCCTATAAAAAGCCTCTACCATGCTGCGCAGAGCGCGAGAGGTCTTACCGGTTCCCGGCGGACCTACCAGCAAGAAATAGTCTTTAGCAGCTTGCGCCTTCAAAGTAATGCGTACAAAATCATCGGCAGCAGCCGATATAGCTCCGTTAAGGGCAGTATCAAATTCCGGTTTACGTTGATTCAGCAACAAATCCCGACGGTCTTTCGTTGCAGACAAAAAGGCCGACAATCCCCAATACATGCAGCGAAAAGAGGTATCCATATAATCATGTTCTATTGCATAGCGGCTTTCCATTGGCAAGACCCTGACGTTCTGTTGTGCCGCACGGAGTCTGATACGGATATTGCAATCGGAAATTTCCTCGATGTTCCCCTTAAACACCATTTTATTGGTAACGTTATCTTCACTGACATTCCGCTCATACAGAACAATGGCGTCTCCTTGCCGGAAATTGGGCAAAGTATCAATATCCGTATGTGTACGCTCCAGCAATAAATAAGGTTTATGAATATCCGCCGCACAATTTTGCCGTATCGCCAAATCATATAAAATCTCTCCATTCTCGCTTTTCTCCTCTAAAGTAGCAAGCCATAAAGCAGATGCGCCGGTGCGTCCTTCATACTCCACATCACCGGATTTTGAAGTATAGAGTTCTTTTGTTATAAAATTGTACAACGCATAGAAATACGACTGTTCCAATGGAGACAACGCATGAATCTTCTGTGTCACCGCATCGATGGAAGGATACAGATAACGTTTCCACAATGTATTATCCAGTTGCCGCTCATTCAGAGTTCCCGGAGCAATATCGCGCAGACGCTCCGCCGTATATTGCAGACTATTGCGCAACTGGATGCCGTATTCATTCGCTACAATACGGTTCCGGACATCCATTACCCGGCGCAGCATTGCCCACGAAGGACGTGCCGGATAGAGCAACGGATAGCGTGTATAGAGCAAATACGGCTTCACCCGATGATGTTCTTTCCCCATGGCATACTCCAATACCGCCTGATACAGCAGCATCTGTACCCTATTGTTCTCTTTAGGTTCTACCTTGCCCCGGATAGCATACTCATCCGCCTTACCCGATTTCATTTCGATGAAAGACGACATATCACGCTGCATATAATCCAAACGTCCCTGCAAACCTAACGCCTCACATATATAAGACGGTTCCAGCACGGCATCCGTTTTGTCCAGTTCATACCCCGAAGCCCGGAAAGTATCTGTAACAGTTTGCCGGATATTATCAAAATGCCGTTTACAGTCGGCAAAGAATTCACGTTCTTTCTCCCGGTCGCGCAAATCTGCGCAGGCAGCCAGTTCAATGGGATATGAGCGGAACGCTTTCTTCATACATTCCAAATAGTCAGGTTCACTTTCCGCATGAATCCATTCGTCCCAAAAAAAAGGTTGGCTATATTACCCAACAAAAGAGGACGGGTATTGTCGGGCATCTGCAACCTTGCCAGCATATAGTTTGCCGGGTGATGGCCATATTCCCTGAAACATTCTGCCAATGAGCTGATATCAAGCAGATAATCCGGTTCTAAAATAATGAAAGAGGGTGTAAGCACACCTGCCCCATCTACTGCCACATCCAGCAGATTAATCTGGGCATGCCGCCACAACAAACCACAAGTCTCAGCAAATTCATCATTGATTTGAGGCACATTATAACGTACTCGCAACGGTTCGTCCGCCACGCTATCCACAGGCAGTACATACAGATAATCCGTATCGGCATACTGAAAATTGACGCGCATACGCCGTACACGTTCCCTTGCCGGGGGAGCTGCAATGTACGTGGCATCAGCCTGCGGAAAGAGACGATACAGGTCTGCCGGAATATCTTCACCGGTTATGCGTTTCACAAAGAAAGATACCGTCTTGGCATCACGCAGCAGTTTTTCGCGTGAAGGCTCTGCCTGGCGATTAAGGACGGCATTAGAGGCAAGCCGGAAAGTATGCAGGCGATTTTGCTCTGCAACGGTCAGCCCCAGCTTGGAAGATACAAAATTGATACGGGCGGCAAGGTCGGTCATTTGCAGACTGCTATCCGTCATTTGCGTACGGCATAAATGCTCGAGCAGTTCCCGCAATTGACGGTAAGCGGTTCCCAAAGAAGAGTCATCTGCACGACAGACTTCCCGCAGTAAATAAAAATATTCCTCTATTTCAGCATTCATCTCTCTCCGGTCTCTATAATCTCCTCGGTTTCATCCGCTTTCTTGTCCTTAATCATCAGGATACTCATTTCATAAAGAAGATAAAGCGGAACGGCAACGACGGTCAGTGTAAACGGGTCGCCAGTGGGAGTTATAACAGCGGCAACAATAACAATGATCACCACTGCATGGCGACGATACTTCCGCAGGAATGTCTTATGCACCAACCCCAGCAACGAAAGCAACCACGTCACCAACGGAAGTTCAAAAGCAAGTCCCATGCAGAGTACCAGCATCATAAAATTGTCGATGTACGAATTGAGAGAAATCTGGTTCTCTATCGTTGCACTAAGCTGGTAAGTGGATAGAAAACGTAAGGTCAGCGGATATACCATAAAGTAACCCAGCAACACTCCTACAAAAAACATCACCGTACCCAGACCGAGCGCTTTCCGTACCCCTTTGCGCTCGTTGGGATAGAGTGCGGGACTGACAAACCGCCATATCTCGAAGAATACATATGGCGCAGCCGTCACCACCGACATCCAAAATGCTGTAGATATATGGATGAAAAACGGTGCGGCCAGATTAATATTTATCAATTTTATCTGGAACTCCTGCGTAAAGAATTCGTCATGCAAGTCAAATACTTCACCGATATAACGCAGCAAATCATAAAAGATGAAATCATTATGGCAAGGAGCCAGCACTACATTATCAAACAGATAAGGCATCGCAATGAAATAACCCACAGCCAACACAAACCATACACCAAGAATGCGGAACAGCACCCGGCGCAGTTCGTCCAAATGATCCCAGAAGGTTAACTCTTTATCTGCCATAAACATAAACAGCGATAGAGTGACAAGGCGGTAAAACAACAAGGTAACGGGACGACAACAACCGCTTCATCACCTTATTACTTATTATCTACAGGTTTGTCCACCTCTTCCTTTGCTTTATTGATTTCGTCTTTAGCCTCGTTTACCCCTTCTTTGAAACTCTTTACGCCTTTTCCCAAACCGCGCATCAGTTCAGGAATTTTCTTACCGCCAAACAACAGCAAGATAACCAATGCGATGATAATCCACTCGGAACCGCTGGGCAAGAAACCTAATAAAAGTAAGTTTGTCATAATCATATCGGATTAAATTTGATTGCAAAGATAAGAAGATTTATGAAGTACGAAGCACGAAATACAAAGTATAAAGTATAAAATATGAAGTATATTCCATACTTTACGCCTTGTCATCTTCTCAATCCTGATAATACACCCTCTTCACACGTGTCGAAACACTTGTAAGCACTTCGTAGGGAATTGTCCCGAGCACATCGGAAAGACGGTTATAGGAAGATGATCTCCGAAAATCTCAACGCTGTCGCCTTCTTTGCAATCAATGTCAGTAACATCAATCATACAAACATCCATACAGATATTGCCCACATAAGGAGCACGCTGTCCGTTCAACCAGGCAATAGGCGTGTCCATTGCCCCAAAGTGACGGTTCAACCCGTCGGCATAGCCGATAGGAATGGCAGCAATACGTGAAGGGCGCGTCAAATGTCCCTTGCGGCTATATCCCACCGTATCTTCTTCGGGCACATCACGAATCTGCAGGATGGTAGTCTTTAACGTACTGACGTTATGCATTATAGAATTATCTATCGGACTGATGCCATACAATCCGATTCCCAACCGCACCATATCAAACTGTGCTCCCGGAAAACGCTCTATACCGGCCGAATTACAGATATGACGAAGTATTTTATACGGAAACGCCTCCTGCAACTGCATGGAAGCCTTTTCAAAAGTTTCTATCTGTTTACGCGTAAAAGCATCGAACTGCTGAGCGTCGCTTCCTACAAAATGAGAAAATACCGAACGGGGGAATAACCGCATTCTGTCCTTTCAGACGTTCTATGAGCCGAGGCATATCTTCCGGAGCAAATCCCAACCGGTGCATGCCGGTATCCAGTTTCACATGAATGGGGAAATTGGTGATACCTTCTTTCTCAGCTTCTTTAATCAGCGCATCCAACAAATGGAAACTGTAAACTTCCGGTTCCAGTTTATAGTCGAACATCGTCTTGAATGCCGTCATCTCCGGATTCATAATGATAATGCTTGCCGTAATGCCCGCTTTACGTAAATCCGACCCTTCATCGGCAACAGCAACAGCCAGATAATCCACATGATGTTCCTGCAAAGTTCTGGCTATTTCATACGAACCTGCGCCATAGGCGGAAGCCTTCACCATACACACCATTTTGGTTTCAGGTTTTAGCTTGCCGCGATAATGATTCAGATTAGCGATCATTGCACCGAGATTTACCTCCAATATCGTTTCGTGCACTTTCTTCTCCAAGGCTTCCGTCAACGCATCGAAACCGAACTTACGCGCCCCTTTAATCAGAATTATTTCATTCTCCAGCCGGAGTTCTCCCCGGCCAATGGCTTCAATCAGCGTAGCCGTATCCGGATAAAAAGCCTTCTCGATGCTAAACCGTGCGGCACATGAAGATATTTCATTTCCCACACCGATTATGCGCTCTATTCCCCGGCTGTTTACCAACTGTGCCACCTGACGGTAGAGAGTCGGCGTATTCTGTCCCGTCTCCAATATATCCGAAAGGATAAGCGTCCGCTTCAGACTCTTACTCTGCGAGCGACGGTACAGAAAATCAAGCGCTATATCCAACGAACCGAGATCAGAGTTATAACTGTCATTTATCAGCAGGCATCCGTTTTTGCCTTCCTTTACTTCCAAACGCATTGCTACCGGTTCCAGCTTTGCCATGCGTTCCGTTATCTGTTCGGCAGGAAGCATCAGATACAGGCAAGCCGCCAGGCAGTTCAGCGAATTTTCAATAGAAGCATCATCTATAAAAGGCAATGTAAACGTATTATCCATATCCAAATAACGATAGGAAATAACAGTGGAATCTTCCTGTTTCTCCACTTTACTTATATATAACGGACGCTCCATATCTTTCCTGCTCCATGCTATTTCACGGGCGGCAAGCATGGATTTACCCACACAATTGTTGATAAACTCGTCGTCACCATTATAAATCACCACATCGCAGTTCTTAAAGAGAGCCAGCTTCTCCATACATTTCTCCTGCAAAGAAAAGAAATTCTCCTGATGTGCGCCTCCTATATTTGTCAGGATACCGATTGTAGGTTTGATAATATTCTGCAAGGCACGCATTTCTCCCGGTTCCGAGATACGGCCTCCAATATGGCAAGCTCCGTTTGTTCACTCATCTGCCACACGGACAAAGGTACGCCTATCTGGGAATTGTAGCTGCGGGGAGAGCGTGTTATCATCCGTTCGGGACTCAGCAACTGATGCAGCCACTCTTTCACAATGGTTTTTCCGTTGCTGCCTGTAATGCCGATAACAGGAATCTGAAACCGGTCCCGATGTTGCTCTGCCAATTTCTGCAAGGCTTTCAACGGGTTGGGAACGACCAGTAAGTTGAAAGCCGGCTGCATTGCAGCAGTATCCACAGTTTCCTGCCGTGCGGCGTCTTCAACTTTCGGTTCTCCGATTCCAACCTCATTCAGCCTCTCTTCGCTGACCACAAAATTACGTACGCCGCGCGCATACAAATCACGGATATAACGGGTACCGATCATTCCGCTTTGTAGGCAAGGCAAAAAACAGTGTTTCTTCGGGAAAACTCAGGGAACGGCTGTCTGTAAAGCAACCAGTCGATAGCGGCAGGCCTATCCCCTATCCGCCGCGCGCCGATGATGCGAGCTATATCTTCAATCGTGTATGACATAATTCTCTTTCCTTTTGGAAGTCTAAGTACGGGTATTTTCCGTTAAGTCGGTCTATTTTTAACACAATTTGTCCTAAAAAACGCTTATACTCCTCAGAGTCGGGATGAAAGGGCTTGTGTGCCAATGCCCTACGTATATTTTCACTTTCTTCTATGATCTGTAACGTCTCCGGCGAAAAACAGGCGGACGAGAAGCGTTCCCACACATACTGCACAGCCACTTCGGAGGGATGCACCATATCTTCAGCGTAGAAGCGGTAATCCCGCAATTCATCCAAAACCAGTTCATAGGCGGGAAAATAGAATACATTCTCCGGAAAAGCAGCTTGCAGCCTGTCTACAGCCAGCAGCAAGACGGACTTACTGAGCTGATTGGCATGCATGCCTTCGCGTACATGGCGGATAGGGCTGACGGTAAATATCACCTTCAATCCGGAGTTGCGCGCCAACAGCCCCGATAGCAGCGAAACATAGTCCGACACAATTTCATCTACTATCAGCCGCCTGCGGGTAAACTCCTTCTCGGGCAGCTTATGGCAGTTGCCCACGATACGCCCCGTATTTTTTTGTTCGTACACCCAGGATGTGCCGAAAGTCAGCAGCAAACACGCCGAACGGAAAAATCTGTTCGTGCGCACCGGCAATCCGTCCGTTGATTCTCTTCAACGTTTCGTCTGCCAACGGTGACGAGAAATCTCCGTGATGCATGGGACTATGCCAGCAATCGCGAAAGAAAAACAGGTCTTTCTTACCATACACTTTCCCAAATACGATTTCACGCAAAGCGGCGGATATGGACAGAGGGTTATAAAGTACGCCGTAAGGATTGACATCGCAGGAAAATTTCGCTTCGGTAAACCTTGCGCCCATATTGGCTGCAAAGCAGGAGCCCAGCAGCAGCAAGTGGTCCGTATGCCGCAAGCAAGGCAGATGGGCGGGAAGTTCGACAGGAGTAATGAAGTTCATACGTAACTTAATTCAATGGAGCTGCAAAGATACAAAGAAATACTGCAAAAACCGGAAAAGCACCTTCTAAAAACCGCAAAGGACATGCTCCGTTGCTTCTTCAGGCAACTATACATATCCGCGTATGCAAGAACACCGTGTCTGACACCCGGGTGTCAGACATACCAAGACCCGGATGTCAGACATACCAAGACCCGGGTGTCAGACATACCAAGACCCGGGTGTCGGATATACCAAGACCCGGGTGTCGGACATATCCCGTACGCCAATCCAGAAGACTCGCTTCGCAAAGGGAAAGCATTTCTGTTAAAAGAGGCGAAAACGTCCGGACAAATTCCCGCAAAAGACAAGTGGCAAAACAAAAAACAGACAAAATGATACAGCCATCCGTTTTCTTTTGCTATTTTTGCATTTTGTAATCTTCAGTACAGTGATGAAAACAGAGTCAACAACATATAACTTGCTAAATTCCATTTCTTATCCGGAGGATTTGCGCAAATTGAGCGTGGAACAACTTCCGGAGATATGTAAGGAATTAAGACAAGACATCATTCAAGAACTTTCTTGCAATCCGGGACACTTTGCCGCAAGCCTGGGCACTGTTGAACTGACCGTTGCGCTGCATTACGTCTACAACACTCCATACGACCGCATTGTATGGGATGTGGGGCATCAGGCTTACGGGCACAAGATGCTCACCGGACGTCGCGAGGCTTTCTGCACCAACCGCAAATTCAAAGGCATACGTCCTTTTCCCACTCCCGTAGAAAGCGATTATGACACCTTTGCCTGCGGACATGCCTCCAATTCTATTTCGGCGGCTTTGGGTATGGCCGTGGCGGCAGCCAGAAAAGGCGAGAAAGACCGCCATGTGGTAGCCGTTATCGGCGACGGCAGCATGAGCGGCGGACTGGCTTTCGAAGGGTTGAACAACGCCTCATCCACCAACAACAACCTGCTGATTATCCTCAACGATAACGACATGGCGATAGACCGCAGTGTGGGTGGCATGAAGCAATATCTCTTCAACCTGACTACATCGAACCGCTACAACCAGCTACGCTTCAAAGCATCCAAAATGCTGTTCAAAATGGGTGTGCTGAACGAGGACCGGCGCAAAGCGCTCATCCGCTTCTCCAACAGCCTGAAATCAATGGCAGCCCAACAACAGAACATCTTCGAGGGGATGAACATCCGTTATTTCGGTCCCATAAACGGACACGATGTGAAGAATCTTGCCCGCATCCTACGGGACATCAAGGACTTGAAAGGCCCTAAAATACTCCATCTGCACACCGTAAAAGGCAAAGGCTTCGAACCTGCCGAAAAAGACCCGGGCATCTGGCATGCACCGGGCAAATTCGACCCCGAAACCGGAGAGCGCATCACCACCGACACCAGCAACCTGCCCCCTCTGTACCAAACCGTGTTCGGAGAGACGCTGGTAGAACTGGCAGAGAAAAATCCGAAGATAGTGGGAGTTACTCCTGCCATGCCCACAGGATGCTCCATGAACCTATTGATGAAGTCCATGCCCGACCGTGCATTCGATGTAGGCATTGCCGAAGGGCATGCAGCCACATTCTCCGGCGGCATGGCAAAGGAAGGCATGCAACCTTTCTGCAACATCTACTCGTCTTTCATGCAGCGGGCATACGACAATGTGATACACGACATTGCCCTCCTGAGGCTGCCCGTTGTCCTTTGTCTGGACCGCGCCGGACTGGTGGGAGAGGATGGCCCGACGCATCATGGCGTATACGACCTTGCCTACTTCCGCCCTATCCCGAACCTGACCATATCCTCGCCCATGGACGAACATGAATTACGCCGTCTCATGTACACGGCACAACTGCCGGACAAAGGTCCGTTCGTAATCCGTTATCCCCGCGGACGAGGCGTACTGGTGGACTGGAAGTGTCCGCTCGAAGAAATCCCCGTGGGCAAAGGGCGCAAACTGAAGGACGGAAAGGATATTGCCGTCATCACCATCGGACCGATAGGAAATACTGCCGCACACGCCATCGAACGGGCAGAAGCGGAAAAAGGGCTCTCCATAGCCCATTACGACCTGCGCTTCCTCAAACCGCTGGATGAGGCATTGCTGCATGAAGCAGGACGTAACTTCAAGCGCATCGTCACCATAGAGGACGGCACACGGAAAGGAGGTATGGGAAGCGCCGTGCTGGAATTCATGGCAGACAACAACTATACCCCGCACGTTGAGCGCATCGGTGTACCCGACGCATTCATAGAACATGGTACGGTACAGGAGCTGCACCGGCTGTGCGGAATGGACGAAGAAGGAATCTATAATATATTAATTAAGAATGAGGAATGATGAATGAAGAGCCGGGCTGCGTTATGCAAGCCTCCGTACTTCATTCCTGATTCTTTATTCTTCATTTCTTAAAGCATTGTGAAGATAATCATTGCAGGTGCCGGTGCAGTAGGCACACATTTGGCCAAACTATTGTCGCGCGAGAAGCAAGACATCATATTAATAGACGACAACGAAGAAAGGATGAGCACGCTCAGTTCCAACTTCGACCTGATGACCGTTAATGCCTCCCCCACTTCCATAAAAGGATTGAAAGAAGTGGGAGCGGGAGAGGCCGACCTGTTTCATTTGCCGTTTACTCCCGACGAAAGCCGTAACATTACCGCCTGTATGCTTGCAACCAACCTGGGTGCGGTAAAAACCGTAGGGCGCATTGACAATTACGAATATCTGCTGCCCAAAAACAAGGAATTTTTTCCAGAAGTTAGGAGTAGATTCGCTTATCTACCCGGAAATGCTTGCGGCAAAAGAGATTGTATCTTCTATCCGTATGAGCTGGGTACGCCAATGGTGGGAATTTTTGCGGGGGCGCATTGATTCTGATAGGCGCCAAGATGCGCGAAAAAGCAGAAATCCTGAACATCCCCCTGCATCAGTTGGGCGGACCGGAATTGCCTTATCATGTGGTGGCCATCAAGCGCGGTAACGAAACACTGATTCCCCGCGGCGATGATGTTGTGAAACTGCATGATATTGTTTATTTCACGACTACTCGCAAATTCGTACCATATATCCGCAAGATAGCAGGCAAAGAAGATTATGCCGACGTACGCAATGTCATGATTATGGGTGGAAGCCGCATCGCCGTGCGTACCGCACAATATGTCCCCGACTATATGCAGGTGAAAATCGTGGATAACGACCTGAACCGCTGTAACCGTCTGACCGAACTGCTGGATGACAAGACAATGATTATCAACGGCGACGGACGGGATATGGACCTGCTCATAGAAGAAGGATTGAAGAATACCGAAGCCTTTGTGGCACTGACCGGAAACTCGGAAACAAACATTCTTGCCTGTCTGGCGGCAAAACGCATGGGCGTAAGAAAAACCGTAGCCGAAGTAGAAATATCGACTATATAGGCATGGCTGAAAGCCTCGACATCGGCACGGTTATCAACAAGAAGATGATTGCCGCCAGCCATATCTACCAGATGATGCTGGATGCCGATGTGAGCAACGTAAAATGCCTCACCTTTGCCAATGCCGATGTAGCGGAATTTACCGTCAAGGCAGGTTCAAAGATAACCAAACATCCGGTGAAAGACCTCGGCCTGCCCAAAGGGACAACCATCGGCGGACTGATACGCAACGGCGAGGGTGTGGTAGTTATGGGTAACACGCAAATACAGCCCGGCGACCATGTGGTGGTATTCTGCCTGAACATGATGATTAAGAAAATCGAAAAATACTTTAATTAATCGGGAGTTATAAATTCTGAATTATGAATTGGCTGCACCTGCGCCCCGTCCCATAATTCAAAATTAACGACTTAAAATCCAAACAAGCGTGATTAACTTTAAGACAATTATACGGATTATCGGTATTCTGCTACTGCTGGAGACAGTCATGTTGCTGGCATGTTCGGCAATATCGTACTACTATAATGACGAAGCCCTCCTCGATTTCTGGAAATCGGCAGGTATCACAGCAGGAGTGGGTCTGCTCATGGCTATCGCCGGAAAAGGTGGTGAGAAACAACTTACCCGCCGCGACGGTTACGTCCTGGTCAGCTTTGCCTGGGTGGCTTTTTCTCTTTTCGGTATGTTGCCTTTCTACATCAGCGGATATGTCCCTGACATCACGAATGCTTTCTTTGAAACCATGTCCGGTTTTACAAGTACGGGAGCCACCGTGCTGGATAATATAGAATCGCTTCCTCACGGATTGCTGTTCTGGCGCGGTATGACACAATGGATAGGCGGTTTGGGAATTATCATGTTTACGATTGCCGTATTACCCATCTTCGGGGTCAGCGGCCTGCAGGTGTTTGCCGCCGAAGCCAGCGGCCCCACGCACGACAAGGTGCATCCGCGCATCGGCATCACAGCCAAATGGATATGGAGCATCTATACCAGCCTTACTCTGATTCTCGTAGTCCTGTTAATGCTGGGAGGCATGAACTGGTTCGACAGTGTGTGCCACGCCTTCGCCACCACAGGAACGGGTGGTTTCTCCACCAAGCAGGCAAGCGTAGCCTATTACAACTCTCCCTATATAGAATATGTCATCTCTGTCTTCATGTTCATTTCTGGTATCAATTTTACATTGCTGCTACTCTTCGTCAACCGGAGTTCAAAAAAGTCATTGACAATGCCGAATTAAAATGGTACTTCTGGTCGGTAGCGGGCTTTACCGCCATCATTGCCGTTGTGCTCTACTATACCAGTCCGATGGGAGCGGAAGAGGCCTTCCGCAAATCACTGTTCCAGGTCATATCGTTGCATACCTCTACCGGCTTTGCCACAGACGACTACATGCTGTGGACACCCGTGCTTTGGGGATTGCTAACCATTGTCATGGTAAT
>ENA-OQCU01000773-OQCU01000773.1-human-gut-metagenome-genome-assembly--contig:-NODE-773-length-13082-cov-4.643381_pt1 | contig 13082 bp, 10 predicted proteins | sample MGYA00242504_ERZ504590 | MGnify/ENA primary metagenome ERZ504590 (study PRJEB26092, sample SAMD00036318) | human gut metagenome | host: Homo sapiens | study: EMG produced TPA metagenomics assembly of... | reverse complement strand
ATGCAGGAAACGATACAGTCATTTACGGACTATCTACAGACGGAAAAGAAAGCGTCAAAAAATACAGAAGTCTCCTATCAGCGCGATCTTCGAAAGCTGGCAGTTTTTTTGAAGGAGCACGGAATAGAAAAACCGGAGCAGATGAATGCAACGGTTTTAAATTCTTATTTATTATATCTGGAGCGGGAACACTTTTCCCCGGCAACGATCTCGCGCAGCATTGCGGCGATTCATATGTTTTGCCAATATGCATGTCAGGAGGGGAAAATGGTATCTGACCCGTCGAAAGCACTGCAGCCACCGAGGGTTGAACGGAAAATGCCGGAGATCCTTTCCATCGCAGAGGTCGATCTGCTGCTTCGCCAGCCAAAAACCGACACGCCAAAGGGTATCCGCGACAAAGCAATGCTGGAAATGCTGTATGCGACCGGTATCCGTGTCAGTGAGTTGATCCATTTGAAAACACAGGATGTCAATCTTATGATGGGCTATATCACCTGCCGCGATGAAAAGGAGCGGATCGTTCCGTTCGGCGGACCGGCGAAAAAAGGCGTTGGAGCAGTATCTGGGCAGTGCGCGCGCAGCCCTGATGCATGGACGGGAGGATGATGTATTGTTTGTCAACTGCTCCGGAGGTCCGATGAGTCGTCAGGGATTCTGGAAAATTCTGAAAATCCTATGCGAAATCCGCAGGCATTACGGCGGATATTACGCCGCATACCCTGCGCCATTCGTTTGCAACCCATCTGCTGCAAAACGGTGCGGACTTAAAGAGTGTCCAGGAGATGATGGGACACGCCGATATTTCGACAACGCAGATGTATCTCCACCTTGGTGTGAATAAGATCCGGGATGTGTACCGGAAGGCACATCCGAGAAAGTAAAGGTGGAACAAAAAAGTAAAACGATAGAAAAACCTCCGCCGCAGACTGGTGAAAAACTGCAGCGAAGGTTTTTGATGTTTTTAGGGTGTTGAGAAAATTTAGCACTCCTCAGCAATATCGTAAATCAGTCGTTCGGTCTGATCCCATCCAAGACACGGGTCGGTAATGGATTTTCCGTAAACATGGGTTCCGCATCCGATTTTCTGATTGCCAGGCTCCAGATAGCTTTCGATCATAACACCTTTTACGAGACTTTCGATATCCTTGTTGCATCGTCTTGTGTGCAGAACGTCTTTGACGATACGGATCTGCTGCTCGTATTTCTTTCCGGAGTTGGAATGGTTGGCATCGATGATGGTAGCCGGGTTTACGAGATGTGTTTCGTTGTATTTCTCCAGCAGAAGCTGAATGTCCTCGTAGTGATAGTTCGGCACGGAGTTGCCGTGCTTGTTGGTCGCACCGCGGAGAATGGTGTGCGCCAGCGGATTTCCGCTTGTCTTTACCTCCCAGGTACGGTAAATAAAGGAGTGGGAGCCCTGTGCGGCAATGACGGAGTTGATCATAACAGAAAGATCACCGCTGGTCGGGTTTTTCATGCCGGCCGGAATGTCGATGCCGGAAACAGTCAGACGGTGCTCCTGGTTTTCTACGGAACGTGCGCCGACCGCAACATAGGAGAGAATATCGGACAGATAGCTCCAGTTGGACGGATACAGCATTTCGTCTGCAGAAGTCAGATCAGTCTCTTCTACTACACGCATATGCATTTTACGCATGGCAATCAGGCCGTGCAGCAGGTCCGGCTTTCCTTCCGGGTCCGGCTGATGAACGATACCTTTGTAGCCTTCACCTGTGGTACGCGGTTTGTTGGTATAGACACGCGGGATGATGATCAGTTTGTCGGATACTTTGTCGGCAACCTTTGCCAGACGGTGATTGTACTCCAGAACAGCGTCTTCGTTGTCTGCGGAGCAAGGTCCTACGATAACAAGAAATTTATCGGAATCCCCGGTAAAGACTTTTGCGATTTCAGCGTCACGCTGTTTTTTTGATTTCGGTTGCGCGGGCGCTTAAGGGATATTGTTCCCGGATCTCTGTTGGGGTGGGAAGTTTTCTTACAAATTCAAGGCTCATTTTCGTTCTCCTTTATCTTAGATGCACTTCTTTTCTAGCTGCGGACAGAGGAGCGTTCTTGTGTGCCCCGTCGCAAACTATCTATAAATTATAATACATAACGCGAAGATTGTCGATATTTTTTCGGCGAAAATTCTGTTTCTCTTAAAAAATGATAGAAAAAAGGTATCAATGAACAGCAAATCCGTTTGCAGATTCCCGATGCAGGAACAAAAGTGCCATTGTCATAATGGTAAGTTCACTTGCAAGAATACCATAGAGATAGCCACGGATGCCTAAAACCGGGACGAGAAAAAGAATTGCAAGAATACGAATTACATCTCCGGCAAGGTTCTGGAAAAAAACGAGAGAAGTTTTTCCAAGGCCGTTTAAAATGCTTCCAAGTATCGTTTCCAGATAGAGAAAAGGAACTTAAAAATGAAAGGATACGCAGAAAAACGCCGACTTCTTCGTTTTGAAAAAAGGAAACGTCCAAGCCACGGACCGAAAAAGAAAAAGGCAAAAACAGCGGAAGTGCCAAGCAGCACACAGAAAGAAATTGTATAACGGATCGTGTCTGATATTTGCTCCAGGCGTACCGTCGGCCTGCTGTTTTGCTACGCCGGGCAGAAGCATGACGGACACCGCGTGGGTGATGGCAGATGGAAAAAAGGATCATCGGAAGTGCCATACCGGTGAGAATGCCATACTGCGAGAGCGCTGCTTTCCGGGAAAGACCGAAAGTGACCAGACAGCCGGGGAGCAGAGCACTTTCAATGCTGTGGAGGACATTCAGAAGAATACGGTTCAGCGTAAGCGGAAGATTCAAAACGGCAAGCTCTCGGAAGGTATCGTACCAGAGGGTCTTTTCTTTGAAAAAAACAGAAATCGGGCGGTGTTTCTGAGGGGACCTGCTGTGCGAGACGGACAGGCAGGCCATCAGAAAGAGACACGAAAAGAGTTCGCCGGCGGCAGTACCGAATGCAGCGACAGCGGCAGAGGGGAGGCTTGTGGAAAGACAGAAAAGCCAGGCAAGGTAGGAAGCGCCCATGCGCACGAACTGTTCCAAAAGCTGGCAAAAAGAAGGCAGTGCCGTCTGATTCTGGCCAAGATACCATGCCGAGAGACAGTTGTGGATCCCGGAGGGGAGAATGCCGAGTGATAAAATCCGGAGGAGCAGAATCGTCCGCGGCTCAAAAAGAAGCCGTGTTCCGATAAAATCCGCGCTGAAAAAGAGAAAGATGGAGGCGGAGAAGGAAAGTATCACTACAATGCCGCATCCGGCCGCCAGACAGATCTTTGCCCGTCTGGAATCCTTTTTGGCAAGGTACGATGCGACAAAGCGCGAGAGCACCGTCTGCATGCCGCCTGCGCCAAGGGAGAGCATCAGTGCGTAGAGTGGTGTGGCGAGCTGGTAGATACCAAAGGCTTCCGCACCGATCCGGCGCGACAGGAATATTCTATAGAGAAATCCAAGAATTCTGCAGATGATCCCGGACGCGGTCAGGATCAGTGTGCCAAGAAGAAGCGTGTTCTTTCTTGTGATTTTCAGCATGGGATAGACTCCTTTCACGGCATTGCGCAGATAGTCTAAAATATGCGAAAAACTCCTTGACAGAACCCCGTGATAGGTGCTATTCTGAGTGAGAAATAAATCCGATTAAAACTGTCGGAATTGGAAAACGACAGCACAGGAAAAAGGAGAACCAGGAATGAAATTATCGACCAAAGGAAGATATGGTCTGCGTGCCATGATCGATCTGGCGAGTCACGAAGAAGAGGGTGCAGTGTCCATTGCCAGCATTTCAGAACGCCAGAATATCTCAGAGAGCTATCTGGAGCAGCTGGTGCGTCCGCTTCGAAAAGCCGGATTCATTGAGAGTGTGCGGGGAGCAGGCGGTGGATATGTACTTGCAAAACCGGCAGATTCCATTTCGGTAGGAGATGTTCTCCGTGTGCTGGAGGGCGGACTCGAGGCAGTCACGTGCTCGGTCAATGAAGGCCTAGGCGGCTGCGATGCGGCCGATTTCTGCGTCACGCGTTTTGTGTGGCAGAGGATCAATGAGGGAATTACGAACGCTGTGGATTCCATCAGCCTCGGAGAGCTGGTTCAGCAGAGCCGGCAATTAGAGAAAAACAGAAACAGCGATAGAAATGACAAGGAGTGAACAACAATGATTTATCTGGACAATGCGGCAACAACAAAAACAGCCCCGGAAGTTGTCGAGGCTATGCTTCCTTATTTCAGCGAATACTACGGAAATCCATCCAGTATTTATGCAATTGCAGGAAAAAGCAAAGAAGCCATCACCAAAGGAAGAGAGCAGATCGCAAACGTGCTCGGCGCAAAACCGGAGGAAATTTATTTCACAGCCGGCGGCAGCGAGTCCGATAACTGGGCGTTAAAAGCTACCTTTGAAGCATATAAAAATAAAGGAAACCACATCATCACCACAAAAATCGAGCATCATGCGATTCTTCATACCTGTGAGTATCTGGAAAAAGAGCGCGGTGCGAAAATCACCTATATCGGCGTCGATGAGAACGGCGTTGTCAATCTGGATGAACTCGAAGCAGCCATCACACCTGAGACCATTCTGATTTCCGTTATGGCGGCAAACAACGAAATCGGAACGATTCAGCCGATCAAGGAAATCGGAAGAATTGCAAAAGAACACAATATTTTATTCCACACAGATGCCGTACAGGCATTTGGCCAGATCCCGATCAATGTGGATGAGTGCAATATTGATATGCTCAGTTCCAGCGGTCATAAGATTAACGGACCGAAAGGAATCGGCTTCCTTTACATCCGAAAGGGTGTGAAAATCCGCTCCTTCGTACACGGCGGTGCGCAGGAAAGAAAACGCCGTGCCGGGACAGAAAATGTACCGGGCATCGTAGGATATGGAGTTGCGGCAGAGCGTGCGGCAAGAACTATGGCGGAGCGTACCGCAAAAGAAATCGAAGTACGTGATTATCTGATCAACCGCATATTAACCGAGATTCCGAACTGCCGTCTGAACGGCGATCCGGTAAAACGTCTGCCGAACAACTGCAACATCAGCTTTGAATTCATCGAGGGAGAGTCCCTTCTGATCATGCTGGATATGAAAGGTATCTGCGCATCCAGCGGTTCTGCATGTACTTCCGGATCCCTGGATCCGTCCCATGTACTGCTGGCCATCGGACTGCCGCACGAGAAAGCACACGGTTCCTTACGTCTGACTTTAAGTGAGGAGATCACAAAAGAGGACGTTGATTTCGTTGTAGAGCAGATTAAAGCGATCGTAGACCGTCTGCGCAGCATGTCCCCGCTGTATGAGGATTACATCAAAAAACAGCAGGGTAAATAAGTTTAAAAAAATAAGACAGTCCATCCAGAAAGCCGGTACAGAAAAATTCAGGTAAAAGCTGTGCCGGAGGAGGACTGCTTTGAAATAGTTCAGGAGGAAGAATAACAATGTACAGTGAAAAAGTAATGGATCATTTCCAGCATCCGAGAAATGTAGGAGAAATTGAGAACGCAAGCGGTGTAGGTACCGTTGGAAATGCAAAATGCGGCGATATCATGAGAATGTATCTTGACATCGACGATAACGGCATCATTCAGGACTGCAAATTCAAAACCTTCGGCTGCGGCGCCGCAGTTGCAACCAGCAGTATGGCAACCGAGCTGGTAAAAGGAAAAACCATCCAGGAAGCTCTGGAAGTAACCAACAAAGCCGTTATGGAAGCACTCGACGGACTTCCGCCGGTCAAAGTTCACTGTTCTCTGCTTGCAGAAGAAGCAATTCACGCTGCACTCTGGGATTACGCAGAGAAACACCACATCAAGATCGAAGGTCTTGCAAAACCGAAGTCTGATATCAGCGAGGGCGAGGAAGAGGAAGAATACTAAGTATGGGAAAAAAGAAAGTAGTCGTTGGAATGTCCGGCGGCGTAGATTCCTCGGTGGCAGCGTATCTCCTGAAAAAAGCAGGATACGATGTCATCGGGGTGACCATGCAGATCTGGCAGGATGAGGCCGAGACAGTCCAGGAGGAAAACGGGGGCTGTTGCGGCCTTTCTGCTGTTGATGATGCAAGGCGCGTGGCACAGGTGCTGGACATTCCGTATTATGTCATGAACTTCAAAAAAGAGTTCCGTGATAACGTCATGGACTATTTCACGAACGAATATCTCTGCGGCAGAACACCGAACCCGTGTATCGCCTGCAACCGCTATGTGAAATGGGAAGCGTTGCTTCAGCGCAGTCTTTCCATTGGAGCGGACTACATTGCGACCGGACATTATGCAAGAATCGAACAGCTTGCCAATGGACGGTATGCGATTGCAAATTCGGTAACAGCGGCAAAAGACCAGACGTATGCACTGTATAATCTGACCCAGGAGCAGCTTTCGCATACGCTGATGCCGGTCGGAGACTACACAAAAGATCAGATTCGTGAGATTGCAGCAAAAATCGGTCTTCCGGTAGCAAAAAAGAAGGATTCCCAGGAAATCTGCTTCGTGCCGGATCAGGATTACGCTTCCTTTATCCAGAACGAGACAGGAATCGTGGCACCGAAAGGCAATTTCGTGAATACAAAGGGTGAAATCCTCGGTACCCATGAGGGGATTACCCATTACACCGTAGGACAGCGCCGCGGACTCGGCCTTCCGATGGGACACCGCGTGTTCGTACTGGAAATCCGTCCGGAGACGAACGAGGTTGTGGTCGGCGAAAATGAAGAGGTTTTCGCAAAAGTAGTAAAAGCAAACAAAGTAAACTATATGGCAATTCCGCCGCTGGAACTTGGAGAAGAGCTCTCCTGCACCGCAAAAATCCGGTACGGGCACAAAGGGTCCCCGTGCGTGATCAAACGGACCGGGGAAGATGAGATTACCTGTACCTTCCCGGACGGCGTGCGTGCTCCGACACCGGGACAGGCTGTTGTCTTCTACGTGGACGGCTGTGTCGGCGGAGGCGGAACGATTACGGAGGCCGAAAGATGAAAATAGCGGACTGTCATATGCACAGTTTCTTTTCAAGTGACAGCGAAGCACCAACAGAAGAGATGGTAAAACGGGCAGTCGAGCTGGGACTTCCGGCAATCTGCCTGACGGATCACTACGATATGGATTACAGTACCGGCGAGTTCCAGCTCGATACACCGGCATATGCGGCAAAAATCCGGGAACTGCAGGAAAAATACCGCGACAAAATCGATATCCGATTCGGCGTGGAACTGGGACTGCAGCTCCACTTAAAAGAACGGATGGAAGAGTATGTAAATGCGTGGCCGTTCGACTATGTGATCGGCTCCATGCATGTCATTGACGGAAAAGACCCCTATTATGAGGATGCTTTCCCGGACTGGACAGCAGAAGAGCTGTACCGGGCGTATTTTCGGGCTACAGCAGAAAATATCCGGTTCTTCCACAATTTCCAGACGCTTGGTCATCTGGATTATGTGGTACGCTACTGCAGAGAAAAAGGGAAAAGATTACAGCTACCGCGCATTTGCGGACGAGATCGATACCATTTTAAAAGAGCTGATTCAGTACGATATCGCGCTGGAAATCAACACCGGCGGCTACAAGGCAGGCCTTGGCGTGCCGAATCCGACGCCGGATGTCATCAGAAGATACCGGGAACTGGGCGGCGAAAAGATCACCTTCGGTGCCGATGCCCACAAACCGGAACATATAGCGTTTCATTTCGCGGACGCGTCAGCTATCGCGCAGGAAGCCGGATTCCGGTACTACGTGCGGTTTAAAGAGAAAAAGCCGGAATATCTGCCGATCCAATAGAAAACACGCAGGAAAAGCCGGAAAAAGCCCCAGAAAGGCTGGATTCCGGCTCTTTCTGCAATAGACGGATCTTTCGAAATTTTGCAGAAATACGGATTGGCATCCGGCTTCTTCACAAATTTTAGAAATAATTTCGTATTTTCTTGAAAATAGAACTTGAATTTTCCGACGAAATTAGGTATTATACAGATAAGGTTGATGTTTCTTTAACAAAGTACAGAGACTCAAAATTAAAATTCACTTTTTAGGAGGAATTGAAAATCATGGCAGTAAAAGTAGCAATCAATGGTTTTGGCCGTATCGGACGTCTTGCATTCAGACAGATGTTTGGAGCAGAAGGTTATGAAGTAGTAGCAATCAACGACTTAACATCCCCGAAGATGTTAGCTCATCTGTTAAAATATGACTCTTCTCAGGGAAAATATGCTCTGGCTGATACCGTAACATCCGATGAAGATTCCATCACAGTAGATGGCAAAAACATCAAAATCTATGCTTTCCCGGATGCTAACAACTGCCCATGGGGAGAGCTTGGCGTAGACGTAGTTCTGGAGTGCTCCGGATTCTACACCTCCAAAGCAAAAGCTCAGGCACACATCAATGCAGGCGCTCGTAAAGTAGTTATCTCCGCTCCGGCTGGTAACGACCTTCCGACCATCGTTTACAATGTAAACCATGAGACCCTGACAGCAGACGATAACATCATCTCCGCTGCATCCTGCACCACAAACTGCCTTGCACCTATGGCAAAAGCTCTGAACGAACTGGCTCCGATCAAATCCGGTATCATGGTTACTATCCATGCTTACACTGGAGATCAGATGACTCTGGACGGACCGCAGAGAAAAGGCGATCTGAGAAGATCCCGTGCAGCTGCAGTTAACATCGTTCCAAACAGCACCGGTGCTGCAAAAGCAATCGGCCTTGTTATTCCGGAACTGAACGGCAAACTGATCGGTTCTGCACAGCGTGTTCCAACCCCAACCGGTTCTACCACAATCCTTACAGCAGTTGTAGAAGGAACTGTAACTGTTGACGAGATCAACGCAAAAATGAAAGCATCTGCAACCGAGTCCTTCGGATACAACACAGATGAAATCGTATCCAGCGACATCGTTGGTATGAGATATGGTTCTCTGTTCGATGCAACTCAGACCATGGTTCTTCCGCTGGACAACGGAACAACAGAGGTACAGGTTGTTTCTTGGTATGATAACGAGAACTCCTACACAAGCCAGATGGTTCGTACCATCAAATACTTCAGCGAGTTAGCATAATTTAACAAACTGAACGGCAAAATTTCAGAGCCCAAAGGGTCCGGTCTGTTAAGGACCGGGCCCTTTTTGCGAATGCGGCGGAAAAATACGGCACAAAAACAGCCCTTTTCCGTGTGCAAAAATTATAAACTGCATTTTTAAATAAGGACCGCGATGCCGCAAAAACAAAGAAACGGCGCGGCAGATGCAGTTGGATATATGGAGGGAAACGCCCATGTTAAACAAAAAAACCGTAGATGATATCAACGTAAAAGGAAAAAGAGTCCTTGTAAGATGCGACTTCAACGTTCCGCTGATCGATGGAAAAATCACAGATGAGAACCGTCTGGTAGCAGCTCTTCCAACCATCAAAAAACTGATCGCTGACGGCGGAAAAGTAATTCTCTGCTCTCATCTTGGAAAACCGAAAGGAGAACCAAAACCAGAGCTTTCTCTTGCACCGGTTGCAGTTCGCCTTTCCGAGCTTCTCGGACAGGAAGTTAAATTTGCAGCAGATCCTGAGGTTGTAGGACCGAACGCAAAAGCAGCTGTTGAGGCTATGAAAGACGGAGATGTAATCCTTCTGGAGAACACCCGTTACCGTGCAGAAGAGACCAAAAACGGTGAGGAGTTCAGCAAAGAACTGGCTTCCCTGTGTGACGTATTCGTAAACGATGCATTCGGAACCGCACATCGTGCTCATTGCTCTAATGTTGGTGTTACCAAATATGTTGACACTGCTGTTGTTGGTTACCTGATGGAGAAAGAGATCGCATTTCTTGGAAATGCTGTCAACAATCCGGAGCGTCCGTTTGTTGCCATCCTTGGCGGATCCAAAGTATCCAGCAAGATTTCTGTTATCGACAACCTGATCGATAAAGTTGATGTCCTGATCATCGGCGGTGGTATGGCTTATACCTTCGCAAAAGCAGCAGGCGGCACCGTTGGTGATTCTCTGCTTGAGATGGATTATCTGGATTATGCAAACAAAATGAAAGAAAAAGCAGCAGCAAAAGGCGTGAAACTGCTTCTTCCGGTAGACAACGTTGTTGCAGATGCATTCTCAAACGACGCAAATACACAGGTTGTTCCGGCCGGACAGATTCCGGATGGCTGGGAAGGTCTGGATATCGGACCGGAAACTGCAAAACTGTTCGCTGATGCTGTTAAAACTGCTAAAACCGTTGTATGGAACGGACCGATGGGATGCTTCGAGATGCCGAAATTCGCGGCAGGAACCAAAGCAGTTGCAGCAGCACTGGCTGAAACAGATGCAGTTACGATCATCGGCGGCGGAGATTCCGCAGCAGCTGTAAACCAGCTTGGATATGGCGATAAGATGACTCATATTTCCACTGGCGGCGGCGCTTCCCTGGAGTTCCTGGAAGGAAAAGAACTGCCGGGCGTTGCAGCAGCAAACGACAAATAAAGATAAGTAAAACTAAGGAGATCAAACGATCATGGCAAGAAAGAAAATTATCGCTGGAAACTGGAAAATGAACATGACTCCGAGCGAGGCAGTAGAGTTAGTTAATACATTAAAACCACTGGTGGCAAATGACGACGTTGACGTTGTTTTCTGCGTACCGGCCATCGATATCATCCCGGTTGTAGAGGCTGCAAAAGGCTCCAACATCCAGATTGGTGCTGAAAATATGTATTTTGAGGAGAAAGGTGCTTTCACAGGCGAAATCTCCCCGGCTATGCTGACAGACGCTGGCGTGAAATACGTTGTACTTGGCCACTCTGAGAGAAGAGAATACTTCGCAGAGACAAGCGAGACCGTAAACAAAAAAAATGCTGAAAGCTTTCGAGCACGGCATCACCCCGATCATGTGCTGCGGAGAAACTCTGGAGCAGAGAGAGCAGGGTGTAACGATGGACTTCATTCGTCAGCAGGTAAAGGTTGGATTCCTGAATGTAACAGCAGATCAGGCCAAAACAGCCGTTATCGCTTACGAGCCAATCTGGGCAATCGGAACCGGCAAAACTGCTACAACAGAGCAGGCTGAGGAAGTTTGCAAAGGCATCCGCGAGTGCATCGCTGAAATCTATGATGATGCAACAGCAGCAGCTATCCGTATCCAGTATGGCGGCTCTGTAAACGCAAAAACCGCACCGGAACTGTTCGCACAGGAGAACATCGACGGCGGTCTGGTAGGCGGAGCATCCCTGAAACCAGATTTCGGAGCTATCGTAAACTACAATAAATAATTGATTTTGTACGAAATCAATCAATAAAACGGGCTAAAACGTCACCAAACACGGTGAATTCGGCAGAAATGCTGAAGGTGAGGTGTTTGGTGGCGTTTTGCTGTTTTTTATGCAACATATAACCCTTGATTTAGCTATAGAGAGTGCCAGTTTGTGCAAAAAGAAATCACTTCGTTTCTGTGTTTTGAAGCGGAGTGATTTTTTGCGCGGATTGAAAAATTCACGTTTTCGTGATATGCTTGTTTTATATCTGTCGACCAGCCGTCCAGAGAGTTTCTGGAAGAAGTAATCAAGGATTATAACAAAATGTTCCATACGAACTACGATACCTCAAGTGATAAATTCCAGAATTATTATAAAGATGTGTCGCTTCGCATGAAGAATAAGGAATTGGACATTCTGATCGTAGTCAATATGTTTCTTAACGGTTTTGATGCGACGACTATGAATACGCTGTGGGTAGATAAAAATCTGAAAATGCACGGACTGATACAGGCGTTTTCCCGTACAAACCGTATTCTGAATTCTATCAAGACCTTTGGAAATATTGTATGTTTCAGAAATCTGCAGAAGCGAGTAGATAGTGCCATTTCCTTGTTTGGGGATAAGAATGCCGGGGGCCTTGTTTTGCTGCAGAGCTTTAAGGATTACTATTACGGATATGAATCCGTAGATGGTAAGCCAATGCCAGGGTATGTGGATCTGATGGAGGAATTGAATCATAAGTTTCCGCTGTCAGAACCGCAGATTGTCGGAGAGCAGAACCAGAAGGATTTTATTGCTTTGTTTGGTGCTATTCTTCGTATGAGAAACCTTCTGCTTTCCTTTGACGAATTTAAGGGGAATGAGCTGATTTCTGAGCGCAATTTGCAAGACTACCTTGGACGTTATCAGGATTTGCGTGACGAGTGGAAACGGAAACGCCGGGAAAGTACGGATATTACAGATGATGTGGTGTTTGAAATTGAATTGATCCGGCAGGTAGAAATCAACATTGATTATATTCTGATGCTTGTAAAGAAGTATCATGATACCCGCTGTGAAGATAAGGAAGTGCTGATAACCATCAATAAAGCGATTGATGCCAGCCCGGAGCTGCGCAGCAAGAAACAGCTTATTGAAACCTTTATTGCAGGAATCAATGATGTGGACGATGTTATGGATGAGTGGCATGAATTTGTTGTGGAACAGCGCGATTATGATCTTAATGTAATTATTACGGAAGAAAAATTTGAAGCCGAAAGACACACGAAAGTTCATAGAGAATGCGTTTCGGGACGGAGAGATCAAAACAGCGGGAACGGATATAGATAAAATCATGCCGCCAATTTCTCATTTTGGTGGTGGCGGAAGAGCCAAGAAAAAACAGAGAGTCATTGAAAAACTGAAAACGTTTTTTGAAAAATATTTCGGTATCGGTGGTTCGTCTTCCTTTAATGAGCCAGAGCATAAAGCCGTGACATACGATCTGAGCGATTAGGAAACAGTGTTGATGGCGGCAGAATCTGAAGCACCATACGGAAAATAGTCATAAATGAATGGAACCACATTGGAAGCAAAAAGCAAAATAATAGAGTCATCATGGACAAAACTTAATCATGGAGGTGATCGGATGACAATAGAAGAAAATCCTTGCTGGAGAATCCAAGAACGTTGAATTCAAAGTACAACGTCCAGACAAGAGCATGAAATATATGAAAACGGTTGTTGCTTTCGCTAACGGAAAAGGTGGGAGGATTATATTTGGTATTGACGATAAAACAAGAGAAGTTGTTGGCATTCCGGATGATAAAGTTTTTCGGGAGATTGATGCGATTAC
>ENA-OQCU01000772-OQCU01000772.1-human-gut-metagenome-genome-assembly--contig:-NODE-772-length-13087-cov-3.154321_pt1 | contig 13087 bp, 13 predicted proteins | sample MGYA00242504_ERZ504590 | MGnify/ENA primary metagenome ERZ504590 (study PRJEB26092, sample SAMD00036318) | human gut metagenome | host: Homo sapiens | study: EMG produced TPA metagenomics assembly of... | reverse complement strand
GAACGTGCCGCCCGTGATGGTGCCGGAGGAGGTGCTCACGTACGATTTTGTGGGATCGTTCGGGTCGCTGTTGAAGGTTCCACCTGCGATGATGCCCGCGTTTCCGATGCTTGCGGTGAACGCGCCGCCCCTGATCACGCCGCCCGCTTCGTTGCGCACGGCGAAACCGGACGTCTGCGACGCATCGACGAACGTGCCGTCCTCGATGACGCCCTTGTTCCGAAGGAGGTTCTCGCTCGAGACGTTGAGCGCGTGGCCCGTGAACGTGAACGCGTGCCCCGCGCCAAGCGTGAGCTTGCCGTCGGCGTACGTCCAGCCTTCTCCCGACGTGCCGATCGGCGCGCCGTCGGCGCCGATTTCGATGGTGACGGGAACAGCGCTCGCGAATGCGACGTTTGGGTCGAGCAGGCAGGCGAATGCGAGGGCGGTAGCAAGAGCGATCAGGCGTTTTCTCATGGGAGTTCCCTTCGGGCAGGTTAACGCTCAGATGCTAGCATGCAAGGGGAGTCTGTAGGCGACCGCTGCGAAAAGCGGTGGGATGCGCTGCGAAAAAAGACGGCAGCCAAGCGGCTGCCGTCTCAGGGGAGCGAAAAGGGAAGGGCGCGTTAGATGGACGATGCCATCGCTTCGTCGTCGGGGAGCGCGGCGGCTTCCTCGGAGCGCTCCAGTTTCGACGCCGCTTCGGCGTCGCGCTCGGCCAGGTACTGCTGCATGGAGTAGTGCGTGATGTCGGAGCGGTTGATCACGCCCACCACCTGGCCCTCGTCCAGCACGGGCACCTTCTTCAAGTGGTTCTCGCCCAACACGCGACACACTTCGGGAAGGTCGGCATGCACGTCCACGCCGATGATGCCCTTCGCGCCGATGCTCTTCGCCGGCATGCCCATGAGCTCGTCGAGCTTGCGGGCGAAGTCCTGGTTGCCGCCGTCGGCGTCCACGGTCTGCATGATCATGACCACGGGGTCCATCAGCATCTGCGATCGCTTCGACAGGTAGCGCATGATATCGCCGTCGGATACGAAGCCCACGGCCTTGCCCTGTTCGTCTACCAGCGGGGCGGCGCTGATGTGCCGGTCCACCAGCACCTGCATGGCTTCGGCCACGGTGGCGTTGGCGGGCAGCGTGTACACGTCGCGCTTCATGATGGACTCCAGCACCGTGCGGCGGGAGTTGTCCCGATCCTTCTCGGCGGCCTCGCCCGGTTTGTTCTTCACCAGCGCCACGACCATGACGAAGCCGACGAGGCACAGCGCGCCGGCTAGGGCGAACGCCACGTCGATGCCGAAGATGCTGGCTTGCGTGGGAGTCATCGTCCGGGAGCTCATGTTCGTGGCGATAGTGGAGGCCGAAACGATGATGGCGGTGCCCAGCGAGCCCGCCACTTGGCGGAACGTGTTGTTCACCGAAGTGCCGTGGTTCACCAGCTCGTTGTCGAGCGCGTTCATGCCCCAGGTGGTGATGGGCATGTTCACCAGCGACAGCGAGAACAGGCGCACGGTGTACAGAAGGGTCAAGGTGATGATGCCGGTTTCGGTGCTCAGGAATGCGAAGCAGAACGTAGTCAGCGTGAGCACGCCCATGCCCACGAGCGCCAGCACGCGCGGTCCGTGCTTGTCGAACAGACGGCCGGCGATGGGCCCCATGGCACCCATGATGATGGCGCCGGGCAGCAACACGAGGCCGGACACGGTGGCGGAGTAGCCCATGAGCGACTGCAGGTAGATAGGCACCAAGATGCCTGCAGCCAAAAGCGCGCCTTGCACCAACATGCCGATGATCGTGGCGATGAGGAACTTGCGGTTCTGCAGCACGCGCACCTGCAGCATGGGCTTCTCCATCTTCAGCTGGCGTCGGAAGAAGAACACGAGCGCTACCGCGCCAACGAGCGTGCCGGCGATAGCGTCGGCACGCAGGCCGTAGGAGCCGATGGTGGACAGGCCGTACAATAGGCCGCCGAAACCCAGCGACGACAGGATGACGGAGGGCACGTCGAGCGTGACGTCCTTCTTCGTTTCGCCGCCCTTCTGCAGCACGAACGCGCCGATAAGCACTACGACGGCCGACAGCGCGGTGATGATGTAGAACATATCGTGCCAGGTGTAGCGGTCGATGATGACGCCCGCCACGGTGGGGCCGATGGCGGGGCCGAACGCGATGACGATGCCGAACAGGCCCATGGCCGTACCGCGCTTGTCCACGGGGAACGTCCACATGAGCACCGTCATCACAAGGGGCATGAGGATGCCCGCGCCGGCGGCCTGCACGAGCCGGCCCAGCAGCAGCACGACGAAGCTGGGACCCCAGCCCGCAAGGAAGCTGCCCAACGTGAAGATAACCATGGACACGAGGAAGAGCCGCTTGGTGGTGAAGCGGTCCGTCAAGAAAGCCGTGATGGGGATCATGATGGCGTTCACCAGCGTGAAGCCGGTGGTGAGCCACTGCGCCATGGAGGCGTCGACGCTCATCTCGGTCATGACCGACGGCAGCGCCGGGGCGACGACGGTCTGGTTCAGAACCGTCACGAACGTGCCGAACACCAGCACGGCCAGCATGACGATCTGCTTGCGCGTTAAACCCATATACCTGTTCCTTCCGAATGTGCGCTGCGAACAAAAACGCCTTTGAAGGGGAGCTTGCAGCTAACCCGACTTCAAAGACGCCCGTTGTCATGCGGTTGACGTGATTTACACTCAGTATAAATATTCATTCGGTAGATGAAAAGTGCTCGGCAGTAAAGTTGTGGTACCCTGCACCGAAACGGCACATCGCGGCGATGAAAGGGTGCGCGCAACGTGGAACAGACAAAGCCGTCGGCGGAAGGCCTGCGGTATCGTAAGAAGCTCAAAGCCAGGCTTTCGGTGGAGCGAGCGGCGTTAGAGCTGGTCATCGAACGGGGCTACGACGGCGTGACGGTAGAGGACATCTGCGCCCGTGCCGAGATCTCCAAGAAGACGTTCTTCAACTACTTCCCATCGAAAGCGGCCGCCATCATGGGTCGTCTGGACTCGTTTCCCGACGACGAACAGCTGGTTCGCATCCTCGAAGAGCATAGCGAAGCCTGCTACCTCGACGTGTTGGTCGGCGTAGTGGGAACGGGCGCCGCTTCGGGCGTGGACGAGGGCATTGTGAACCTGCGACGCGAAGCGCTGCGCTCCATGCCTCAGCTGTTCTTTCAAGGTCAGCGCGACATATTGGCTATTCAGCGCTCCATGGCCGACGCTTTGCGCGCGCATTTAGCCGAGTGCCCCGAACGGCGTATGCTGACGGATCGCTCGGTGGAGGAGGAGGCGCTTGTGGCGTCGTCGACCGCTATCGGCCTCGCCCGCACTCGCTCAATGCTGACCGTGTGCGGCGATTTGGAGCCGTCGGCGGCCGAAACGCGCCGCCTTGTCGCCGCGTACCTGTCGGCCGGCGACAAGGCGTGTCAAGGGGACGGGTGATTTGACACGCTTTGATGGTATCAAGGGAATGGTGCCAAAGGGGCGTGTGTCAAGACACCCGTCCCTTTGGCACGCCGGACACGTCCGACGGATGCTGTGAAAAACTTCTTGACAGCTTTTCCTAACACTGTGCTATAGTTTGCGCCACAACTTAATACCTTGAAACCGATGAGGCGAAGGTCAAGCCGTCATGAGCACTCACAGAGAGCGGGCGCAGCTGGGATTCCCGCAGTAAGCTGGATGGTAAATGGATCGCCGAGGGAAAGGGGAAAGGAAGGCGCGGCGCGCAAGCGGCCGGGCTGACCGAGTATCTGGACCGTGAGCCTGCGTTAAGGGCAGAACATGTGTTGGCATGTTCGTGAGAGGGTTCTGCATCGCGGAATCAACTGTGAAGGTGGCACCGCAGGTTTACAAGACCTGTCCTTCGATGAGAAGGACAGGTCTTTTTCATTGCGGGGGCGCACAGCGCCGAGGCCATGAGGTTGATTGCGCGGAGTGATCCTCGTCCGCGAAGTTCGTGCCGGCAAACCAGACGCCCCGGGAGGGGCACGCGACCGGCGGGGACTCCGCCAAGAGAGGATTGAGGAACATGGAACAGCAGATCAAGCGCGAGGTTGCGACGCAAACGGCGACGGCAGGCGAGGCGTCAGCGCCGCGCAAGCGCGAAGTGGCGGCGGCGCCGAGCAGGGCGGGCCTGTCCACGCAGGACCTCATCCTCATCGCCGTGCTGCTGGCCGCGGGCGCGGTGCTCAAGCTGACGGTGGGCTCGCTGCTCTCGTCGATGGGCATGAAGCCGAACTTCATCATCGCGATGTACTGCCTGGCCATCATCCTGACCCGTCCGAAGCTGGGACAGGCCCTGGTCATCGGCCTGCTGGCCGGCCTCATCTGCCAGATCCCCCTGTTGAACGCCACGCCGCTTCTGAACATCCCCTCCGAGGTCCTGGGCGCGCTCGCCTGCGGCTTGCTGATCAAGGTGCCCCTGCGCATCGGCGGCAAGCTCGACCTCAACCCGCTGGTGAACACGTTCGTCTCCACGGTGGTGTCCGGCGGCACCTTCGCCCTGCTGTCCGTCTACATCAACGTGGTGTCCACGGGCGGCGACGTCATGGTGGCCCTGGCCACGTACGCCGCCATCGTCTTCGGCACCGCCACGTTCAACTGCATCCTCGTCCAAGTCCTGGCCATGCCGCTGAAGAAGGTGCTGAAGCGCTAGGGTTTCGCCGTTCTCCGAACGGCGAAACAGCCCGCCTCGCTGACTCACTACGCCAACCTGCGACCCCAGAAAGACTCTTTCATGATCAAGATACGCGACTTCACGTTCCGGTACCGCGAGGGCGACCGCCCGGTGGTCAGCGGCATCGACCTCGACATTCCCGACGGCGCGTTCGTCGGGATCACCGGGGCGGCCGGCTCGGGCAAATCCACGCTGACCTACGCGCTGAACGGCATCATCCCGCATTGCTATCCGGGCGACTTCTACGGCTCCGTCGTCGTCGACGGGCTGGACACCTGCGAAGTCGCGCTCACCGACGTGTCGCGGCTGGTGGGCAGCGTCTGCCAGGACGTCGACAGCCAGTTCGTCACGTCGGTCGTGGAGGACGAGATCCTGTACGGCCTGGAAAACTTCGGCGTGCCGCGCGGCCAGATCGAGGATCGCGTGGCGCAGGCGCTGGCCGACATGGGCATCTCCGAGGTGCGCGACCGCGTGATCTCGTCGCTGTCGGGCGGGCAGAAGCAGAAGGTGGCCATCGCGTCCGTCCTGGCGCTGAACCCGCGGGTGCTCGTGCTGGACGAGCCTACCGCCGAACTCGATCCTCTGAGTTCGCGCACTGTGTTCGACCTCTTGGCGCGCTATGCGCGCGAGCATGGCGCCACCGTCGTGGTGGTGGAGCAGAAGATCGCGCTGTTGTCCCAGTACGCCGATATGCTGGTCGTCGTCGACGAGGGGCGGATTCGCTTCGCCGACGCCCCCGCGCAGGTGCTGGAACATTCGGACGAGCTGAAGGCCATCGGCGTGAACTGCCCGCGTTCGACCACGCTCATGAACCGCCTGCGCGCTGAAGGCCTGTACGCCGGCGCGCCCGTCCGTAACGTGCGCGAGGCGCGCGAGGCGTTGAAGGAGGTGCTCGCATGATCGAGTTCCGCGACGTGCACGCGTCCTACGACGGGTCGGCTCCCATCCTGAAAGGCGTGAGCTTCACCATCCGCGACGGCGAGTTCGTCGCGTTCGTCGGCACGAACGGGGCGGGGAAGTCCACCACGATGCGCCTGATGAACGGCCTGCTCAAGCCCGATGCCGGCCAGGTGCTCATCGACGGCGTCCCCACGAGCGACCTGCGCACCAGCGAGCTGGCCCGCCGCGTGGGCTTTTTGTTCCAGAACCCCGACAGCCAGATCTGCTGCAACACGGTGCGCGAGGAGCTGCTGTTCGGCTTCAAAGCGCTGGGGCTGGACGGACCGGACGCCGACTCGCGCGTCGACGCGATCGTCGAGGAGTTCGCCTTCGACCCCGACGACGACCCGTTCCTGTTGAACCGCGGCGCCCGCCAGCTGCTGGCGCTGGCGTCCATCGTGGTGCTCGCGCCGCCGGTGGTGGTGCTCGACGAGCCGACCACCGGCCTGGACTATCGCGAGTGCGTGAAGGTCATGGACATCATCCGCCGCATCCACGAGCGAGGCACCACGGTGGTCATGGTGTGCCACGACATGGAGGTGGTGGCCGATTACGCGGCGCGTTGCATCGTGATGAGCGGCGGCGAGGTGGTGGACGACGCTCCCACGTTCGACGTGCTGCGCAACCGTGAAACGCTCGAGCGCGCCTCGCTCGTCCCGCCGCAGATCGTGGAGCTGTCGCTTGAGCTGGGCCGCGAGATGCCGCACCTCGCGGACGGGCCCGTCGGCCGCGCCAACACGCTGGACGAGATGGCCGCGGCCGTCATGGAGGAAGTTCGGACGAGCGAAAGGAGCGTGTGCGCATGAGCTCGTTTCTGGAATACGTGCCCGGCACCAGTCCGCTGCATCGCATGAACCCGGTGGCCAAGCTGGCGGCGGCCGCGGCGTTCGCGCTCGCGTGCTTCTGCTCCAGCAACCTCGCGTTCTTGGCCGTGCTGCTGGCGGCAGGCTTCGCGCTGGCCGCGACGTGCGGCATGGTGAGGCCCGCCATCGGTCTGGCGAAGGCGGTGTTCGCGTTCTCGCTGATCTTGGCTGTAGTGCAGGTGCTCACGACGCCCAGCGGCGCGGTGCTGGTAGAGCTGCCGTGGGGCTACGTCGGCACGGGCAGTCTGCTGGCGGCGTTGACCACGGTGGTGCGCCTCGTGGCTGCGGCCATCCCGCTGTTCCTCGTGTTCTACGTCACCAAGATGAACGACATCACGAACGCCGTGGTGAAGGTGCTGCACGTGCCGTACAAGTACGCGTTCACCTTCACATCCACCATCCATTTCATCCCGATGTTCATGAACGACATGAAGGGCATCATGGAAGCGCAGACGGCGCGCGGCGTGGAGTTCGACGCGGGCGGCATCGTGCGGAAGGTGCGCCTGATGGTGCCGCTGTGCGTGCCGCTGCTGGTGTCGTCGGTGCGCAAGACCAACAGCGCCGCCATAGCCGCGGAGGTGCGCGGCTTCAACCTGCGCACCGCGACAAGCGGCTACAAGGAGTACCCGTTCGTCGCAGCCGACGTGGCCGCGATGGCGGGATCCCTCGCGCTCGTTGCGATCGCCGTGGCCCTGGGAGTGCTGCTGTAACGGCTGCGGAAGCGGTTCGCTAGCCGGCGAACCGCTTCCCGCGAAACGCGTGGAGGTCGCGTGCTAAACGACCGGTGAGCTGATAGTTGTCTTCCCATAGGCGCTTTTCGACGATGAAGGTGCGGTAGGAAATGGGGCAGTGCCGTATAAAGGCGAACATTCGGTTGAAAAGGTATCGCCGGTCTTCGTAGCTCCAGTGATAGTAGTCGTTTGCTTTGTGGATAAGCGGCGATGTGTGTATGGGCCTGAGCGGAAAGCTCTCGAACAAACGGTGGAGATTCGCCAACTGCTCAGTCATCGATGTCCTTGCACACGAAGTACGAGCCGATGATGCTGATGAGCGCCCAGGCTGCGAAAACGACCATGGTGGCGGCGAATGCGAGATCGCCGTCGAAGAGGATGCCGCAGACGATCATGAGGATGCCGGCGGGGATGGACGTGCGCGCGCCGAAGCGCTGGCCTTTCTGCCACGCGGCATCGCTTTTCTGGGTCCACGGCAGGCGAACGCCGAAGGCCGAGTTGCGGGTCGCTTTGGGCATGAGGTAGCCGAGGAACAGCAGCGTGGCGCCGATGACGAAAGCGGCGATCTTCGACATGCCGGCGTCGGGAGCGCCGAGGGAGATATCCGAAACGTCGTGCGACAGGATGTTCAGGGATGCGAACACCGTCACGGCGATGAAGATCGCCTGCATGCCGACGGTCAGCTTCATCATGGTTGCGCGGTTGCCTTCGTCGCCGAACCTCGTAAGCAACATCATGAACAGGCCGAACGCAAGCGCGAGAGCGGGCGCGGTGAAGCTTTCGAACCTGCTGCCGATGCGGTCGATCTCGCCGCCCGTGAAATGGACCGGCACCTGGTCGGGCATGATCGCCACGAACGCCGCCGTCACGGCGACGTCGATAGCGAACAGAACGCCGACGGCGATGTAGCCCTTCTTCATGATGCGTCCTTTCGGTTCGCTCCCTTTCAGCGGCTCTCTCGCCTTCCAGTATAGATCGTCCGGGGGGGGGGGGGGCGTCAACGCGGGGTTTTCGGCGGCTTGCCGCGCGCGTCGGGCGAACCTTGCAGACGACCGACGCTATCGCAGACTGTACGGCCGCTTCGCCGCCGCTCGGTCGGATTGCGCTCGGCTGCACGGTTCTTCAACGGCCTTCCAACAAGTGGGTTCAGCGCGCTCGCCGGTGCCGCGCGGCGACGGCCGGGCGCTACGATGGCGGGAAAAGCTCCCCTGAATCGGAAGGATCTCGCCACATGTTCACCATCGGATGCCACCGGGCTCGCGCGAACGCGTAGAACCTGCGACATTGCACACGAGCCGTTCGGTCCGGCGCTCCTATATGCTACTATGTGCGTCACGATTAAACCATCGGAAAGGATGCGGGCATGTTCACCATCGGCTGCCACCTCTCAAGCGCGAAGGGCTATCTCCACATGGCGAAGGACGCCGTGTCCATCGACGCCAACACGTTCCAGTTCTTCACGCGCAACCCGCGCGGCGGCCGTGCGAAGGCCATCGACCCGAAAGACATCGCGGCCTTTGCCGCCTATGCGCCCGAGCATGGCATCGAGCGCATCCTGGCGCACGCGCCTTACACGCTGAACCCCGCCTCCGACAAGCAGCAGACGCGCGATTTCGCGCTCATGGTGCTGGCCGAGGACCTCGGCCGTATGGAGGAGACGCCGCATCAGCTGTACAACATGCATCCCGGCAGCGCTGTCGGCCAGCCGTGCGAGGTTGCCATCGCCAAGATCGCCGACGCGCTGAACCAGAGCCTGCTGCCGCATCAGACCACCACGTTGCTATTGGAGACGATGGCGGGGAAAGGCAGCGAGATCGGCGGCACGTTCGAGGAGCTGGCGGCCATCATCGCGCAGGTGGAGCTGGAGAGCCACGTGGGCGTGTGCCTGGACACGTGCCACGTGTGGGATGCGGGCTACGACATCGTGGGCGACCTCGACGGCGTGCTGGAGGAGTTCGACCGTGTGATCGGGCTCGACCGTTTGCATGCCATCCACCTCAACGACAGCATGAATGCCCGCGGTTCGCACAAGGACCGCCACGCCCGCATCGGCGAAGGCGAGATCGGCTTCAAAGCCCTGGCCGCCGTGACGAACCATCCGAAGCTGCGCGACCTGCCGTTCTACCTGGAGACCCCCAACCCGGATCTCGCAGGCTACGCCGAAGAGATCGCCGCGCTGCGCAGGGCGCATGAATAGGCGAGCGTTCGCGCGGCCGCTTATTCGATGACCACGGCTTGCGCGCCCAGTTCGTAGTAGCGAACGGCGAACTGCTGGAGATCGTAGCTCACCTGGCCGGCCAGCGAGTCGCTGACCAGCACGAGGCCTTCGTTCAAATCGTAGCCGCTCACCACCACGCAGTGGCTGTTCGCGTATAGACGTAGGTGCGGCCGTTTTCGCGCGCCGTCCGGTAGGCGGCGCCGGGCGGCTCCAGCCCTATGGTGCACCAGGCGATGACGGGGTTGCCGCCGGCCACTTGATCGAGTACTTGGTCGAGCGACGAGCCGGTTATGTCGGTCGCCTCCAGGGAAGATCCTTGCGCGGCCAGATAGGCGTCGGCGGTTCGGACGATTGCCGGGGCCATGCAGCTGTGGCCGTCGGTCGAATGCGGGTCGCCCATGAACGCCGTCACGAAGTCGTCTTCGCTCAAGGGAAGCCAGTTGTCGGCGATATCCGTTTTTCCCCAGGTTGAACCCGAGCGATAGCAGCGCGTTCGTTAGCGCCACCGACTCGCAGCCAGTGGGCAGCTCGGGGTTCTGCGCTAGGGCGGGCACCTCCAGGGAGGCGGAGCGTTGCGGATGCGAGACGTCTTCTTGCAACGAAGCAACGTCCTGCGCCGCGCGCTTCTCTGCGTCTATATCGGCTGCGGCCGGGGGAAACGACAGCATGGAAAACGAAACCGCGCCCGCCAACAACGCTGCCGCGCCGAAAAAGCACAGGCGTGCGGCGGTCCAGCGTCCGCGCCTTCGCCTGAAAATCGGGCGCTCGCGGCTGGCGAGCGGATTTGTCTGACGGGCGAACAGCCGGCGTCGGTAGGCGGCGGTTCGAATGCGCGAGGCGCGTCTGCGGGGCGATTGTGCAGCCATGCTCGCACCTTTCTCTTGGGTCGGCCTGCTTCTAGCTTATCGGCGGATGTTGAAAACAACCTGAAAGAAATTCGTGAGAAAGCCCTTCGCTTCAAACACGTCAGTCGTTGACGAATTGTTTCACGAGTCGCAAAACCTCCTCATGTTACTCAAGGCGTGCATGCCGCATCGCTGCGATCATGGAGCGGCATTCCCGAATCGGAGTGGCTCACCGAGATCCAGGTGCCGGTGGAGAAGAGGTAGCTCTCGGCAATTGCTTTCCATGTGATAACATTTCAGCCGAGAGACGAGAGCCCCTCCCCGTCGGGGGAGGGGCGGCGAACGATAGGAGCGGCCATGCTGCATGCGGTGAAGGTGAAGCCCGACGTGTACTGGGTGGGCGGCATCGATTGGAACGAGCGTAACTTCCACGGATACACGACGGATCGCGGTTCCACGTACAACGCCTACCTTATCATGGACGAGCAGGTGACCCTTATCGATACCTGCAAACCGGCTTTCGCCGGCGAACTTATCGAGCGTATCAGCGAGGTGGTCGATCCGGCCTGTATCGAGCACGTCATCGTCAACCACGTAGAGCAAGATCACTCCGGCGCGGTTCCTGCCATTTCCTACCTCGCTCCGCGTGCGAAAATTTACGCCAGCGGTCCTCACGGTGTGAACGGTTTGACCGCCCATTACGGCGACCGCGGCTACGTGCCGGTCAAGACGGGCGATACCCTGCGCATCGGCAAGCGAACGCTTTCCTTCACTCAGACCATGATGGTGCACTGGCCCGACAATATGGCCACGTATTCCGAATACGACCGCATCCTGTTCTCCAACGACGCGTTCGGCCAGCATTTCGCGTCGTCGAAGCACTTCGACGACGAGGTGGGCCTGCCCGAGGTGCTGGCGCAGGCGAAGAAATACTACGCCAACATCGTCATGCCGTACTCGCGCCATGTTCAAAAGGCGCTCAAGTCGTTCGAAGGGTGCGAGGTCGACATGATCGCTCCCAGCCACGGCGTCATCTGGCGCAGCCATGTGGCCGAGATCCTGGGGGAGTACGGGCGGTGGAGTTCGCTCGCCCCCGATGACAGCGCTATCGTCGTGTACGATTCCATGTGGCACACCACCGAGGACATGGCGCTCGAAATCGTGGAGGCGTTCATCGAGTGCGGCGTGCCCACCCGGCTGTTCGACCTCAAGGCGAACCATATCTCGGACATCATGACCGATCTTTTATCGGCGAAGTTCGTAGCCGTAGGGTCGCCAACGCTGAACAACGGCATGATGCCCACGGTTGCCGCGCTTTTTGTGCTACCTCAAGGGCCTCTCGCCGAAAGCAGGCTGGGAGGGGCGCGTGGGCATCCCGTTCGGTTCCTACGGTTGGGGGACCAACGGTCCCGACGAGGTTGCTGCGGCGTTGGAGGCGTGCGGCTTCGACTTGCCTCTGGGCACGCTGAGCCACCAGTGGATCGAGGACGAGGATCACCTGGCTCGGTTGCAGGAGACCATCAAGCAGGGCGTGGCAGGCTAAGGGCGCCGTTTCTGAAGGTGTCGCGTTCTTTGCATTCGCGCTTGCGCCCGTCGCAGCGCGAGCGGCGCGTGCTTCGGATGCGATCAGTCGTCCAGCAGCTCGAACCCGTAGCAGTCGGTGTCTTGCATCGTGTGGAACACGCGACGCACGGTAAGCGTATGGGCATCGTAGGTGTAATAGATCCAGTAGCGCTTCACGAGTACGCGGCGATACCCCTGATGATCGAGATCTTCGTCGAAGAACGGTTGGCCGAGTTCGGGAAGCTCGGCGGCTCTCTCGATTGCGGCGAAGATGGCATCGGCGGTATTTCGAGCGGCTTGCGGCGACTTCAATGTAAGTGCGATGTATACGAGGATGCCATCGAGATCGACGCTGGCCCGCGGCCTGAACTCAATCGTGCGCACCGAGATGCTCCGCTGCTTCGATGAGCTGATCCACGCGCGCCTTCACTTCGTCGTACGAGACGGCGGCGGGTCGATACTTCTCTTCTATCTCGGCTTCGCGCAGCTTGCGCACGGCGCGCTCGTGATGCAGATGCTCGTCATAAGCGTCGCTATCGATGACGATGAGCGAGGCGGTGCCGTTTTTCGTCATGATGATGGGCTCGCGCGACTCGCGAGCGAGGTTCTCGATATCGTTCAAACGAGTGCGCAGATCGCTGATGGGCCTGATCTGGGGCAAAGCGGCTTGCATAACCATACGTGCCTCCTAGCAAAATTTGTTATATATTTATAACAAATTTTATATCTAATTTTTGATTATCCGTTAAACACTATACTTTCAAATATTTTGAAGTATAGAAAAGCACTCATTTTACCACGAATTTACCATAATTAAACGAGCCTTGATATGACTATAAATAACACTAAAAAGACCTCACACCTAAACGGTGTCTTTTTTAAAAGCAGTCAATCATAAGACCAACTGCTTTGTAAATATAGATATTAAATTGTTAAGCTGAGATTTTACTTAGATTTATCTTTCACTGGTTTGCTATTTTCATCATTTTCTCCTTCAAGTCCATGCCATTTATGCCAAAGTTACAAAATGGATAAATTATTACTTCTTTATAAACTTCTTGCTCACAACGAGGGCTAGATGACATATTCTTCACCTTTTACATTTTTTAATTACCGAAATGCCCTTTTTTATTTGCAAATTACATGTCTTATAGTCTTACCATGTTTTTCTGTATCTTGCGACTCTTTGATATTTTGTATCCTCATCTACAAATACTATCTTTAGGTGGATTTTTCTTTACCTCTTCTGGA
>ENA-OQCU01000771-OQCU01000771.1-human-gut-metagenome-genome-assembly--contig:-NODE-771-length-13093-cov-4.795619_pt1 | contig 13093 bp, 11 predicted proteins | sample MGYA00242504_ERZ504590 | MGnify/ENA primary metagenome ERZ504590 (study PRJEB26092, sample SAMD00036318) | human gut metagenome | host: Homo sapiens | study: EMG produced TPA metagenomics assembly of... | reverse complement strand
AGTGGCTTTTATGATTTAGCCACAGCCTATCAGTCTGTGCACGTTAACTATTGAAAGCGCCGTATACCGAACGGTACGTACGGTGCTGTGAGAGGACGGCGGTTAGTCACCGCCTCCTACTCGATTTACTGAGTAATTATTTTAATTACTCATCAAACTTTTCGGCTTTATCGAAGAGCTCATAAACCTCTTTTGAAGGCTCCTTTGTGCAAAATGTCACAACAACGGCTGCGATAAGTCCTAAAACAAATCCCGGCAGCAACTCGTAGATTCCGGTTGATGTGAGGAATGCATACCACAATATATCAACGGCAGCACCTGTTATGATTCCTGCAACAGCACCCTTGAAGTTAAAGCGCTTCCAAAAGAGGCTGAGCATGATTGCAGGTCCAAAGGCAGCTCCAAAGATACCCCATGCATTGGAAACAAGTGCCATGATAGAGCCGGCATTAGGGTTTGAAGCGATGATGAGTGCTGCAACAGCGATTCCAAGAACTACAATACGGCCGGTCCACATCATCTCTTTGTCACTTGCCTTACCTTTTCTGATGACAGGCTTGTACACATCACTCGAGAATGCAGATGAAGCAGCAAGCAGCTGGCTGTCTGCGGTACTCATGGAAGCAGCAAGCACTGCTGAGAGCAGTATACCTGAGATAACACCCGGGAAAATCTTTCTTACAATCTGGATGAAAACAAGAGAGTTTTCATTTATAGATTCGTCAAAGCCAAGGAAAAGTCTTCCGATTACTCCGATTAAGGTTGCAAAAAATACAAATAAGCAGAGTCCATGTTATTCCTACTTTTTGCTGACTTTTTTCAAATCCTTCTGTGATTTGATGGACATGAATCTGATAATGATATGTGGCATACCAAAGTAACCAAGTCCCCATGCCAGTCCTGACACGATATCCTGCCAGCTTGAGAATGGATTTAAGTAACCGCCCGGGAGTGATGACATAGATGATGTATCAAGCATAAATGCTGCAAAGATCGGTGCTATAAACATAGAACCAAGCACGAGCATGCCCTGGAAAAAATCGGTCCAGCATACAGCCGAGAAGCCGCCGAGGAAGGTATAGCCTACGATGACAACTGCTGCAAGATACATGGCAATCTGAGGATCCATTCCTATTACAGTGTGGAAAAGAGTACCACATGCCTTTACGCTTGATGCCGCATAAATAGTGTATGCAACCAAAAACACAATTGCACATATCACCTGCAGTGCAAGTGATTTGGACAGGAATCTGTTGGTCAGATACTGTGGAATGGTGATTGAGTCGTTTGCTACAATCGAGAATTTTCTCAGTCTCGGTGCTTCAAGCAGCCAGCTTATAGTGTAGCCGATTGCAAGTCCTACAGGAATCCATACCTGACCTAAGCCCAGTGCATAGATAGAAGTAGGAAGTCCCATGAGTACCCATGCACTCATGTCTGAGGCTCCGGCTGACAGCGCCGCAACCCATGGTCCCATCTCACGTCCGCCGAGGAAGTAGGTCTTTTCCTCCGCCGTTTCTGTTTTTCACGAAGAAGAAGATACCGATACCCAGCATGCACAGCAGATAGACGATAAATACAATAATTTCTGATGTTTTCATTTGTAGTACCTCTTTAATAGTTTATTTAGTAACCATGCTACCACGTTAGCGTGATAAAGGCAAGAAAAACTTTCTCTTGACGAATACCCTGCGTTGACATATCATAGTATATAAGTGAAAGGGAGTAGCCGGCACAAGAGTGCTTACTTATCCGTCAGTACGATTGCTCATACATATATGACAGCAATCCGGAGAGTGATTAAATGGCGAGACTTTTGTTGTTTTATACAGCAGAAGTGTCGCCTTTTTTGTATATAAAAGCCTTCTGCTGATAAGACATAGATGTATCTATCAATTAATCAGGCATCCTTAAAAATGGACAGCAGAAGGAGGAAAATTATGATTTTTGTAGCAATTTTACTGCTTATAGCAGGCTTTAGTAGCACTGGTGAAGGGACGCGGATGTGTTTTGTGGATGGAGCTGGCGGCGCTCGCCGGGAAATTTGGTATTCCGCAGCTTGTGATTGGACTGACGATTGTGGCGATGGGTACGTCGCTGCCGGAGGCGGCAGTCAGCATCACTGCGGGAATAAAGGGTAATGCAGGGATTACAGTCGGCAATATAGTCGGCAGCAATATACTAAATATCCTTATAATCCTGGGAGTGACGGCACTCATCACAAATGATAGCCTACAAAAACACCTTCAAATGCGAGATACCGTACATGCTTCTTATCACAGCGGTGCTTCTCGTGATGGGAATGACAGGCAATGAAATCACATTCATTGAGGGTGTTATACTGTGGATTTTATTTATTGCATATCTGCTTTATTTGTATATTCTGGCAAAAAAGGGCAATGACAGCGGTGATGAGCAGTCGGTAAAGCTATATCCGGTATGGAAATGTCTGCTCTTTATTGTGCTGGGCGGTGTGTGCGTCGTAATTGGAAGCCAGTTTGTCGTAAACGGTGCCACGACCATAGCAAGAGCCTGCGGCATGAGTGAGCGCTTTATCGGACTGACAATCGTTGCATTCGGCACATCTCTTCCGGAGCTTGTTACATCTGTTTCAGCAGCACGCAAGGGAAATGCCGGTATAGCGATTGGAAATATAGTCGGCAGCAATATTTTCAATATACTCTTTGTAGTCGGAACAGTAGCTCTCATTTGTCCGGTACCGTTTGAGAGCAGGTTTGTGATTGATACAGTTGTGGCAATCCTGTGCGGTGTGCTCCTGTGGGTCGGAACGATAAGACATAAAGAGCTTAGAAAGCCATGTGGAGTGGTGATGCTGCTTTGCTATGCGGCATATTTTGTATATTTGGCAGCTATGTAATGATGTATTTTTTTGAATTGCGATGACTGTGTTTAAAAAGAGTGTGATGAAGAGATAATAATTAAATTTAGCAAACCGTCAATAATTGTGCATACAAATCGACGCCTTGACATCAAAATGATTGAGATTTCGCACTAAATATAAACAATTAATTAAAAATAGCACTCTTACTTGACAAGTGCTGATTGCAGGTGTATAACGTAGTCAGAACGAACGGAAGGAAGCGATTATAATGGATAAAAACCCAAAGCATCCATTGAAGAAAAAGAATAAGGCAGATGCAAAGAAGCATCAGAAGCATGTATACGAATAGCGCTTCCACTAAGGAATACTATCCAGTAAGCACAATGTACCCCAGCCCGTAACAGGGTTGGGGTATTTTGTGTTTTTGGAGCTGTTTTCAGAGACAGCCCGTGAGGCAGCTGTAAATACATTTTCACCGGCACCTTTTATGAGAGAAGCTTTAAGCTTGTCGCCATACATATAGAGGTCATTTCCACGCACAATTCCCCATTCCATCAGAAGTGCAGCCGCACCGGTCACAAACGGTGCAGCCATAGATGTCCCTGTTTTTGAAGTGTAGCCTCCGGTGTTTGAGCATGAAATAATGTCTACACCGGGCGCAATGATATCAGGCTTTATACTGTCAAAGGCCCAGGTATAGCCTCGGCCGGAAAAGGCGGCTGTGCGGTTTGTTCGGCTGTCATAGGCTCCGACAGATATGACATTTTGAGCGGTTGAGGGGATGGTCAGGGTGATATCAGGCGATGCATGGATAAATGAGGTCTGTGCATTGCGCAGAGCACCTGACGGCAGCCATATATCCCATGAGCCGTCCTTTACAGATATAGGTTCAAGTGATATTTTCCAGATGCCGGGTGAGATGTATTCCGATCCCATGAGTTCAATGAATATTTCCTGAAAAGGAGAGTAGGGAGAGGGACCGCCGCCTGTTATATATATGTCTGTCCCATCGAGATTGTATCTGTATGTAAAGCCCTTTGCCTGATTGGTAATTGTATCGGGAATCTCAAGCATATCATTATTTGGTGCACTAATGCGCAGCTGTATCTCATCCCAGTATTTTTTCCATAAATCAATGGAAAGAGACGGCTCAGGATAGCCTATCGCAAGCTCTGCATCGGCAGGATACGAGCTGCCGTTTGCATGACCAAAGCCGGCTCCATCGTTACCTGAGCCGACTGAGACAGCGCAGCGGTAGTTTCCTGCTATATAGTCCAGGTATGCTTCAAGCAGTGATGTGCCGCTGTGCGAGCCGTTGCTTGTGCCAAAGCTTAGGTTTATGGCGATAGGCATGTTCATATCGATTGATTTTCTTATGCAAAAGTCTACTGCCAGCATAATCTGCGTGGTTGTGGGAAAGCTGGCACCGCCTGAGGCTTTGAGTTTTACGATTATAAGAGTGCTTTCATAAGCAACACCGCGGTATTTTGTGTTTTGTTCATTACCATTACCGTTTCCGGCAGCGATTCCTGCCACATGAGTGCCGTGCCCGGATATGTCGATGCTTGGGCAGATACGCTGCATTTCTAAGCTGTTTTCTGCATTTATGGCTTTGGTGATTGTATCGCGGTCATATAAGGTGCCGAAAGGGATGATATCACTGTGTGAGGAATCATCGGAAACAGTCTGGTCCCACAGATAGGCGATTCTGCTTTCACCATCCTGTATAAAAGCCGGATGGGCATAGTAAATTCCGGAGTCGATAATGCCTACGAGCACACCATTTCCGGTCAGATTATATGGATTGGTGTGTACGGGAGTGATGCATGAGGCCTGAGAGCCCTCGTACACATCGTAGTTAAACTGCTTTGGCTTTTCCATATATATGATTTCATCGCACAGGGCAACGGTATTTACAAGTGATTTCTCAATTACGAGCACCGCATAGTTTCCGAGCAGCCTCGTGATGAGTACAGAAGGATACTTATCTTTTATTTTTTCGATGTCACCGACATATTTTACTATCACTTCCCAGCTGTCACTCTCCGGCAGATAGCCGCTTGAAAGCCCGCCCTCTTTTCCAAGCTCATAAGGGGTGGACAACAGGGCGGCGGACAGCTGTGGAGAAATTTTCTCACTAAATGCTATTTCCATACTAACCTCCATTTTTTATTAGTAAAATATTAAAAAAATCTTAAAAGACAGATGCAATATATATTTGGTATGATTATGTCATAATAGTAATTATTCAGAATCACCCCACGCACATTCGCAAAACCGCACGATACTCGTGCTTTGTCTACACTCCGTTACGGTCCGCGCTGAACAAACGTCCCCCGGACGTTTAGCGCCGCTGCTACGCAGCTAATTTTACTCATATGTGTGGGGGGTGGCTCTATTCGAGCCACCTTGAGAACAAGAAAACCTGCTGCTTACATGCAAGCATGACGCATCAGCTTTTTTGTTCTCAGTGGTTCTGAATAGTTACTTATAATCAATTAATTATAAGAAACAGGGAGGTCGAAATGAGTAAAAAGAAAAAGATAATCATTTCAGTGATTGCAGCTGTGCTTATCATAGCAGTGATTGTGTCAGCTGTTGTCATTGCAATGACAAAGGGAAAGAATGCAGCAAAGGCATCGGGAGTCTATGCAAACAAGGTCGCTGATGTCATGTATCAGGCGGGAAGTACTGACAGGTACAGCGGTGTCGTGGAAGCAGCCGATACCATGGATATCAAGGCTGACAGTGAAAAAACGGTAAAGGATATTCTTGTGTCAGAGGGGGATGAGGTACAGGTGGGCACACCTCTTTTTACCTATGATACAAAGGATCTTGCTGCGAAAAAGGAAAGCGCCACGCTTGAGCTTGAGAGCTTAAACAATACGCTTTCCGGCTATGATGCACAGATAGAGCAGCTCACAAAGGAAAAGAAGGAAGCGCCAAAGGATCAGCAGCTTGACTATACACTGCAGATTCAGCAGGCGCAGACACAGCAGAAGCAGACTCAGTACGATATTGCCACGAAGAAGGCAGAGATAGAAAAGTATGATGAGAGCATCAAAAATGCCACTGTAAACAGCACAATGATTGGTGTTGTAAAGAAAATCAATGAGAATCAGAGTGCAGACACAGCAGATACTGCATTTATGACAATCGTTGCCACCGGTGATTACAGGGTAAAGGGCACAATTGATGAGCAGAGCTTTTTAAACAGTGGACTCGCAGAAGGGCAGGCAGTTATAGTGCGCTCGAGAGTTGATGAGTCAAAGACATGGCAGGGTACCATCAGCAAGGTTGATACTGAGAATCCTCAGACTGATAACAGCAATTCCGGCATGTATGATGATGGAAGCAGCGAGCAGAAGGCATCAAAGTACAACTTCTATGTGCAGCTTACAGGCACAGGCGACATGCTTTTAGGACAGCATGTATATGTGGAGCCGGATTTCGGACAGACAGAGGTGAAGGATGGTATTTGGATTGATGAGAGTTATGTCGTAAAGGATGGCGATGATGCATATGTATGGACACTTAATAAAAAGGATAAGCTTGAGAAGACAAAGGTTGAGCTTGGAGACTATGACGAGAATCTCATGATGTATGAAATCAAGTCAGGGCTTACAAAGGATGACTATATAGTATGGGCATCTGATGACCTTTATGAGGGTGAGCCGGCGCAGACATGGGAAGAGTATGTTGAAAATGGCGGCGGTGAAGATTCAGTCTATGACGATATGGGTACAGAAGCTCTTGATGACCAGATGCTTGAGGGCACTGAGGGCGGTCCTGTTGATGATGGCACCATGGATGATGGCACAATGGACGAAGGTGCAGCAGATGCCACCGGTTCAGGTGACGCGGAGGTACAGTAGATGATTCTAGAACTCCAGCATATTTATAAAAACTATGACCAGGATAAGCTCGTGGTGCCGGTTTTAAAGGATGTCTCACTCCAGATTGAGGAGGGAGAGTACGTGGCAATCATGGGGCCGTCGGGCTCCGGCAAGACCACTCTCATGAATATAGTGGGCTGTCTTGATCTGCCAACATCGGGCACATATATACTTGACGGCAGACCTGTCAGTGAGCTTAAGGAAAAGGAGCTTACTAAAGTCAGACGGGATACAATTGGATTTGTATTCCAGAATTTCCAGCTCATGCCGAGAGAGAGTGCACTGGACAATGTATGCCTGCCACTCATATATGCCGGTGTGAGCAAAAAGGACAGAAGGCAGATGGGTATGGAGGCATTAGAGCGTGTAGGTCTTTCAGACAGGGCTGATTTCAAGCCAACACAGCTTTCAGGAGGACAGAAGCAGAGAGTGGCGATAGCGAGAGCTATGGTCAATCATCCAAAGCTTCTGCTTGCGGATGAGCCTACGGGAGCACTTGATTCAAAGTCAGGCAAGCAGGTGCTTGAGCTCTTTGAGAGCCTTAATGAGTCCGGTGTGACGGTTGTCGTGATTACACATGACAGAAAGGTAGCCGAGCAGGCAAAGCGCATCGTCCACATCATAGACGGCGAGATAACAGAGGAAGGACAGGAGGCAGGTAATGAAAAAGAAAAAGAGAATTAAGATCATTATAATAGCTGTCCTTGTAGTTGCAGTTGCAGCGGGAAGCATCACAGGAGTTGTTTGTTACAGGAACTCCAAGGGGCTTGCTTCCGTCATGAGTGTTTCAATGATCAGCACGACAAACGACTACACATCCATGACCAGTGAGGGAATGGTGTGTGATGATGCATGTCAGACAATCAATTTAAAGGATGGACAGAAGGTGACAGAGGTTTATGTCACAAAGGATCAGCAGGTAAAGGTCGGAGATAAGCTTCTTGCATATGATGTGACGAGTCTTTCGCTCTCGGTTGAGATGAAGCAGCTTGAGATACAGAGTCTTGAGAACCAGCTTGCATCGGAAAAGCAGAAACTTGACAAGCTAAAGAACACTAAACCGGTTGAAAAGCAGCCCGAGACTCCTGTTACACCTGAGCCACAGCCTGACACACAGCCGTCTGCGCCTGAGCAAACGCCTGATGAACAGCATGATGTGATATCTGATTTGTCAGAGGCCAAAGGAAGCGGTACAGAGGACGATCCTTATGTATTTACATGTACAGAAGCTTCATATGTATCAGGGAAGCTTTTGAATACACTCTCAGAAAAGAGCGCGGTAGCGCGGTTTGTAATAGGAGATGCGGATGCACCTGATATGGAGCTTATCGTAAGAGGAGATAGGCTTGGCGGCTATGATGAAAGCGATGAGATAAAGCTTTTCCTTGCAGGCACAACTACAGCAGGAGATGCTTCTGATGATACGGAAGGAAGTGAGCCGTCAGATACCAAAACAGACAGTGCCACAGAACAGACCGCACAGACAGAAGCTGATACCGCGGCAGAAGAAAAGACATACACAGCAGATGAGCTTAATGATGCCATAAAGGAGCAGACCAGAAGTGTTGCCGATGTTGATTTACAAAAGAGAATTGCACAGGCCGATTTAAAGGAACTGCAGAGCGAGCTTGAGGATGGCGTGGTATATGCAAAGAAGGATGGAATTGTGACAACAGTCGGTGATCCTGCCAATCCACCGCAGGACGGTACACCTTTCCTGCAGCTTTCGGGAGCATCAGGACTGTATATCAGCGGAACAATCGGTGAGCTGGATCTGGATACGGTAAAGGTAGGACAGAGCGTATCAGCAGTCAACTACATGACAGGTGATACCTATGAGGGCACAATATCCGAGATAAGCAATGTGCCGTCAGACAGCGTAAACTATTATGGAGACAGCAATCCAAACTCCTCATTCTATGAGTACACCGCGTACATTGAGAATCCGCAGAATCTCAAAAAGGGCGATTCACTTGAGTTGACCATAGATACATCATCGGAGGGCTCTGACAGTGGACTATATATCGACAAGTCATATGTCAGAACCGAGAACGGACAGTCATATATATACAAGGATGACAACGGAAAGCTCAAAAAGCAGTCTGTCAAAACAGGCAAGTCGCTATGGGGCTCATATGTGGAGATAAAGTCAGGTCTGACAAATGATGACTATATCGCATTCCCGTATGGAGTCAGGGAGGGCGAGAAAACCAAGGTGTCGGAAGATGGTATGTATTAGTTTAGCAGGGAGGATTAAAGATGCTTGAAAATATTAGATTGTCCTTTAGGGGAATCTGGTCACATAAGATGCGTTCGTTTCTGACCATGCTTGGAATCATCATCGGAATTGCAGCAATTATTGCGATTGTTTCCACAATTCAGGGCACAAACGAACAGATAGAAAAGAACCTCATAGGTTCGGGAAGTAATAACGTAAAGGTCACACTGCAGAAGGATGGCTATGATATGGATTTATCATATGAAACGGCGCCGGCGGGAGTGACTGAGGTATCGGCTGCCACACTTGACAGCATAAAGGAGCTCGACCATGTGAAAAATGCAGCTCTTTACCGTACAAGACAGGCTTCCAATGCAGTCTATTATCTGAACACGGCGCTTTCGGGCGGCAATATAACAGGTGTAGATGACGGATATTTCGATACTGCAAGCTATGTAGTCATGAAGGGCAGAGGCTTCTCAAAGAATGACTATGCAAAGGCCCGCAGGGTGGCACTCATCGATGAGAGCGTGGAGAGCAGCCTGTTTTCAGGAGAGAGCGCGCTCGGCAAGACAGTAGAGATACAGGGATATCCGTTTACAGTAGTCGGTGTAGTCACGGAAAAGGACAGCTATGACCTGGTAATAAACTCAATTGATGATTACTATATGTATGCCTATGATGACAGCCAGGGCAATGTATTTGTGCCAAGCGGAACATGGCCGGTTATATTTGGTTATGATGAGCCGCAGAACCTTTTGCTTAAGGCAGACAGCACGGATACCATGGCTACAGTGGGAAAGGCTGCTGAGGAGATACTTAACAGCAATTTAAATGTTACAGACGGCTCTGATGTGACCTACAAGGCACAGGATTTACAGGAGCAGGCAAAGCAGATACAGCAGCTCAGCCAGTCAACCAATATGATGCTCATATGGATAGCCGGAATATCACTGCTGGTCGGTGGTATCGGTGTCATGAATATCATGCTTGTGTCAGTCACAGAGCGTACCTCAGAGATAGGACTTAAAAAAGGCAATCGGAGCGGGAAAGGGAGCAATACTTGGACAGTTCCTCACAGAGGCAGTTGTTCTCACAAGTCTTGGAGGTCTGGTCGGAGTGCTGGTCGGAGTGATACTCTCTAAGATCATCTCAATGCTAAACGGCACGCCGACAGCGATAAGTCCGGCAGCAGCTATACTTGCGGTGCTTTTTTCCATGGCGATCGGAATCATATTCGGTATGCTTCCATCATACAAGGCAGCGAACCTAAACCCTATTGATGCACTGCGCCATGAGTAATTCTTATTGAAATCGCTGCTATTGTGAAAAAAATAACAATTCTTTGTATTTTGATGAATACAAGGGTAGAAAAAGTTTAAAAAATTTTGTAAAATGTTCCTAGTAGATAAATACTGTACTAGGAGCATTTTTTTAGAGGAATCAGGTCATGTGATATGGGAAGTGTCATATGGTATAATGATTCTTCTAAGTATGTAATTAATCAGGTAACAAAATATACATTATTTTAAGGAAAAGGAGATAATATGTACGCTGACGAAAACGTAATCAAAATCAAACATGCAGTTTTGCTTGAGGTCGCAAAGGCTGCATTTGCAGGTAACCTCGATGAGATCAGAGATGACATCCCATTTACACTTATTCCGGGACCGACACCTCAGTTCCGTTGCTGTATCTACAAGGAGAGAGAAATCATCCGTCAACGTGTCAGACTTGCAGAGGGTAAAGCACCAAGCGCAAACGATGACGGCAATATCATCCAGGTAATCAGCTCAGCATGTGAGGATTGTCCGATTTCGAGCTACACAGTTACTGAGAACTGTCAGAACTGTCTTGGCAAGGCTTGTATCAATGCATGTAAGTTCGGAGCAATCGAGGCAGGACGTCTCCGCTCACATATCGATCCACAGAAGTGTAAGGAGTGTGGACGCTGTGCACAGGCATGTCCTTACAACGCTATCGCTCATTTAAAGAGACCATGTAAGTTCTCTTGCCCTGTAAACGCCATTACATACAATGAGTACGGCATTTCAGTGATTGATGAGAGCAAATGTATCAGATGTGGTAAGTGTATCCACAGCTGTCCATTCGGAGCTATCGGATCAAAGACATACATCGTAGATGTAATCGATGCAATCAAGTCAGAGAACAAGCATGTATACGCTATGGTTGCACCTGCAGCAGAGGGACAGTTTGGCGCAAATATCACTATGAACAGCTGGAAGAAAGCTATGCAGGCAGTTGGCTTCAACGGTTTTGTTGAGGTAGCACTCGGAGGAGATATGACAGCAGCATACGAGGCTGATGAGTGGCTTGAGGCATATGAGGCAGGAGAGAAGAAGGTTACATCATGCTGTCCTGGATTTGTAAATATGGTTAGAAAGCACTATCCTGAGCTTGCTGACAAGATTTCTACAACTGTTTCACCTATGTGTGCAGTTTCAAGAATGATCAAGGCAAAGGATCCTGATGCAGTTACAGTATTCATCGGACCATGTGTTGCCAAGAAGTCAGAGGTACATGATCAGAAGATAGAGGGCAATGCAGACTATGTACTTACCTTCAGCGAGATTCGTGCTATTATGAAGGCAAAGGGAGTACAGCTTGAGGCTGATGATACCTCATATCAGGAGGGCTCAGTATTCGGTAAGCGTTTCGCAAACTCAGGCGGAGTTACAGCAGCTGTAATCGAGAGCATGAAGGAAAAAGGCGAGGATGTTGATTGTAAGGTTTGCAAGGCAAACGGAGCAGCAGAGTGTAAGAAGGCACTTCTCCTCATGAAGGCAGGCAAGCTTCCTGAGAACTTCATCGAGGGAATGGCATGTGAGGGCGGCTGCGTAGGCGGACCAAGCTCATACAATGACATGGTATCTACCAAGAAGTTCCGTGATGATCTCTTAAGCAGAGCAGATGACAGAAAGATTCGTGACAACATCGCCAACTACCATATGGAGACATTTGAGATGCACCGTAAGGAGCAGTAATAAAATGATTGTTACAGCATAAGCTTTTTAAATCCCCCGACTTGTTCGGGGGATTTTTGTGATTGCGAATATCTGCAAAAAGATATGTGGTTAGTCATATTGAGAACTGAATAGTAACAGAGATATTAAATAAATTAATTACTTATTAAGACTGCACCGGAGGCATTCATGATAAAGAAACAATTGTAACATAACTGAAATATATGAAGCCAACATTAAGAAATTCTCAAGGAATTTGCAGTAGCAAAAAAGATTGTTTAACGCTATAATAGATATTGCTTGAAATAATATTATCAGGTTTGAGTAATAATATAGAGAGAATAATTATAAAATGCTAAAGAGGATTGGAAAAATGGACAAAAATAAAAAGATGATTATCGGCATACTTACGGCTGCAATAGTTCTGGTGGTGGCGTTTATAGTGTATATCACATGCTTTGATTCACATATTGAGTTCAGCAGCAAGTTCAAAAACGGTATTACTGTTGAGTATGGCAAAAAGTTTGAGCCGCCAAAAATCAAGGCGTATGTCAGAGGCAGGCTTATAAATCGAAAGGGAAAAGAGATAAAATGCACTATAGACAGTAATGTCGATGCAACAAAGATAGGTTCATACGAGATAAAAGTAACTGCTCAATACGGTAAAAAAACAGCGACACAGACCATCAAGGTTGAGGTGAGGGATAAGAAGGCTCCGGAGATTGCATTAAATGGCGATGCAGAGATGACTGTAGAGGCAGGCAGCGAGTTCAGTGACCCGGGATATACGGCAACTGACAACTATGATGGGGATCTGACAGACAAGGTATCTGTCACAGGAGATGTCGATACTTCAAAGCCGGGAGACTATGAGATAAAGTACAGTGTCGCTGACTCGTCAAAGAATGAGAGCGAGGTCAAAAGGACTGTGCATGTCACAGATACCACTGCACCGCAGATAAAGCTTTCGGGTGATGATTTTATGTCAGTTAAAAAGGGTGATAAGTACAGTGATCCGGGATATACGGCAACAGACAATTGTGACGGAGACATTACAGACAGTGTCAAGGTATCAGGAGATAAGGTAGATAAGGATAAGGCAGGAAAGTATACTGTGACATATGAGGTCTCAGATTCATCAGGCAATAAGGCT
>ENA-OQCU01000770-OQCU01000770.1-human-gut-metagenome-genome-assembly--contig:-NODE-770-length-13096-cov-5.841005_pt1 | contig 13096 bp, 13 predicted proteins | sample MGYA00242504_ERZ504590 | MGnify/ENA primary metagenome ERZ504590 (study PRJEB26092, sample SAMD00036318) | human gut metagenome | host: Homo sapiens | study: EMG produced TPA metagenomics assembly of... | reverse complement strand
TACGATGATAACCGCATGAAGCTGGTGTTCTCCTGCATGGGAGACCAGAACAGCGTCGAAATTCCTTTGGAGACCGGAGAAGACCCGCCCGATGGCGGGCTGTCACCGGATGCTAAAATGTTCGTTTGACTCCTGATAGCTCCACCAAAAAGACACTGCACAGTTTGTGCAGTGTCTTTCTTTTGCACGTTTGTTAGTCCAGCCTGATGCAGTAAATCGTAAGATAAAAGCAGAAGACGCTCTTCCCGGATGGAAAGGGCGTCTTCTGCATTTTTTAGCCGTTCTTCACGCCCGCCGGAGCCGGTTGGGCAGAGGCCGTGTCAAGGCCGACGAGATATTCCGGATCGACCCTGTCCTGTGGTTTCTTTTTTGATAGCATGGTGATTTACCCCTCCTAAGAGATTTCGCGGGAAGCACTTCTCCCCGTCTGACAGGGAGAAGTATATATTCCAAATCTTAGGAAATGTCCCGAGAAATTTATTAAGAAGGACGTAAGAGGTTTAAGGCTGTCCTTCGTACAACCTCTCAGGCGCTTCGCGCCAGCTCTCCCAAAGGGAGAGCCTTTGGCAGGCCGGGCAGCTTTCGTCTGACTGCTGAAGGTGTAATATGGCGCGAAAAAAGAGTGCTCCGCTGCAGAGGGCAGCCGCTTCGGAACGATGTTCCTTGTCAAGTTGCTGCTGACGCAGATTGCGGATATGCACCATGACGGTGCCGTTGGAGACGTAGAAATACGGCTCGCCCCACACGGTCTCGTAGATGACCTGCACCGGGAAGATGCGCTGGGGGCTTTGCATCAGCAGCTTGAGGATCTTGTACTCGGTCTCGGTCAGGTCGGCCTCCTGCTCGTCTACCCAGACCCGGTTGCAGTCCAGCGCGATGCGCACGCCGTCCCGGATGTCCGGGTCATCCTCTACGATCATGATGGTCTGCATAGTCTATGATCTCTTTCCTGTATTGCTTAAGATACATCTTAGTATCAGTATAGCAGATTTTCTGCATTGTGGACAGCTTATCACATACTTCTTGGGATTTGTGGGATAAGATCCTAAGGAATTCTTAAGAAAGCGGCCATTTTGCCTCTTGCGGAGCGGGGCGGGGGAGAGTATTCTTATAGAAGAATACACAGGAAGTGAGGGTATCCCTATGCACAAAAAAGTTTTGGTATGTCTGCCCCTGAACGACGCCCACCGCGCCGCGCTGGAGGCATCCGTGCCGGAATTTGAATTCCGTTTCAACGCGCTGGACGATGTCCACGCCGAAGATGTGCTCTGGGCCGATGTCGTGCTGGGCAACGCACCGGTGTCGATGATCAGCCAGAACAAGCACATCGAGTGGTTCCAGTCCAACTCCGCCGGCCCCGACGCCTATCTGAAGCCCGGCGTCCTGCCCGAAAACTGCATGGTGACCAACGCCACCGGTGCCTACGGTCTGGCCATCAGCGAGTGGATGCTGGCCATGTGGCTGGGCATCCAGAAGGATATGTTCCTCTACCGCGACCGCCAGAACCAGCGCCAGTGGGCTCCCATCGACCGCCCCGTGAGGGGCATCACCGGGGCGCGGGTGCTCTGCGTCGGCATGGGCGACATCGGCTCCAACTTCGCCCGCCGCGCCCAGATGCTGGGCGCTGAGGTGGTGGGCGTCCGCCGCACGGTCCACCCCGACACGCCCTGCCCGGACTACTGCCTGCGTGTGGTGGCCCAGAGCCAGCTGGACGAGGAGCTGCCCGAGGCCGACCTCATCGCCCTGAGCCTGCCCGGCACCCCTGAGACCAACAAGCTGTTCAACGCCGAGCGCTTCGCCCGCTGCAAGGACGGTGCCATCCTCATCAACGTGGGCCGCGGCACCACCGTGGACAGCGACGCCCTCGTGGAGGCCCTGCGCAGCGGCAAAATTTTTGGCGCGGGCCTCGACGTCACCGACCCGGAACCTCTGCCTGCCGACCACCCGCTGTGGGGTGAGCCGGGCGCTATCATCACGCCCCACAACTCCGGCAAGTTCAGCCTGCCCAAGACGCTGGACAACATCGTGGACATCTTCATCCACAACCTCAAGCGCTACGCTGAGGGCCTGCCGCTGGACAATCAGGTCAACCGCACCACCCGCTATGCCGCCGACCAGAACGGCGGCCACCGCCTGCTGAGTACCCTGTAAAATACGATAGTGTGATAAAAAGCCCATCTGCACCGTGGTACAGATGGGCTTTTGGTTTAGAGATTCATCGTGCCAGCACCACCGAGAGGGTGACTTCCTTGGCGTCGGGCGAGAGGTCGAAGCTGCCGCCGTCCTGTGCGGTGAGGCAGATGGTGTAGACCTTCTTCGCGCTGAGACGGGCCGAGGCATCGTCGAAGTGCCAGTCGGACACCTCGTGGTAGCGGCCATCCGTGCCGAGGGCGAAGAGCTTATAGTCGGCGGCATTTCCGGTCAGGCCGTTGATGCGGAAAGAAACAGTCGTCGCGGGGTGGAGGTTGTCGAGGGTGGCGGTGTGGAGCCAGCTGGCGGGGGTGCCGGCACCGCCTGCGGCCTGGAACTCTGCCGCCGAAAGCACCCGGCGGGAGGTCTTGTCCAGATCGACCTTCCGGTAGGGCATCTCGGGCAGGAAGACGAAGCGGTCCTGCAGGCGGAGAAGCTCTTTGTAGCCGGTGGGGCAGTAGAGCTTGTTGCCGTCACGGCCCGCGTACATGCCGATGGCCATATTGTTGTAGCCGTAGAGGGAGGCGACGTCCACAGTGAGGACGGTCTTTCCGGTGTCGAAGTCCAGCACGATGTACTGCCACATGCCGCTGTCCACATCCTGCACGAAGCCGTAGATGTAGCCGGTGGCGGTGGAGAGCTTCATCATGGAGGTGTCGCTGAGGTCGTCGCGGCACCAGACGCTCTTCATGGTCCAGCCGTCGGCGGTGCGGATGGTGTCCACCCGTTCGACGCCGGGCATGATCATGCAGTTGCCCTTGAGCAGCCAGTTGCGGTCGTAGATGTTCTCGTAGCTCTGGATGGAAGAGTCACTGTCGGGCTTTGCGAGGTTGGGGCTGCCTGCGCCGAACCAGTTGCAGACGATGGTGCTGACCCGGCCATTGCCGTGGTCGTAGACGATGGCCGAATTTTCCACCGACACCGGCATGTTGGCGGGCAGCTCGTCGATGACCGGGTGGCTGGCGGCGACTTCGCCGGTGCGGATGTCCACAGCCATCAGGCTGACGGTCTCGAGGTTGTCGGTGAAGAAGACCAGCTCCCTGCTCAGAGAGGGCGAGCAGCCGCCGCCCCATGCCAGACCGCCGCCGGTGGTGGCAGCGCCTTCGCGGCTGTCTTTTGCGCCCACGCTGTCGTAGGGGGTGCGCCAGACGACTTCAACGCCGCCGTTGGCACGCAGCAGGTAGCAGGCAAGGTTCGTCAGGATGACCGCACCCTCCCGGCAGGAGGCAATGCCGTTTTCAGCACCCTCGCCCGGAGCGGGAGCGTAGACATGGACTTCGTGGTCGAGGTCGGCGGTGCCGCCGGCAAGGATGGCGTCGATGGCATTGTGGGAGATGTAGCCCATCGCGCCCTGCTGGCCGCGGCTGGGGTAGATGCGGAAGCCGCCGGTGACGAACCAGAGGTTGCCGTCGTAGTCGAAGACGATGGAGAGCAGATTCTGCTCGAGGCTGCGGCCAAGCACCCGCTCGGCGGCCTCTTTGATGTTGATGTCCAGTACCTTTTCAAAAACCGGCAGAGGCGTACCCTTCTCGTCGGTGGCACGAAGCATCAGCACATGGTTGTGGCTGGTGGGGCATACGATGAGGTTGCGCCCGTCCACAAAGGAATAGGAGCTTTGGATGAGATAGCCGCCGCCGTCGTGCTTGGCGGGAGAGAAAAAGCCGATGGTGCGGACTTCTTCTGCGTCGAGGTCGCGGATGGCCAGACCGCCCAGGAACGGGCTGACGGGGTTATCGAAGTTGTCGAAGAAGATGGCCGGGGAGGCGTTGGGGTTCGTCTTTTCCATTGCCACGTTGACCTCGGGGCAGATGCCCACGGGGAGGACGGCGTCGGTGGAGTCGGTGTTGTAGCAGTCGTGGTGGATGTTTGACTCGCTGCGGCCCATAAAGGGGTTGGCGTCCACGACTTTCGCCGTCAGAGGCTTCGGCGGCAGGGCGGTGTCTGCGCCGTGGAAAAGGTCGGACAGAAGGCAGTCTGCCCTGGCGGCAGGGGCCAGCTGGCAGGACAGCAGTGTGAGAGCGGAAGCGCTGAGGAAGTTGCGTCGGGTCATTTTCATGGTGGAGTCCTCCTTTTTTGATAACATGACCTCTCAGCCTCCCCTCGATAGGGGAGGTGGCACGCCGCAGGCGTGACGGAGAGGTTAAAGGTTCAATAAAATATTCACCCGGAACAAACCGTTCTCGGTCTCGACGGTCATAGAACCGCCATATCTGGAAACGGCCGTCTGGATGGAGACGAGGCCGATGCCCATTCCGTCGTGTTTCGTGGAGTGGAGGATGCCCTGCTGGCGCTTGAGCACGCCGTCATAGCGGTTCTCCACCAGCAGGCCCAGCATGGCGGGGCTCAGCATTCGGGCCAGCACCTTCACCTGCCGCTGTTCGGGCGGCAGCTTCTGGCTGGCGTGGAGAGCATTTTCCAACAGGTTGCCCAGCATCATGCAGAAGTCAGCCTCCGGGATGGCCAGCTGGCGGGGCAGTTCCAGCCGCCAGTCCACCGGCACGCCGAGGCTGTGAGCCTCGTGGTCGTAGTGACCGGCCAGAGCGTCCACGGCAGGATTCGCGCAGAGGGTGGGGCGCTCCTCGCTCAGCTCGGATTCGTACTGGTGCAGGTAATTTTTCAGCTCATCCACCTGCCCGGCCTCGGTGAGTCCGGCGATGACGTGGAGGTGCTGGCGGAAGTCGTGGCGGAGATGCCGCGTCTGCTCCATATAGGTCCGCAGCTCGGTGTAGCGGCGGGATTCCACGGCCAGAAGCTGGTTTTCCCGGTCGAGCTGGGCGCTGCGGGTGTACTCCCGGGCCACCTGATACATCTCGTACAGCAGCAAAAAAGATGCCCAGCAGAGAGATGGTGACGGCCAGAACAGAAATGATCATCAGACGGTTGATGAGCACGACGGCCGGGTCCAGCGGCATACAGAAGACGAGGAAAGCCGCGTAGATGGTGGGCAGCGGCCACGCCGACTGCCAGAAGGCTTCGCCCCGGTACTCCCGCAGCAGCCAGCGGCTCCACTGGACGGCGGTGAACCAGAAGATGATGCAGAGCACTGCCGAGAGTCCCAGCTTGAGCAGGGAGGTGGAGACGAGACAGGCCGGGGCGTCGTTGCCCACCTCAGCCCGGGCGTTGAGCACCGTGGAAAGCAGGGTGCAGACCGCCGTCATGACGCCGGAGACGGCGAAGAGAAAGGCGGTCTGGCTCACGGAAACTTCCGGACCCACTCGCCAGCGCAGCAGCCAGAACGCCGCCAGCAGGGTGGGCAGAAGCAGGATGTTGCTGTCCAGTTCGAAGATGGCGCAGAGGGCCGCCGCTGCAAGGCAGATGATCGTGACGAGAGTGGCTGCCAGCACAGCGGTGCGCCGGGGGGCCTTCACATGCTCCCACAGGGGCGCGAGGCAGAGGAATGCCCCCGGGTAGAAGACGGCGAGGTCCAGAAAATAGCGTCCAAATAAAGAAAAGTCCAAGGTCGGGCCTCCTCTCGGCGTCATAGCTCCCGCCGCATATGGCGGAACTGATATTGTGTGAACTGAGCGAACAGGGTGTTCTTATCCTTCTGACGCACGGGCAGGCAGGTGCCGTCCAGCATCTCGAAACAGTCACAGTCCAGCCGGAGCACCTTGTCCATGTTCAGGATGACGCCCCGGTTGCAGACGAGGAAGTTCTCCTGCGCCCGCAGCAGCTGCTCCACCTGGGAGAAGGTGGAGACGGTCCGGCACTCGCCGTCGTCGCTGACGATGCGGACGTAGTGGTTCTGGGCCATGGCGTACTGGATCTTCCGCAGGGGGAGATGTACCTGCTGCCGTGCGATGCGGACTTCCAGCTCCGGTTCGGCCCGGAAGAGCACCCGCCGCAGCTCGTCGGCCAGCTGGAAGAGCTTTTCTTCCCGGTAGGGCTTGAGCAGGTAGTCGAAGGGGTGGACGGGGAACGCGTCCCATACGTATTCCGGGGACGAAGTCACGAACACCAGCAGCAGGTCGGGGTCGGCCCGGCGCAGGATGCGCGCCGTCTCGATGCCGTTGGTGCCTTCCATGCAGATGTCGAGAAAAACGACCTGATAATTTTTTGAGGGGAACGCCGCCAGAAAGGCGTCGCCGCTCTCATAATGGTCACAGACCAATGGTTGCCCGCCGCCGAAAGCCAGCCGCAAAAGGCTCTCCAACCGCTGAGCGTCGGGCAGGCGGTCTTCTACGACCGCAAATCGAAGCTCCATCCTCAGTTCCTCCCTTATGACCATATTATAACATAACCATCGGGGCTTAGACACAGCGATTCACGCAGAAAACGACCCCATTCACGCCAGGTTTTGACGGACCCGTCAAAAAAAGGACAATTGGAAATTTGATGATGAGAGGATGAAGTTTTGTGTTGTTGAAAACTTTCGGCAAACATAGAAAAGCGCACCCCTTCTGCTTCTGTGTGGAGAAGGGGTGCGCTTCGTTTATACTTCGAGTTCAGGCAAATGCTCGTATTTTTCTCATCTCTTTTCCACTTCTTTGCCAAAAAAAGTGAGATGAAGCACACAAGAGACAACGAAATGCCCGGCACAGAGTAAGCAAAATACTCTGTGCCGGGCGGAGATGAGGAAAAGTTTCTTAGTGGTTGGCGGCGTGGTAGATGGCGATCATGTCGTCGAGGCTGAGTTTTTTGGCCGAGCCGAGGGCGGAGCCGCAAGCCTCGAGGCAGCGGCGGGCCATCTCGTCGATCTGCGCGTCGGTGGGGTCGATGCCCAGCTCATGGAAGCTGGCGGGCATCCCGATGCTGTGGTAGAAATCCACCATGGCGTCGATGCCTTTCAGGGCGATCTCCTCGTCGGTGCCGTCGGTGGTCACGCCCATGACGTTCCGGGCAAAGCGGACGAAGCGGGGCAGGCAGTCCTTGTAGACATACCGCGCCCAGCTGGGCCAGAGGGCGGCGAGGCCCGCGCCGTGGGTCACGTCGAACATACCGCCCATCTCGTGCTCGAGTTTGTGGGACATAAAGTCGCCGCTGGCGATGCCGCAGGCGGTCAGGCCGTTGTGAGAGAGACTGCCCGCCCACATCACCTCGGCCCGGGCCTCGTAGTTGGCCGGGTCGGTGTGGAGGATGACCGCGTTCTTCATCACGGTGCGCAGCAGGGCCTCGGCCAGCGCGTCGGTCAGCTCCATATTGCCGCCATTGGTGAAATAGCGCTCCATGGTGTGCATCATGATGTCGGCGCAGCCGGACTCGGTCTGATAGTCGGGCAGGGTCTTGGTGAGCTCGGGGTCCATGAGGGCGAACTTCGGGCGGCTGATGTCGTCGTTGTAGGCCCGCTTCTGGTGGGTGTCCACCCGGGTGATGACGCTGCTGTTGGATGTTTCACTGCCCGCCGCCGCGATGGTCAGGATGCTGGCCACCGGCAGGCACTTGCTGGCCGTGCGGGTGTGTTCGTACAGCTCCCAGACGTCCTTTTCCGGCTCGGCCAGGCCGTAGGCGATGGCCTTGGCCGTGTCGATGACGCTGCCGCCGCCCACGGCCAGCAGGAAGTCGATGCTGTTCTCTTTGCCGATGCGGATGCCCTCGTAGACCTTGTCGAGGTGGGGGTTCGGCACGACGCCGCCCAGCGTCCAGCTGGAAATGCCGGCCTCGGCCAGCGACTTTTCAGCCCGGTCCAGCACACCGGAGCGGACGGCGCTCTTGCCGCCGTAGACGATGAGGACACGGGTGCCGCCGTATTCGCGCACCAGCGCGCCCACGCGCTGTTCGGTGCCTTTGCCGAAGATGACCCGGGTGGGGGAGTAGAACTCGAAATTGCTTGCCATAGTGGTCTGCCTCCTTGTAAGTGCTGCTTTCTGAGCAAAAGTATACACGAAATAGATTCGAAAGTCTACAGGCCCTGCGCCTGCCGCCGTAAAATATCCGGGACAAAACAAAACCCGCATCCTCCCGGCAGGAAAACGGGAGGATGCAGGCTTCATTGGAAAACATCAGACAAAAAAACCTGCCGACTCGAGGCGGTTGCAAGCCCTCAGTCGGCAGGATGCTTACTTCTTCGGAGTCATAGCCTCTTGACCTCGATTTCTTCATTTTTCGGTCTGTACCGGACGTTTCATAGAAGATTCTCCTTTGAAACGGTGAAGAACGATCAGCAGGGGAATGAATTTCTTAGTACATTGGAATGACCCTTTTCTTAACTGTTGGAGTGCGGGATACGAATCACAGAGATGAATTTCATATTACCACATTCTTTCGAGTTAGATTTGCGAAGGGAGTGTCATTACTTAGTACATCGGAGTTTCTCCTTTGGAGTTATTCAAATAAGACGTTCCGTACAAAAGCTTTCTTCATTGGGATCACCTTCGGCGGATCTATTTGAACGCGAGGGATTTTATTTCACAGACTGTTCTGTTATCGCTTTATTGATGCTCAAGAATGGCTCTCGTTGTTGTGTTTTTATACGGGGGAAGCATCCCGTTTGTGGTGAGCCTCTGTTTTGCTTCTCAGCGAACCCCGACAGTCTGTGCGTACTGTGCGGGTTCCATATCGACCATCGGTCTTCGCTCCTTTCTGCTTAAAGTCAGCGGGGTTAGCTCTCATTTGAGCTTCTGCTGTACTTCTCTGGTTTCTGGCTTTATTATACACGCGCGGGCGCGGTTTGTCTATTCGCAGAATGCACAATGAATTGGATATATTTTTTCAAGAAATGACAAAAAAACTGTATTGTTCATACAAACGCACGACTGAAACAGCCTCCCTGCGCAGTCTGGACGGCCCGCAGTGCCTTTTGTGGAAAACCTCTGCACAGGAACTGCCAGACTTCTTCCGTGCTATCTTCCGCCGCGGTGAGCAGAACGCCCGGTGAGCCTGTATCCTATATTATAAACAGGTAATATTACTTAATAAAGATAAGCTTTTAATTAAGAAAATTTCATGGATCGCACACTTGACGGCTATATGAATTTTATATACCCGATATACATGGAGTGTATAATTCTGCCGGAAGGGTTTCGTTTTACCTCAAAAATGAAACGAACCACTAAGGAATGACGAAGAATTTGGTCAAAATGGACAGTTTGGCTGTGCATTATTAAGCAAGATGCACAACGCCCCCGGCCAAGGTGTGAAATAAGATATAACAAAAAGTAGAATATCGACCAAAGGTCTTATCAAACGGCACCAATCGTGCTATGATACCAGACGCAAAAGGGCTGCGCTGAGCGCGGAAAGAGGGTGTGTTTCCATAAAAACAAACGCACCTTCTTTGATTTTTAGCACAGCTGCTTTAATAAAAGAAACGAAAGGAGATAGAGTGAAAACGAACGATACCTTTACGCTTCAGGATAAGACTCTGCTCAGAAAGGAGGCAAAGCGATGAACGCATTGACTGCGGCCCTGAAAGAGGAGCTGAATGTGGAGATGATCTCCCTCGGCGGCCTGCAGGTGCCGGAATCCGTGGTGGTCAGCTGGGGCATCATGCTGTTTCTGGTCATCGTCTCCATCCTGCTCACCCGGAACCTCAAGGTGGACCACATCTCCAGGCGGCAGGCCATCCTTGAGATGGTCGTCACCACCATCGACGGCTTCTTCACGGGCCTGCTGGGCGAGCAGGGCAGACGGTATGTGCCTTACCTCATGACGGTGGCTCTCTACATCGCCTGTGCGAACCTCATCGGCGTGTTCGGCATCAAGCCCCCCACGAAGGATCTGAATGTCACCGCTGCGCTGGCGCTCATGAGCATCTGCCTCATCGAGTATTCCGGCATCCATGCCCGGGGCGGCAAGGGCTTCCTCAAGAGCCTCGCCGCTCCTACCCCCATCATGACCCCCATGAACATCCTCGAGATCGCCATCCGCCCCACCAGCCTGTGTATGCGACTGTTCGGCAACGTGCTGGGCGCTTTCGTCATCATGGAGCTCATCAAGCTGGTGGTCCCGGTGTTCGTGCCGGCCATCTTCAGCCTGTACTTTGATTTGTTCGATGGTCTCATCCAGACCTATGTCTTTGTCTTCCTCACCTCGCTGTTCATGAAAGAGAGCATTGGTGGAGAAGAGTAAACCTCTCAAAAGCCTCTCCCCTTGGGAGAGGTGTCATCGAAGATGACGGAGAGGGCAAGGATGCATGACAAAAAGCAGAAAACACAGCGATGACCTCGCTCTGACGAAGAATGTTCTTATCGCTGTATGGAAGCTCTGAGAAAGGCGGCTTGCCCTCTCAGGCGCATTCGCGCCAGCTCCCCCAGAGGGGGAGCCTCAAGAAGAATATTGATTTATAAAGGAGAAATAATTATGAACGGACTCGTAGCTCTGGGCGCTGGCATCGCAGCGCTGACTGGTATCGGCGGCGGCATCGGCATCGGCATTGCCACCGGCAAGGCAACGGAGGCCATCAGCCGCCAGCCGGAAGCTTCCGGTAAGATCCAGACCAACCTGCTGCTGGGTGCAGCTCTGGCCGAAGGTACTGCAATTTTCGGCTTCGTCGTTGCTCTGCTCATCATCCTGTTCCTGGGTTGATAACGGAGGCATGACGAATGCTGACTCTGAATCTGAACCTTCTGTATACAGTCGTCAACATTCTGGTTCTGTTTTTGCTGCTGCGCAAGTTCCTGTACAAGCCTGTCATGAACATCATCGCACAGCGCCAGAAGCAGGTGGATGACGCACTGAACGCCGCCGAGACCTCCAAGCAGGAGGCCGCTGCGGCCCTGAACGACGCGCAGGCAAAGCTGCGCAATGTGGACGCCGAGGCTGTTGCCCGCCGCACTGCCTACGAGCAGCAGGCCGAAAAGGACAAGCAGCAGCTGCTGGCTGACGCCCAGAAGCAGGCCGACGCCATCCTGGCCGAGGGCAAAGCTGCCGCCGAGGCCGAGCGCCAGCACAAGCTGCGTCAGGCTGACGCCCAGACCACTGCACTGGCCCGCGCCATGTGCGAGAAGCTGCTGGCCCGCAGCCTGAACGAGCAGGACGACGCCCGCCTGCTGGACGACCTGTTGGAGAAAGCGGGGGCTGAAAATGGCAAGTGAATTCAGCACCGAGTTCTTCTCGGCCAACCGCATCGTCAAAGCTGACCTCCGTGCCGCCCGCACCCCCCGTGAGGAGGACCTGGAGCGCATCAAGAAAGAGGTCGGGAAGCTGTACGACGCCACCGAGGTCATCCTGAACGTCACGGTGGACGACAGCCTCCTCTCCGGCTATGTGCTGCAGATCGGCGACCGTGTCTTCGATAACTCCGGCCGCCACGCCATTGACCAGATGATGGCCGACAAGCCCTCTCTGGCCACCCTCAAGACCCGCATCGAGGACTACAAGCCCGCCGCCACCAGCGAAGAGGGCGGCGTGGTCATCTCCTCCGCCGACGGCATCGTGGAAGTGGAAGGCATGGACCGCGCCGTCTACGGCGAGATCGTCACCTTCGAGAATGGCGCCAAGGGCATGGTGGAGAGCGTCGAGCCGGGCCGTCTGGGCATCATGCTCTTCGACGGCGCTGAGACCGTCGGCGTCGGCACCATGGTCACCCGCAGCGGCAAGCGTGCCGGCATCCCGGTGGGCGACGGCTTCCTTGGCCGCGTCATCGACCCGCTGGGCGAGCCCATCGACGGCAAAGGCCCCATCGAGGCTGTGGGCTACAACCCCATCGAGAAGCAGGCCCCCGGCATCCTCGAGCGCCAGAGCGTGGATACGCCGCTCCACACCGGCATCCTCGCCATCGACTCCATGTTCCCCATTGGCCGCGGCCAGCGTGAGCTGATCATCGGCGACCGCCAGACCGGCAAGACCTCCATCGCCACCGATGCCATCCTGAACCAGAAGGACACCGGCGTGCTCTGCATCTACGTCGCCATCGGTCAGAAGGCTTCTTCCATCGCCCGCGTGGCCGAAGACCTGAAGAAGCACGGCGCGATGAGCTACACCACCATCGTGGCGGCTACCGCTTCCGACAGCGCCCCGCTGCAGTACATCGCACCTTACGCCGGTACGGCTCTGGCCGAGTATTTCATGGCGCAGGGCAAGAGCGTCCTCATCGTCTACGATGACCTCTCCAAGCACGCGGTGGCCTACCGTGCCATCTCCCTGCTGCTCCGCCGCTCTCCGGGCCGTGAGGCTTACCCCGGCGACGTCTTCTATCTGCACTCCCGTCTGCTGGAGCGCTCCTGCCGCATGAGCGACGCACTGGGCGGCGGCTCCATCACCGCGCTGCCCATCGTTGAGACCCAGGCCGGCGACGTGTCCGCCTACATCCCGACCAACGTGATCTCCATCACCGACGGTCAGATCTTCCTCGAGAGCGCTCTGTTCAACGCCGGCAACCGCCCGGCTGTCAACGTGGGCCTGTCCGTCTCCCGTGTCGGCGGCGCAGCCCAGACCAAGGCCATGAAGAAGGCCAACGCCAACCTGCGTATCGAGCTGGCCCAGTACAAGGACATGGAGTCCTTCGCGCAGTTCAGCTCCGATCTGGACGCCGAGACCCGCCATCAGCTCGAGCACGGCAAGGCTCTGACCGAGATGCTCAAGCAGCCGCTCTATCAGCCCAAGACCGACGCCGAGCAGGTGGTCATCCTTGTGCTGGCTTCCCACGGGATGCTGGACGAAGTGCCTCTCGCTGAGCAGCGGGCGCGCACCGCTGCCTTTGTTCGCCAGTTCCATGCAGATGTGTCCGGCACGATGGATGCCATCACGGCCACCGGCAAGCTCACTCCCGAGCAGACCGACACCATCCTGAACGCATGGAAGGCCTACGAGGGAGGCGAGAGTCATGGCGTCCAGTAAGCTGCTGAAAGAGCGCATCGAGAGCATTCAGGATACCCGCAAGATCACGAACGCGATGTATCTGATCTCTTCCTCCAAGCTGCGCAAGGCACGCAAGAACTACCAGAACGTCCTGCCCTACTTCACCCGCATGAGAGACACCATCTCCCGTGTCGTTCCCCATCTGCCCGATGAGCCGGTGCATCCGTTC
>ENA-OQCU01000768-OQCU01000768.1-human-gut-metagenome-genome-assembly--contig:-NODE-768-length-13146-cov-3.418542_pt1 | contig 13146 bp, 14 predicted proteins | sample MGYA00242504_ERZ504590 | MGnify/ENA primary metagenome ERZ504590 (study PRJEB26092, sample SAMD00036318) | human gut metagenome | host: Homo sapiens | study: EMG produced TPA metagenomics assembly of... | reverse complement strand
CTCTGTACCGATGACTTCGCCGGACACTTTGCGCATAACACCAATCTTTCCATCAAGGCAATTTTAGGGGTGGCCTCTTATGGCCGGTTGGCCGAAATGCTCGGCAAGAAGGATGTGGCCGAAGCCTATACAACGAAGGCACGCCAGATGGCTACCGAATGGGAGCGCATGGCCAACGACGGCGACCATTATCGCCTGACTTTCGACAAGCCGGGTACATGGAGCCAGAAGTACAACCTGGTTTGGGACAGACTGCTCGGACTGGACATCTTCGACAGCAAAATTGCAGAAATGGAGATACCTTATTATCTGGCCAAGCAGAATATCTATGGTCTGCCCCTCGACAATCGTGAGACTTACACCAAGACCGACTGGATTATGTGGACTGCCACTATGGCTCCCGACCAGGCTACTTTCCGTGAATTCATCGTCCCGGTGCATAAGTTCATGAACGAAACGATAGACCGCGTGCCGATGTCCGACTGGGTGTTTACCGACAAACCCAACTGGCGTGGCTTCAAGGCCCGCTCGGTAATAGGCGGATATTACATGAAGATGCTTGAAGGCAAGTTGATGCAAAATAAACAATGACAAAATTTTACCAAACGAATGAAAAGACTCTTTGCATGGGGAACCGCCCTCCTTCTTGTTGGCGGTATGCAGGCGGCCTCGTTGCCGGTTGATGAGCCGATTACACCTGTGGATTACGTCAGCACCTTGGTTGGCACGCAGTCCAAGCATTCCCTTTCTACGGGTAATACTTATCCTGCCGTGGCTATGCCTTGGGGCATGAATTTCTGGACTCCACAGACCGGAACCATGGGTAACGGATGGGCCTACACCTATGATGCCGACAAGATTCGCGGCTTCAAGCAGACGCACCAGCCCAGCCCGTGGATTAACGACTACGGACAGTTTGCCATTATGCCCGTTACCGGAAAGGTGGCTTTCGACCAGGACGAGCGTGCCAGTTGGTTTTCTCACAAAGCCGAGACTGCCACTCCTTATTATTATAAGGTCTATCTTGCCGACCATGATGTGACGGCGGAGTTTGCTCCTACCGAGCGTGCCGCTGCCTTCCGTTTCACTTTCCCTGAAACGGAGGAAGCCTATGTGGTGGTCGATGCCATGGACAACGGTTCTTTTGTGAAAATCATTCCGGCTGGAAAAGAAAATCATAGGCTACACCACCAAGAACAGTGGTGGTGTGCCAAGCAATTTCAAGAACTACTTTGTATTGCAGTTCGATAAGCCTTTTACTTATACTGCTGCCGTGAAGGACGGAAAGATTGCCCCCCCGTACCACCGAGGCAAGTGCCAATCATGCCGGTGGCATCATCGGGTTTTCATACCCTCCGTGGCGAGCAGGTGAATGTACGTGTGGCTTCCTCGTTCATCAGTCACGAGCAGGCCGAGTTGAACTTGAAGGAACTGGGTGACCGGACGCTTGAAGAGGTGGCGAAAGCCGGGCGTGACGAATGGAACCGGGTACTGGGCCGCATTGAAGTGCAGGATACCGACCTCGACCGTCTGCGTACTTTCTACTCTTGTTTCTACCGTTCTGTGCTTTTCCCGCGCAGTTTCTACGAGATAGATGCGCAAGGTCAGGTAATGCACTACAGCCCCTATAATGGTGAGGTGCTGCCCGGCTATATGTTTACCGACACCGGTTTTTGGGACACTTTCCGTTGTCTCTTCCCCTTTCTCAACCTGATGTATCCATCCATGAATGCCAAGATGCAGGAAGGATTGGCCAACACTTACAAGGAGAGCGGTTTCCTGCCCGAATGGGCCAGTCCGGGACACCGTGGTTGCATGGTGGGCAACAATTCCGCCTCTGTGGTGGCGGATGCCTGGCTGAAAGGTCTGCGTGGCTACGACATCGAGACATTATGGAATGCTGTGAAGAGCGGTACGGAGAATGTGCATCCCGAGGTTTCCTCTACCGGACGCCTGGGACATGAGTATTACAACAAGCTGGGTTATGTGCCCTATAATGTGGGTATCAACGAAAATGTAGCCCGTACGCTGGAGTATGCTTATGATGATTGGTGCATCTACCAGTTGGGACTTTCGCTCGGCAAGTCGAAGAAAGAACTGGCTCCTTTTGCCAAACGCGCGCTGAACTACCGGAATCTTTTCGACCCTGCCCATAAGTTGATGCGCGGCAAGAATGAAGACGGTACGTTCCAATCGCCTTTCAACCCCTTGAAGTGGGGTGACGCCTTCACCGAAGGAAACAGTTGGCATTATTCGTGGTCGGTTTTCCACGATCCGCAAGGACTCATTGACCTGATGGGTGGCAAGGACTCCTTCAACCAGATGATGGATTCCGTGTTTGTGTTGCCGCCTGTGTTCGACGAAAGTTATTATGGCAGTGTCATCCACGAAATTCGGGAGATGCAGATCATGAACATGGGCAACTACGCTCACGGCAACCAGCCCATACAGCACATGATTTACCTCTATAACTATTCCTCCCAGCCGTGGAAGGCGCAGTACTGGCTGCGTGAGGTTATGGAGCGTATGTACAGTGCCAATCCCGACGGCTATTGCGGTGATGAGGACAACGGCCAGACATCTGCTTGGTACGTGTTTTCAGCTTTGGGATTCTATCCCGTCTGTCCGGGTACAGATCAGTATGTGCTGGGTGCTCCTCTTTTGCCGTTCTGTGCGTCTGCACTTGGAAAATGGCAAGACAGTGACGATTGAAGCTCCTGAGAATAGTCGTGCCAACCGCTACGTGCAGAAACTTACAGTGGATGGCGTTGACTATACACGCAACTTTCTGACACACGAGCAACTGACGAACGGCTCCTCGCTGCGCTTCACTATGGACAATGTGCCCAACAAACTGCGTGGGACAGGAGAGGAGGATGCTCCTTACTCCTTCTCGAAAACGCTTAAAAAGAAGAAGTGACCTCAAAGCCAAAACCATAGCAATTAATGATGAGGGTGTGCCGAATGTCTGACGGAGTGATAGCTGAAAAACGTTTTGACACACCCTCTCTCTCTTACGATAAATCACTGTTTGAAAACCCTATTTACCATGAAACTTAAGAAACTTACTATTTACTGCTTGGCATTGTTTTGCTCCTCTTCTTCTGTTTATGCGCAATCTGGTGAAGAAGTTCAAAAGAAACGTAGCGGCAATCCGATTTTTCCCGGTTGGTATGCCGACCCTGAGGGAGTAGTGCTGGACGGGAAGTTCTGGATTTATCCTACATATTCCGCTCCTTATGATGAACAGACTTTTATGGATGCCTATTCTTCGCCCGACTTGGTGCATTGGACCAAACATCCACGCGTGCTTTCAAAGGAAAATATCCCATGGTTGCGCCGTGCTTTGTGGGCGCCGGCTGTTATCGAGGCCAATGACCGCTATTATCTTTTCTTCGGAGGGAACGATATACAGAACAACTCTGAGATTGGCGGTATCGGTGTGGCTGTGGCAGACAATCCGGCAGGTCCTTTCAAAGATGTGCTGGGCAAGCCCCTGATTGATAAAATTGTGAATGGCGCACAGCCCATCGACCAGTTTGTGTTCCGTGATGACGATGGCACTTACTATATGTACTATGGCGGATGGGGGCATTGCAACATCGTGAAACTGTCTTCCGATTTACTTAGTGTCGTTCCTTTTGATGATGGCACAGTCTATAAAGAAGTGACTCCTCAGGACTATGTGGAAGGTCCTTTCATGTTGAAACGTAACGGAAAGTATTACTTCATGTGGTCGGAAGGCGGTTGGGGAAGTCCCGACTACCGTGTGGCCTATGCCATTGCCGACTCTCCTTTCGGGCCGTTCCATCGCGAGGGAATCATTCTTCAGCAGGATGCCGATGTGGCTACCGGTGCCGGACATCATTCAGTGGTGCGTGGAAAAGGTAAGGACGAATGGTACATCATTTACCACCGTCGCCCGTTGGGAGAAACGGCAGCAAACAGCCGTGCCACCTGCATTGACCGGATGTACTTTGACAAAAAAGGAAAGATAAAGCCGGTGCGCATGACTTTCGAGGGAGTGAAAGCTACCACCCCTCCACTTGACTAATAGCAATTTTCAATTCAAATTTATATAGAAGAAATATGAGTCTTAATTCCAAAAAGATTTGTTTCAGCCTTGTCCTGGCTGCGGCTGCCGGGATGGTTCAGGCTGTCAATAGTAGCTGCCTTCTTGCCGATGCGGGCTTTGTAGCCGTGCAGGATAATACGGTATCTGCCGGTAACTATACCTCTAACCGTCCTAAAGAGAAACAACGACTTTTCCGTTCCACTGCCGTGGAGAAAGAGATTGTCCGTGTACAGATGCTTTTGAAGAACCGCAAGCTTTCCTGGATGTTTGCCAACTGTTTTCCAAATACGCTGGATACTACTGTGCACTTCCGCAAGGGCAGCGATGGAAAGCCTGATACTTTTGTATATACGGGTGACATCCATGCTATGTGGTTGCGTGACTCAGGGGCGCAAGTATGGCCATATGTGCAGCTTGCCAATAACGACCCGAAACTGAAAGAGATGCTGGCCGGTGTTATTCTACGCCAGTTCAAATGTATCAATATCGACCCATATGCGAATGCTTACAACGATGGTGCGCTGCCCGATGGGCATTGGATGAGTGACCTTACTGACATGAAGCCCGAACTGCATGAACGTAAATGGGAAATCGACTCGCTTTGTTATCCTTTACGGTTGGCTTATCACTACTGGCAGGTGACGGGTGACACTTCGGTTTTCGGTGCTGAATGGCTGGAAGCCATCCGCAATATTTATACTACTTTTTGTCAGCAGCAGCGCAAAGAGGGTGCCGGTCCCTACAAATTTCAACGCAAGACGGGAGCGTGCGCTCGATACGCATGAACAATGATGGTCTGGGTGCTCCTGTCCGTCCGGTGGGACTTATCGTGTCCTGCTTCCGCCCGTCGGACGATGCCACAACGCTTCAGTTCCTTGTGCCTTCCAACTTCTTTGCTGTCACTTCCTTGCGTAAGGCTGCCGAGATTCTGGAAACAGTGAACAAGGAGACTGCTTTGGCTGCCGATTGCCGTGCCTTGGCCGATGAGGTGGAAATGGCTTTGAAACGCTATGCAACCTACAATCATCCTGAATTTGGTACCATTTATGCTTTCGAGGTTGATGGTTTCGGTAATCATTTGCTGATGGACGATGCCAATGTGCCTAGCTTGCTTGCCATGCCCTATCTGGGAGATGTAGACGTCAATGACCCTATTTATCAGAATACCCGCCGTTTTGTGTGGAGCGACAGCAATCCTTATTTCTTCTGCGGCAAAGCCGGTGAAGGTATCGGCGGACCGCATATCGGCTATGACATGGTGTGGCCTATGAGCATTATGATGAAAGCTTTCACAAGCCGGGATGATGCCGAAATCAAAACTTGCATCAAGATGCTGATGGATACGGATGCCGGTACGGGCTTCATGCACGAGTCGTTCCATAAGGATGATGCAACTAACTTCACCCGCCCTTGGTTTGCTTGGCAGAACACCCTTTTCGGTGAGTTGATATTGAAGTTGGTTAATGAAGGGAAGGTGGATTTATTGAATAGCATTGATTAAGATATAACATGAAGAACTTATATACATGGGTGGCTGCCTTCCTTTTCGTGGCATTGGCAATTTCGGTTATGGCTTGTACTTCTGCCTCTTCTGCTGGTACGGTGACGGTGGTTGACCGGCCGGATATACATGCTGTCAATACTAATTATATGGGTTACCGTGCCCCGCTTCGTCCATTGAACTTTATAAAATTGCCAGTAGGCAACATCCGTCCCGAGGGGTGGGTAAGGAAATTTCTGGAGTTGCAGCGCGACGGCCTGACCGGACATTTAGGGGAAATCAGTGCTTGGTTGGAAAAGGATGACAACGCTTGGCTTACGACCGGTGGGGACCATGGTTGGGAGGAAGTTCCCTATTGGCTCAAAGGGTATAGCAGTTTGGCATATATTCTGAATGATCCGAAGATGATAGAAGAAACCAAATACTGGATTGAAGGCGTATTTGCCAGTCGCCAGCCGGACGGTTATTTCGGCCCGGTCAACGAACGCAATGGGAAGCGCGAACTTTGGGCACAGATGATCATGCTCTGGTGCCTGCAATCTTATTACGAGTATTCTCAGGACCGGCGTGTCATAGACCTGATGACAAACTACTTTAAATGGCAGATGACGGTCCCCGACGACCGGCTTCTGGAAGACTTTTGGGAGAACAGTCGTGGAGGTGATAATATCATCAGCATCTACTGGCTTTACAGCCATACGGGAGATGCTTTTTTGCTCGAATTGGCCGAAAAGATTCATCGCAATACTGCGGACTGGACTCAGTCGACCTCTTTGCCCAACTGGCACAACGTAAACATTGCCCAATGTTTCCGTGAGCCTGCTACTTATTATATGCAGACCGGTGATTCTGCCATGCTGAAAGCCTCTTATAATGTCCATCGACTGATTCGTCGTACTTTCGGGCAAGTGCCCGGTGGCATGTTCGGGGCAGATGAGAATGCCCGTTTGGGATATATCGACCCCCGCCAAGGGGTGGAAACCTGCGGGCTGGTTGAGCAGATGGCTTCTGATGAAATTATGCTTCGCATAACGGGCGATCCCTTATGGGCCGAGCATTGCGAAGAAGTTGCATTTAACTCTTATCCGGTTGCCGTGATGCCGGATTTTAAAGCGTTGCGCTACATCACTTGCCCGAACCATGTCGTCAGTGATTCCAAGAATCATCATCCGGGCATTGACAACCGCGGACCGTTTCTTTCGATGAATCCTTTCAGCAGTCGTTGCTGTCAGCACAATCATGCACAAGGCTGGCCCTACTTTGCCGAGCATCTGGTTTTGGCAACTCCCGACAATGGAGTGGCAACGGCTCTTTATGCAGCTTGCAAAGCTGTGGTGAAAGTAGCTGATGGAAAGGAAATCACTTTTGCACGAAGAGACGAATTATCCTTTTGAGGAAGACATCCGGTTTTTCTGTCTCTACCGAGGGAAAAGTCGTCTTCCCGTTCTATTTCCGAATCCCTTCATGGACTCAAAAGGCGAAAGTGTGCGTGAATGGTGAGGAAGTGGATGCGGTTCCCGTGGCAGGGAAGTATCTCTGCATCCATCGCGAGTGGTCGGATGGTGACTGTGTGGAATTGACGTTTCCGATGTCTTTGTCCATGCGCACCTGGCAGGTCAATAAAAACAGCGTAAGTGTGGATTACGGTCCTCTCACGCTCTCTCTTAAGATTGCTGAGAAATATGTGGAGAAGGACAGCCGCGAAACGGCCATCGGTGATTCTAAATGGCAAAAAGATGCTGACCCTCAAAAATGGCCCACTACTGAGATATATTCCGGCAGCGCGTGGAATTATTCGCTGGTGTTGGACAAGACAGAACCCTTGAAACACTTCGAGGTAATCCGTAAATCATGGCCGGCCGACGACTACCCTTTTACGGTGGCCAATGTACCTTTGGAGGTGAAGGCTGTCGGCCGATTGGTTCCCGAATGGGAAATAGATGAAACCGGGTTGTGTGGCGTGTTGCCCGAAGAGGATGCAGCGAGAGGCGACAAAAGAAGAAATCACACTCATCCCTATGGGAGCTGCGCGGTTAAGGATATCTGCGTTCCCGAATACAAGAGAATAAATTGATGAATGATGCGGACAGTAGTGAAGTGCTGACATCTTTAACTCCTGACTTGCATAAATAGAAAACTTAAAATAAAATGAAACGTATTGCTTTTTTGGATTACGTGCGCGTGTTTGCGTGCTTCTTGGTCATGTTGGTTCATGCCAGTGAGAATTTTTATGGAGCTGCCGGCTCTACAGATATGGTAGGACCGCAGTCTTTCCTTCAGAATGAGGGCGATAGGTTGTGGGTATCAGTTTATGATGGTTTCTCTCGTATGTCTGTGCCTCTGTTCATGATTGTTTCGGCTTATCTGCTTGCACCGATGAAGAAAGGACAAAGCTGTTGGCAGTTTTACCGCAAACGTTTTCCTGCGCATCATGCCGCCGTTCGTCTTTTTTCATGGTACTATATAGCACGTTGCCCATGTTGTGGGGACAGATAGACGGCGAACAATCTCTGAACGACCTTTCACGTATCTGGCTGAACTTTCCTGCGCTTGCCGGGCACTTCTGGTTTATGTATCCGTTGATAAGTCTTTATCTGTTCATTCCGGTCATTTCACCGTGGCTGGAGAAGGTTTCGGCCAAAGAAGAACGTTTCTTCATCGGATTGTTTCTGATTTCTACTTGTATACCTTTCCTCAACCGTTGGTTTGGTGAAGTATGGGGACAGTGTTTCTGGAACGAATATCACATGTTATGGTATTTTTCGGGTTATTTAGGCTATCTTGTGCTGGCACATTATATCCGCGTGCATCTTACTTGGGGGCGCTCCTTGCGTCTGCGGGTCGGTTTCTTGCTTATGCTGGTCGGCGCGGCGGCTACCATATGGTCGTTCTATGTCCAGGCTGTTCCAGGAGTGGTTCATTCTACACCGGTCATTGAGGTGGGATGGGCTTTCTGTACCCTTAATTGCGTGGCGTTGACGGCAGGCACATTTTTGTTGTTCGGCTGTATCAGCATTCCGCAGCCTCCGCGCATCATTGCCGAAATGTCTAAACTCAGCTACGGCATGTTTCTTATGCACATTTTCTGGCTTGGCTTGTGGGTGTCGGTGTTTAAGTCTACATTGGGATTGCCCACTGTGGCTGCCATTCCGGTTATAGCGGTATGTACGTTTATCAGTTGTTTCGTGGCAACCAAGCTCATCTCGTTGATACCGGGCAGTAAATGGATTATCGGGTAAAAACCTTGTATTCGCTTTCCCGTTGAAGGCTCGGGAGCTGTCAATTGCCTGCTGCTAACCTCACTGTAGTAGGGGCGTAGCGTCACTGCAAAATGGTTGCATTCTTTTTGCACTGATTATCTGCTGATTCATAAATGGTTATGCTAAGAGGAAAGGAGGTGTAATCAAAGACAGATGCGTAATTGATAAGAAAACGCCGGAACACCTATGAGGTGCGGTAGTGCGAAGGAAAGAGGTCTTACCGGAAAAGCCGATGAATAGGAAGGTTGAGGAAGAAGGTGAAGGCTGTGGAGGATGAAAATACTCTCTCTTTAGCTGAAAAGCTGTGTATTCTGCTTGAAAACGTGTACTTTTGCAGATTATATGAATGAATGGCAGAATATGAACAAATCCGAAAAGCGAGTATTAGTGGGAATGAGCGGAGGTATAGACAGTACCGCCACTTGCCTGATGTTGAGGGAACAGGGCTATGAGATAGTCGGCCTCACCATGTGGGTGTGGGGAGACGAACCGGTGGAAGCCCGCAACCTTGCCGACAGTATGGGAATTGAACACCATGTGGCAGATGAGCGTGAGGCTTTCCGGCAGATTATTGTTCAGAACTTTATCGATGAATATCGTCGGGGGCGTACTCCCAATCCTTGTGTGATGTGTAATCCGTTATTCAAGTTCCGTATCCTGACGGAGTGGGCGGACAGGTTGGGGTGTGCGTTCATTGCTACCGGGCACTACACCCGTCTGGAGGAACGGAACGGGAAGGTTTACATTGTTGCCGGGGATGATGATAAGAAAGACCAGTCCTATTTCCTCTGGCGACTGGGGCAGGAGGTGTTGAAGCGATGCATCTTCCCGTTGGGAGCATTCACCAAGATGCAGGTTCGCGAGTATCTTCGTGATAAAGGATATACGCTCAAGGCGGAAGAAGGGGAAAGCATGGAAGTCTGTTTCATCAAGGGAGACTACCGCGACTTCTTGCGCGAGCATTCCTCGGAGATAGACAGTGAAGTGGGGCCGGGATGGTTTGTCAATTCGGAAGGCGTCAAACTGGGGGAGCACAAAGGATTTCCTTACTACACTATCGGACAGAGGAAAGGCCTGGAGATAGCTTTGGGCAAACCTGCCTATGTGCTGAAAATTAATCCGCAGAAGAATACCGTGATGCTGGGCGATGCGGAACAATTGAAGGCCGGATATATGCTGGCCGAAGAGGAGAATCTGACGGATGAAGACGAATTCTTTGGATCGGAAGAACTCACCGTGCGCATCCGTTATCGCAGCAAACCTATTCCTTGCACCGTGAAGCGCCTGGAGGACGGGCGTCTGCTGGTGCACTTCTTGTCGGAGGCTTCTGCCATTGCTCCAGGACAGTCTGCCGTGTTCTATGTCGGCCGGCGTGTGGTTGGAGGCTCATTCATCGCTTCCCAACGGGGCATCGGGATGTTTCTTTAATTTTTAATTTATAATTTCTAATTGTGAAAAGACTTGTACTTCTTTCAGCCTTTGTCCTGTTTGCGGCGGGAGCATCGGCACAACAAGATACTTTGAAGTATCGTATCAGCCTGAAGGATAAGGCTGCCACCACGTATTCGCTGGAACATCCGGAAGCGTTCCTTTCTGAAAAGGCGATTGAGCGTCGCCGGAAGCAGAATCTTCCGATAGACTCGACAGACCTTCCGGTATGCCGTAAGTATGTGGATGAGATTCGCAGGCAAGGCGCGAAGATTGTCGTTACCGGCAAATGGGAGAATTTTGTTACAGTGTCCTGCAACGACTCTGCATTGATAGAGCGTATTGCCGCCCTGCCTTTTGTTCGGAAGACGGAAAAGGTCTGGATAGCTCCCGGAGGTGACGGGCCGTTCATGGCGACAGAGCGCGACTCTCTGATAAACCGCCCAAGCGTGCATCCCGACAGCATTTATGGATTGGCTGTCGACCAGATACGGCTGAGCAATGGCGATAAGCTGCACGAAGAAGGCTTCAAGGGACAAGGAATGACGATTGCCGTTATCGACGCGGGTTTCCACAATGCCGACAAGATAACCGCCATGCAGAATATCCGCATCCTGGGTACGAAGGATTTTGTGAATCCCCAATCGGATATATTTGCCGAAAGCAGCCACGGCATGGCGGTGCTCTCGTGCATCGCCATGAATCGCCCCGGTGTCATGACCGGTACAGCTCCCGAAGCTTCTTTCTGGTTGCTGCGTAGCGAAGACGAATACTCCGAGCATCTGGTAGAGCAGGACTACTGGGCTGCTGCTGTGGAATATGCCGATAGCGTGGGAGTGGATGTGCTTAATACTTCATTGGGATATTACGCTTTCGATGATAAATCCAAGAATTATAAGCTCCGCAATCTGGATGGGCACTATGCGCTGATGTCACGTCAGGCATCGCGCATAGCCGATAAGGGCATGGTATTGGTATGCAGTGCCGGAAATTCGGGCACCGGTTCTTGGAAGAAGATTACGCCTCCGGGCGATGCCGAAAATGTGCTGACGGTGGGTGCTGTCGACAAGGAAGCTGTTCTGGCTCCTTTCTCGTCTGTAGGGAATACGGCAGACCATCGGATAAAGCCGGATGTTGTAGCCGTCGGGCTGGGTGCCGACGTTATACGTACGGACGGCAACCAGGGAAGGGCGAACGGTACCTCTTTTGCCTCACCCATTATGTGCGGCATGGTGGCTTGCTTGTGGCAGGCTTGTCCCGAACTTACGGCAAAAGAAGTGATAGAATTGGTGCGCCGTTCCGGTGACCGTACGGATTATCCTGATAATATCTATGGCTATGGCGTGCCCGATATGTGGAAGGCGTATCAGGATTATCAGTCCGAAAGAAACAAATAACGAGAATTTCTGTTGGCTTGCCAATAGTGTATTGTCACTTTATCACGAATAAAGTACCGCTTTATTACGGATAAAATTTTATAAAGTTATAACTGGTTGAATGATAGCTATATGGAAGCCTTGTCTTTACAAGAGTTGAATGCCCTTGTGCGCCGTAGTCTGGAGCAGTGTCTCCCCGATGAGTTTTGGGTGCAGGCAGAGTTGAGCGATGTGCGTACCAACAGTACAGGGCATTGCTATCTGGAATTTGTGCAGAAAGATCCCCGTAGCAATAGTCTGGTAGCTAAGGCGAGAGGCACCATCTGGGCAAATGTGTTTCGGTTGCTGAAGCCCTATTTTTGAGGAGGCTACGGGGCAGGCATTTGTTTCGGGCATCAAAGTGCTGGTTCAGGTCACTGTCAGTTTCCACGAACTTTATGGATATAGTTTGACAGTGCAGGACATAGATCCCACCTATACGTTGGGCGATATGGCGCGTCGCCGCAGGGAAATATTGAGGCAGCTTGAGGAGGAGGGAGTCCTCACTCTTAATAAAGAACTGGATATACCCCGCCTGCCGCAACGTATTGCCGTCATATCTTCACCGACGGCGGCGGGCTATGGTGACTTCTGTCATCAGCTGGAAAACAATTCCCGGGGGTTCTACTTTTATACGGAGCTGTTTCCTGCCTTGATGCAGGGTGACCGTGTGGAGGAGTCTGTCCTTTCTGCTCTCGACCGGGTGAATGCACGCTTGTCCGAGTTTGATGTGGTTGCCATTATTCGCGGTGGAGGCGCCACGTCCGACTTGTCCGGTTTCGATACCTATCTGCTTGCTGCTGCTTGTGCACAGTTTCCGTTACCTATCATAACGGGTATCGGTCACGAGCGGGACGACACGGTGCTGGATTCTGTGGCACATACCCGTGTAAAGACCCCTACGGCCGCTGCCGAATTCTTAATAGAGTCCATGGACAGCGCTGCTGATGAACTGGAAATGCTTGCTTCCCGCTTGCATGAGGGTGTCAAGAATCTGTTGCAGCAGGAACAGCGCAGACTCTCTGGTTACAAGAACCGGATTCCTTCTGCCGCATACCATCGTATATCTGATGCAAAAATGGCTTTGCTGACTGTGCGGAAAGATGTGATGCAGGCTGTGACTTCCTCTTTGTTCCGCCATCGCCATCGCCTGGAATTGTTGCAACAACGATTGGCAGATGCTTCACCGGAAAAGTTGTTGGCTCGCGGTTACAGCATTACGTTGAAAGATGGGAAAGTAGTGAAGAATGCAGATGAACTGCAGGAGAATGATATGATAACAACCCGTCTGCAGAATGGTGAAGTGGTTTCAATAGTACATATTTAACTCTCATTCATGCAGTGTTTTGCAAATCTCTGTATTTTATGAATATTGCTTAAATCATTTAAAATGAACAAAGATGAAAACACAAAATTTGTTTTTTATGCTGATACTGATAAGTATGGCATTTAGTTTTATTTCATGTA
>ENA-OQCU01000767-OQCU01000767.1-human-gut-metagenome-genome-assembly--contig:-NODE-767-length-13162-cov-8.476410_pt1 | contig 13162 bp, 12 predicted proteins | sample MGYA00242504_ERZ504590 | MGnify/ENA primary metagenome ERZ504590 (study PRJEB26092, sample SAMD00036318) | human gut metagenome | host: Homo sapiens | study: EMG produced TPA metagenomics assembly of... | reverse complement strand
ATAAAGAGACAATTATATATAAGTCTGTTGACAATTATAAGTATCCAAATAACTTTATAGCGAAGTTTATTCATATAATGTACCTGAGATTAATTCGGGATATTCTTGACAATAGGGCAATGAATGAACATATTGCACCTGCTATTAATAAACTTCGTAGTATGGTAAGCAACATTTCGAAGTTAATTGATTTTCTCTGTTGACGAGAATACGAATATATGGAATGGGAAAAATATCGTTGTAGTTAATCTTAATGATATTAATCTTGATTCGAAGAAAATGATACCTCTTTTATTGTGCAACAAACTATATGATGAACATACAAAAGAGAAAGATCCGTCGTATCTAAATATTATAATTGACGAGGCTCATAACATATTGTCGTATCAATCAACTCGTGAGAGTGACACATGGAAAGATTACCGTTTAGAGGTTTTTGAAAAGATTATTAAAGAGGGACGAAAGTTCGGTGTGTTTATGACAATTGCAAGTCAACGCCCATCTGATATTTCAACAACAATTGTTTCACAATTGCATAACTATTTTATACATAGACTTGTTAATGACGAGGATATTGATAAGGTGGGAAAAACAATATCTTATTTAGATAGAGTATCGCAAGAGTCTTTGCCAATCTTATCAACAGGTGTTTGTGTTATAGCTGGTCAAATGGTAGAAATGCCTATATTGGTGCAAATTAATAAAATTTGAGGAGGAGCATAAGCCACTAAATGAAACGATAGATATTGTTTCTAAATGGAGTTAAGGCAATGGCGACCATTTACGGTCGCCATTGCTATTTAGAGTTTCATTCCTCTGTTTTTCTTCGGTTGGATAGGCTGACGGATTGATTGTCGGAGTTTGTCGTATTGCTCGCAGAACCATTGGCTGAGAGGTATTCGATTTGCGGTTAAGGTGAGTCGCCTGTCGTTATCTCGCAGAATCTGCAAAGGGGTATTATCCGTTGCAAACCATCGATTATGCTCCGAAGAGAATAGCCGTCCTGTAAAGTTCAGAATCTTACCCTTAAACAGTTCGGCAAACTCCATAGCCGAAAGCCCGATTTGCTTGGCAAGGCGTTCCAATCTAAGAAGGTTGGCAAAATCAGGATACCAACGATGAGCGGTGTTGATTATCGAATTAAGGATGTTGGTCTCCTCCTTATGCTCTGCCTCCTTTGCTTCAAGAGCCTTGCGATGCTCGTTATCCTTATTCATCATTGCCCTACTATGTTCCACCTCCATTTGCTTGATGTTGGTTTGCAGTTGCTTGATTGCCTCGTCTCGGATTGCGATTTCATCCCGTAAATCCTCGTTTTTGCGTTCCAACGATTTCATCTTACCGCTGCCGAAAAGAGAACCTACACTGCTGGTTATGGCTGTGGCTACATCGGTAGCTGCACTTTTGAGTTTGTCCGTACGTATCTCTGCTTTTACCTGTTTGAGTTCCTGTTCGGCAAGGCTTACCTGTTGCTCCTTGTGTCGCTTGGTTTCCTCTATACGTTGCAGTTCGGCTTTCTGCTTCTCAATGATGAAATCGTTTCGTTCCAGATGCTCTTTACCTGTGACAGCTTTTGTCTGCCCACGTTCCATTAGCAGAATATCGGAAGCAAGGGTCTGCATGGTTGCCATATCCTCGTCATTGAGCTTTCGGCTCTTCCCGGTTTCGTGGTTCATCCAGTCGAATACGATATGAGCATGATAGTTCGGCTTGAACCATCTGCTTCCTATTTGGAAGCTCTCTTTGTCTTCCGCTTCCGGCTGACCGTTCAGCCAATGCCCTTCGTCTTTATGCAGGAAAATCTGTAGCGGAGTGATGCCCCAGCGTCTTTGGCACTCTTCACCGAATTTGCGTACATCAGCCAGTGTGGTGTCCGGTCTGATAAGCAATACTCCTTCACGGATGGGTGAGCATCCCGCCACCTTGATAATCTTTCCATTCTTTCCCTTGCGTTCCCTTTCCTTTTCCTGCATGGCACGTCCGGTCTTTTCCTTGACCATTTGCTTGATATTGTCATAATGAGTTCGCAGTTCGGGAGTGCCGAAGTCGGGATTTATCCACTGTTCGTTATCGGTGGAAAGTTCGGGAACGACATAGATTCTGGACTCCCCGATATTACGCATATACTCGGCAGTCCTTCGGTTGTGTGCCTCGCTCGATGCGATGTTGCAAGGCTTGATGTGTATGCTTGATTTTGTTGCCATAGCTTCTTTTCTTTGTTTACAATTAATTTACTTTGCTCGCTTTCGCAGAGGGGTTATTTTATGAATCTCGGCTGCATTCGGCATAGGTCAAGCAAGTTTGCCTCTGCTCTCATTTGCACGAGATTTCTTAGGGGTAACCCATAAGCGGAGATTGCAAAGAGAGGGTCACTCTTTGCTCGGGGTTCTCAGGGGTGAAACGCCCTGAGTGGGTCATTAGGGCAAAGCCCTAATCCCCTCGGGAGAGCCCACAACTACGAAAGCGGAGCGTGTAGTTATAGTGGGCTATAACCGGAAGCCGCTCTTCTTCTCCGGTGATTGGCTGCGCACCCCTTTGGCGGACTGGAGCTGCCTTTTTCTTTCAACCTGTTTCTGTAAGTATTCGTTCAAGTCCTTGCATCCGCTGTAAATCTGCGAAGCGTCCCGGATGTACCGGTCTCTGCCGTATTCCATGCGGATTTGCCGGAGTGCTTCCATTCCTGCATGGTCGTTGTCGAAAAAGCAGTGGATGCGTTCGTAATTGCCCAACGGATAGAGAGCCTTGTTCACATTCGATACGGAGTTCAATACAATATAGTCCTGCCCGTCCAATTCCGGATAATTTGGGCAGCTCTCTTGTCTCAATGTCAGAAAGGAAAGGTAGTCCATGAAACCCTCGAACACATAGCAGGCAGTCCTTGCTTTTCCCGACTGTCTGATGTGGGAGATTTCCTTGGGGGCGATGCAGCCCTTGAAATAGGGGTTACGAACCTCAAACCCACCCGAACCGTTAGGGAATGCGATGGCAAAGTAACGCTTGCCGTTGTGGGTGTAACGGGCTTCACTACATTCTCTTTTTGCCAGTTCCAGATTTATTCCTCTACCTTGTAAATAGGAAAGCAGGGCAGGAGACGATAGCGGTACTATCTCCAGCTGTTGGAAGCTCGGACCGAAAGAGTCCTGCTTGCCAAAAGAGAAAGATACCGGGTGTACATGCGGTGTCTGTTCCGCAATCCGCTCCAGCAGGTAAGGTACATGGTCGGTAGCATACAGGTGTGCAGCCAGTTCAATGATACCGCCCCCTTTCCCTAAACGTAGGCTCGGTACAGAACGCCTTACTGCCTTTCGGCAGTAGGTTTTCCCGTACCTGCCCCCAAACCGTACTTGCATGTCTCCACGCATACGGCTCTCCGTTGATAACATGACTTTATTTAGCATGGCTGTGTATTTTGGCATAACACTTTTCACAGACAACCAATGTCTTCCTATGCTTTTCAAGCATCAGCCTGTCGCATTCAGTTTTTCCTTTAAGCTGATTTAGCTTTCTGACATGACGCATGACTACAGGTCCGACTTTTCCACATAATTCACATGTTCTCGCATCCAATCGCTCAGTAAGTGTCGGCTGTGGAATTGCGATTGTGTAGGATAAGTCGTTTACCTCCGTATAGTACATTGGTGGTTTACGTTTGAATCCCTCATTATAGAATTTCCTGTACCGTAATTTACCTTTTGCATCCTGATATGGCACTATAATGTCATTCCCAACCTTATATTTGTCAATGACTTTGCTTACAGTGCTATTGGTTTTTCCTGCAATGGTATGGTACATACTGTACTCCATGATGTATCCAAACTTTGAGAGCGCGTATGCCACGTTGTTGGCAATGCAGTAGTAGTTGTAGAACCCTCTGATTTCAGAGTTATATGCCGCCACTATGTCCTCGATTTTCTTCTTCATAAGATTGCCTCTGAACTTTGCAAACCAAACTTGTCGGCCATTTTCTACCTTGTATCTGATGGCGCTGTATTCTTCCAGTTTGTTCCGCACCGTTTCTATGGCGACCTTTAGGACTATCTTACCGTTGTAATAACGGGCTGGCACATTGTTCTTGTCCCGCTTGATAGCATCAGACTTACGGACTGAAACATCGAAGCCAAGAAATTTCGCGGGCTTTTGTGCGTTTGTTATCAATGTCTTTTCCTGTGACAGTTCCAGCTTGAGGTTTTCTTCCATATACTTGGTAATGTCCGACTTGATTTTAACGCACTCTGCCTTGCTTCCGATAACACCAATGAGGAAATCATCTGCGTATCTTACGTATCGAAGCCTTCTGTATGTTTCATCCATACTGTCTCTGCTCTCAATCTTTTGCCTTTCACGTCTCAGTTTCTCATACTCATCCCTAAGCTGTAATCTGACATCTGCATCCTGTATGTTCTTGATGCTTTTAAGGATGCGTTGCATCTTATCGCTAAGTTGCTTGTATTCTTTGGTGATGTGTCTTTCTTTTCCCTTATTGAAGCGTAGGGCGTATTCTTCCATATACTTGTCAAAATTATCAAGATAAATGTTTGCCAGTATAGGACTGATATTACCGCCTTGTGGAGTTCCCTTGTTTGTATTATGAAACTTCCAGTCTTCAATATATCCCGCATTCAACAACTTGCGGATAAGCCTTAGAAATCTATCATCGGCAATCCGTTTCCGCAAAGTTGCAATCAATACATTGTGGTCTATGTTGTCGAAGAATCCTTTAATGTCTCCTTCCACAAACCATTTTGTACCTGTAAATGTCTTTTGGATATGGGTCAATGCGGTATGGCAGCTTCTGTTTGGTCTGAATCCATGTGAGGTGTTTGCAAACACCTCTTCATAGACGGCTTCAAGAATCATGCGCACCACCTCCTGTACAAGTTTGTCCTCAAAGGAAGGAATTCCAAGCGGTCTTTTCTTACCGTTTTTCTTGGGTATGTATATCCTTTTTGCCGGATTAGGCTTGTAAGACTCATCTCTCAAAGATGCAATGACTTTGTTTATTCTTTGAAGACTCATCCGATTGATGGTTTTCCCATCCGTACCGGGTGTCATATTGCCTGGTTTGGCGTAAATACGCTGGTAAGCAACATGAAACATCTCCTCATTGAATAAGATACGGTACAGCCTTTCGAACTTGTAATCCGAAACTTTACCATGCTTGTTTAAAGCTTTTAATACTTGCTCAGGACTTCTCATAATGTCTCACACATTTTCCATTATTTGTATTAAGTTATCTAACTGCTTCCCTTCGCCATGTTACAAGGCTTTCCCTTGCTCGGACTACTACGGAAGCTCCGTTCCCATGTCAGATATTCAGGGTCCTATGCCCATAGCCTTACGGCATTCTGATTTAGGGAATCCCCATTTGCTTTCACAATAACTGTTTGGCTCGGCAGACTGTCGGATGCGACTTACGTTCCTATTCCACTTATTGTGGTTGCTCTGAAGCCAGCTCCTGCTCCATTGTAATTTCGGTTTACATGGGGTGCTTCAGCCCGACGTGAATCAAATACCTTTCGTCGGGGCTGGTACGTGTGCAGCAGAACTATCGTTCAACCAATCAGGCTTCATCCTTGTGTCTGTCTTTTCCTCTCGCCATGCAGTCGCAGCTTGGTATTTAGCTGACTAATGACTTTACCGACATGCTTTTGTCACCTTTGGATTTCTCCTCCAGCTAAGTCGTTGAGGATAGGTCTGTTGAACTCTAACCTAATCTCTTGCCATAGAGATATTTATTGTGTAGCCTATATGGGCGCATCGAAGTCGTACCACTGGTTGCGTTCGGTGTTCACTTTGAAGGAAGCCTCTGTTTCTTCCCTCAAGGGAGATTTGTACCAAAGGTTGATACCCTGCTGTTTGACGGGTGAATACCCCAGGCTGTGCAGGTAGTCAGCCAGATTGATTTGTTTTGCAGTCTCGATGTTCATAAGGAAATCGTTTTTAGTGAGTGCTTTGATTATTTCTCTTTTTGCCCGCAACTCTTAAAAGTATGCGGTCAGTACAATCACTTCACTAAACTCCTAATATATAGACCCCCGGAATAAAGTGAAGTGATTTGTCTGTTTCTGAAATCACTTCACTAAATTGTCGTATATATAGGATACGGGAATAAAGTGAAGCGATTTTCGGGATTGTCGGCTAATAGTGGTAATCGGGCTTGAAGGAATACTTCCTGCCGTTTTCCTGCACTATCATCCGTTTGTTGCGCAGCATGGTGATAAGCGCCACTGCATTCTGGTGATTCAGTCTAACCCCTTCTGCCAGATAAGTCCTGATTAAGGTGTCTTCCAGCTCCTTGTAGCCGTATTCCTCTTTCAGTGCAAAAGCGGCTTCCAGTGCGGCACGGTGCTGCGGTTCTGAAATATCCTTGTAAGGGTCAAACTTTTCCACCGAGGGTCTTCCCGGCTTCCTTGCTTCCGGCTTGTAGCCTTCCGCAAGTTCGGGCAGGGCTCTGTCGTTGATGCAGAATGCAAAAGGCTCGAAATCCATCGCCCGGATGTGCATGGCGGAAACATGGCTGATGTCGCTGTTCCCCTTGTCCTTTTCCACCAGCAGGACTGTTTCCGCCTTGTTGTTCAGTTCCGTACCAATGTGCCCTCTTGCGTTCTCATCCCCCTTGTTCTGATGCAGTATCGTATGGATATGAATCTGCCTGTCGTCCGTCCACTGCATCAGCTTGGATATGATGCGGGTGGATTCACCGGGGCTGTTGATGTCGTACACCATATCCCGGATGCCGTCTATGATGACCAGCCCAATATCCGGTGAGTGGTAGATAGCCTGTTCTACAATGCTGATGCGCTGTTCCGGGGTGTATTTTCTCAAAGCGAGAAACTCCAGATAACCGCTGTCCCTGTCATCGGGCAATCCTGCCATCCGCAGGATCCGCTTCATCACTTTCAGGCAGTGGTAGGGGCTTTGCTCCGTATCTATATAAAGCACTTTCCGCTTTTCCTCGGGCAGTTCAGCCGCATATCGTAACACGGTACCGTTCTTCAATGCAGCGGCTACGATAGCCGATACATTGAAGGTTTTCTTGCTCTTGGCTTTGCCGATGGATGCGCTGAAATTGCCCAGCGTCCCGATGACAGAGCCGTGTACTTTCAGAATTTCGGGGGCTTTTTCGTAGCATCTTGACAGACTTAGCCGGGATTCCTGCCAGAGGATAACGGCTTGTTCGGGTGATATTTCTTTTATATAGTCCATAATCACCTCCTTTATCTGCGTCCTCCGGTTTTCTTGCCAGCCAGTTCCAGCGCCAGTTCCGCATCCACGATAATCTTGCGTCCAATCTGGGTAATGGCTTTGTCTATCTTTCCGCTTTTCTTGATGCGGTTGGCTGTGGGCAGGCTGCACCCGAAAAGCTTGGCTATGCCGAGTATGCCGTACACGTACTTTCTTTCCGTGTCGGTGGTCGGCTGCGGTTGCGCCTCTGCCTGTACCGAAGCGTGTCTGCTTAGAAAAAGGAACTCTTCGCCTGTCATCTGCCAGACGGGTTTCACTAACAGTTCTTTGAGGTTGTTCATCGTCCGTATGATTACTTGTTTGACAATAGCCCTGCGCACAGGCTGTTTCTTCTGTTCTCGAACGATGCAAAATTAGGTAGGGTTTTGAGTGGTAAGTATGTGGATGATAGATATGGATTGTTCTGTTATATCGCTGAATATCAAGAAATAAAAATACCACTCAAAAATTATTTTGAGTGGTATAAGTGGTCATGTCGTAAAATATATTGGAATATCACGGGTTATCGGAATATTCCGTCCATTTCCTTGGCGAACTTTTGGTTGGGAATACTGGGTAAATCGGAAACGGGTTCCCTGTACTTGGACTTGTAATAGTCTTCATCAATATCCAGGTGTTTCAGGATGGCTTCCTTCCATTTGTCCTTATCCTGCCCCGGCAACTGCTCCCTCATCAGGGAAATCAGATAGCATACCCGTATCTTTTCCCTTGGCTTTATTTTCAGTACGCACTGGCAGGGATGCAGATTCATGCAGGCATAGAAATCCGGTGCGGTAATGTCTTCAAACTGTTCCCCTGCACAAACTTCATGAATTAGGGAAATCAGCTTCATGCTGAAATATTCAGGCAATCCGGCAGTCGTAGCTGTAGTCGATGCGGTTGTAGTTTCAGCTTCCGGCTGGCTGTCTGTACGGCTCTGCCTGTCTGCTTCGTTCGGTTGGCTTTCTTCGTCCGGTACATATTTGGTCAGGATGCCCATGAAGTGTACGCTAAGCAGGTAGATGTCGTCGCAACGGTTTTTCATGTATTGCCGGGCTTCTTTCCAGAGAAGGGTTTGCTGCTCATAAAGATGCTCCAGTTGGGCTTTCTCCCTTTCATATTCAGCCTTGCAACGCTCATATTCTCTTTCCGCCAGCTTTTCTTCTTCGGGTGTATGCTCTCGGTAGCCAATGGAATCATAGCGGTTGTTGGCTTCGTTCATCGGTTTGCGCAGCCTGTTTACCACTTCCATCTCTTCCTTGATGGTTTCCTTGTAGCGGTCTGCGTATTGGTAGCATACACGTATGATCACTTCGTCATGGAGAAGGCGGTAAGATTCATAAAGCCGTATGTATTCTTTGACTTCCTTTTTCAGACTTTTCAGCAGCAGGGTACATGGTTCTGGCGGTGTATGCAGCACCAGTTCAAGGATAGCTTGCTCAAAAGCCTTTATATCGCTCCATTTCGAGTAGAAATCAACGATGAATTTCTGCTTTTCAAAAGAGAAAGTATGGCTTACAATCCAATCTTTGCAGATTCTGTTCAGCTCCCCGTATTGAGGAATGAGGGTTGTTATCGTTTTCTGCATGGCATACTCTTATTATTGGGGATCCTTGTCAAGGAAAGAAGCCAGTTCTTCTTCCACTTCTTCTACGCTGGGCAACGCTGATTTCAATTTCTCGGGAATCGCCTTGCTCAATTGGTAATCGCTGATGCCGATGGGCTGGTCATAGCCGGAAAGGGCATACTGGGCAACCACTTCGTCCTTTCCTCTGCACAACAAAAGACCGATGGTCTTGTTGTCGTGTTCTCCTCTCAACTTATCATCCACCACGTTGATGTAAAAGTTGAGTTGTCCGGCATATTCCGGCTTGAAAGGAGTGGCTTTCAATTCTATGACAATATATGCGTGCAACGGAATGGAATATAGAATCAGGTCGGCAAAGAAATCGCTGTTTCCGACTTGGAAGTGCTTCTGCCGGGCAACGAAGGCAAAACCGTTGCCCATTTCCAACAGGTAGCGGGTAACGTGTTTCACCAGCTGTTCTTCAATATCCCTTTCGTCTGCTTTTTCTTTGGCTCCTGCCAAATCAAAGATGTACGGGTCTTTGAGTAGGTAATTGGCAAGGTCGCTTTGTGGAGCCGGAAGTGTGGTCGTGAAATTGTTTACCTTGTTGTTGCTGATTTGTCGGCTGTACAAATCACTGTCAATCTGTAATTTCAATACATTGCTGCTCCATCCCATTTCCATGGACTGCTTCGTGTACCAGTAGCTTAGACCTAAAGGTAGCGAACTGTCAAGTATAGTCATTTGGCTTGTCCAGTTTATTTTGGCTATAGGAGAGGTCAAGAAAACTTCTTCTATTTCCCTGATTCCCATCCTGTAAATGGCAGACACGGTTTTTCCCACATCTTCAAATTGCGCAGGAACTTCCTGCGTAATTGCTAATGATTGACAATCAATCGATTGTATTTGCGCAGTAAGTTCCTGCGTAAATTGCTTGTCATTCAGTTTTAATACTTCATTGGTCACACTCTGTATGGTTGGGACAGACAGGCTTGCATCTGTTTCTATGAAACTTTGCAACGCTCTTAAAGGATATGCTTTTGCAAACTGGCACATATAGGTAAGGTTACGTTCCGAATAGCCTTTCTTTTCAGGGTAATGCAGTCGGATAGCCTTTGCCAACTGCTTGATGATTTTGCTTCCCCATCCGTGCAGCTGCTGGTGATAAAGGATGTAATTGCCTATCTTCCAGTAATGGAACAGCATTTGTGCATTGGCTGCAACAATCAGCCTTACTTGTGCCTGTTCTATTTCCGAACCGACCGCTTGTATGAATGCATCAAAATTCGTTTTCTCTATGTTGGATTCCTTGTTGCTCATATTGTGATGATAATTTCTACAAATATAGTCATTGATAACTATCTATGAAACTGTTTGATACTTTTATAGTTGATTAAACTTGTTCATGGCATTTGCCTTAATATCATCCGCTATGTCAATGTAGGGTTTCATAGCTTTGTAGTCGCTGTGTCCCGTCCATTTCATGACCACCTGTGCCGGGATTCCGAGAGCCAGCGCATTGCAGATGAATGTCCTTCTTCCTGCATGGGTACTGAGCAAAGCGTATTTGGGTGTGACTTCATCAATACGTTCATTTCCCTTGTAGTAGGTTTCCCGTACAGGCTCGTTGATTTCTGCCAGTTCGCCCAGCTCTTTCAGGTAATCGTTCATCTTCTGGTTGCTGATGACGGGCAGAGCCATGTAATTCTCGAAATGGATGTCCTTGTATTTGTCCAGTATGGCTTTGCTGTATTTGTTCAGTTCAATCGTCAGGCTGTCGGCAGTCTTGACTGTGGTTATTTCGATGTGGTCGGACTTCACATCGCTTCTTTTCAGATTGCGAACATCCGAATACCGCAAACTCGTAAAGCAGCAGAACAGGAAAACATCACGCACACGTTCCAGGTATTGCTTATCCTTGGGTATCTGGTAGTCTTTCAGCTTGTTCAGTTCATCCCAAGTCAGGAAGATTACTTTTTTCGAGGTGGTTTTCAGTTTCGGTTTGAATGTATCGTATGCAATGTTCTGATGATGTCCTTTCTTGAAGCTCCAGCGCAGGAACCATTTGAGGAATCCCATTTGCTTGCCGATGGTGCTGTTTCTCATATCCTTGGTATCACGCAGGAAGTTGACGTATTCGTTCAATCCAAACTCGTCGAAATAGTTGAACGTTGCATCCTCCTTGAACTCTTTGAGGTGGTTCCTCACTGCTGCAAATTTTTCATAGGTGGATGCCGTCCAGTTATTCTGGTTACCGCACTCTTTTACAAACTCATCGAATACCTCCCAAAAGCTGACAGGGGCTTCTTCCGGCTGTTCTTCGCTGGTGTCTTTCATTCTCATGTTGAAAGCTTCCTTCAACTGTTGGGTCGTTGGCATGACCTCCTGCACCTCAAATTCCTTGAAAATATTCTGGATTTCGGCATAGTATTTCAGCAAGTCCGTATTGATTTCGGCTGCACTCTGCTTTAGCTTGTTGGTACATCCGTTCTTTACCCGCTGCTTGTCTGCATCCCATTTGGCTACGTCAATCCGGTAGCCCGTTGTAAACTCGATGCGTTGGCTGGCAAAGATGACACGCATACGGATGGGTACGTTCTCTACGATTGGCACACCGTTCTTTTTCCGGCTCTCCAATGCAAAAATGATGTTGCGTTTGATATTCATAATTGGGTGCGTTTGAAATTCTACACCCAAATATACACCCAATTATTGAGATAGCAAAAGACATTTAGAAACATTTAGTTTTACTCTATATTGTAATTTACACTTGATTATCAGTTGTTTGCAGTTTTATGATATTCTGTGAAAGTATAAGTTCGAGAGCCTGTCTCTCCGCTGGAAAGAATTGCAAAACAAAGAAAATCCCTGTAAATTAATACTTTACGGGGATTTTTTTGTTTTTGGTGCATGGCAAAAATAAGCATATCAAAGCATTCTTTCGGTGTACTATTCGGTGTACCTGGTCTTATGCTTACATATGTGATATCCTCATGCTCTCAAAAAAGATCAAGAACTTTTCAAAAAAGACGACGACGTTTTTAAAAAAGAACAGGAACTTTTTTAAAAACGTCTTGGTCTTTTTTATTGTTACCAATGCATCGTAAACCGTCATTCTGTGGAGGTACAGACCTTTCATGCGTACTTTTTGCGGGGAAAAAGCCTAAAACACCCTACTTTATATCAAGTCGAAACGATCTATAAGAAAATGGTATGTGGCTGAAAACAAGTAATTTATGTGGAAATATACTTCAAAACATTGTGAGAGTATGAGAGCATGAATGAGAGCAATTTTTTTTATCCTTACTACATAAACCGTTAATAATAAACCTGTTATTATATGCAGTGAGGGCATGAGGGTATACATGGCTCGAACTTTTCTTTGGAATATGCAAAACGGCTATATTCCACGATATAGGAATATATGCCGTTTTGATAGAGGGGAAATTTTTTATGGTATATATTCCAATAATCCATATTTGTAATGATTTGAACTATAATTTTTACGATCTCCTTTCTCGTATTTTCGTTGGGGATGCATTTCTGAGATGCATACGATATTTTTGCGCCCACTCCTTTTGCTTTTAACATTTTATTGGGAACTCCTTTCTTTATAAGTGCATTGACTACAGCGTCTGCACGTTTTTGGGATAGATCCATATTGTATTGTGATGATCCTTTTGCATCAGTACATCCTGTGATGAGATATTTTTGCTTGTGTCTGTCAGCATAATTTGAGCTATTTCATCAATGATAGTAGCTGCTTTAGGAGTTATTTCTGTTTTATCAAACTCAAAATAGATATTGTTGAATAAATCACATAAAACATTGGTCTGGCTTGGAGTTTCTACAATTTGTTTCATGATTATAGGTTTTTCTATAACTTTTTCTATGATTTTTTCCACATATTGAATTTCCGGTTTGACTTTTAGGGATTTACCACCAATGCGCCACATCAATCGAATGCTTCCTTGCCATGAATTGGCTATATGTTTGTATGGCATGATGAGGTAGTCTCCTTGGAGTCCTATGCCAATGTTGTCATTAAGCCACATATTCACGCCTATTCCCAATGAAATAGGGATAAGATTTTGTTATCTTTCCCTTCTTTAGTATAATCATTTGACAGATTCATCCCATCTCCTCACTGTTGAATTCTTCCATCCCCTTATAGTTGATCTTAAAATTCTTGTACATATAGTTGGCTCCATCCGTAGGAAAGGATCAATATAATTTGAATGGAGATATTCACCTAGACGCCACTGTAAACCGATTCCTGCCATACCTAGCCATCTTGATTCTTTACGCCACATGGTGGCGAACATGTGTTCCGACACGCTTTGGCCATACGCGCCGCTCGCATTGGTGACC
>ENA-OQCU01000765-OQCU01000765.1-human-gut-metagenome-genome-assembly--contig:-NODE-765-length-13200-cov-4.149851_pt1 | contig 13200 bp, 9 predicted proteins | sample MGYA00242504_ERZ504590 | MGnify/ENA primary metagenome ERZ504590 (study PRJEB26092, sample SAMD00036318) | human gut metagenome | host: Homo sapiens | study: EMG produced TPA metagenomics assembly of... | reverse complement strand
CCCTAACCCCTAAGGGTCATGGTACACATGGATGTGACTGTATGTTGATAGTACTTGTTCATTCTCTCTTACTGCTATCGCTTATGATAAGTGTTGCAAAAGTAACAATAAAAACATTCAAACTATTACATTTTATGACTTTTTTGCGATAAAAATACAGATTCATTCTATAAAGGGAAGAAATATATACATATTACGGCTACCATATTCACGCTTTTCCAAACAAAGAGATATAAATACTGGCATAGTTTTATAACACTTTGCTATTATTTTAGAGATATATTACTATCTTTGCATGGTAATTATGTAAGAATTGAGCGTATGTCCCCAAATAATACTTCCGTTTTGTTAATTTACACCGGTGGCACTATCGGCATGATAGAAAATGCGGAAACCGGAGCTTTGGAGAGCTTCAACTTCGAACATTTACAGAAGCATGTACCCGAGCTTCAGAATTTTACGTTCCGCATTGATACCTATCAGTTCGATCCGCCTATGGATTCTTCGGATATGGATCCGGATGCCTGGCGCAAACTCGTACGCATTATCAGCGACAACTACAATCAATATACGGGCTTTGTCATCCTTCACGGCACGGATACCATGGCCTACACGGCATCCGCTCTCAGTTTTATGCTCGAGGGCCTCAACAAGCCCGTCATTCTCACGGGTTCGCAGCTTCCTATCGGCGTGCTCCGTACCGACGGTAAAGAAAATCTGCTGACAAGTATCGAAATTGCCACTGCCCGGCATCCCAACGGCCGGCCTATCGTGCCGGAAGTATGTATCTTCTTTGAGAATCATTTGACACGCGGCAACCGTACCACCAAAATGAACGCGGAGAACTTCAATGCTTTCCGCTCGTACAATTACCCTGTACTTGCTTCTGCCGGCATACATATTAAATATAATAATGTGCAGATTCATACGGAGAAGGTACAAAGAGAGTTGCAGCCACACTACCTGCTCGATACCAATATAGCCATATTGAAGCTCTTCCCCGGCATTCAGGAAAACGTGGTGGATGCCATTCTCGCTATAAAGGGACTGAAAGCTGTGGTGTTGGAAACTTACGGTTCGGGCAATGCTCCGTTGAAAGAGTGGTTTCTCCATCATCTGCACAATGCCTGCGAACAAGGCATTATCATTGTAAACGTTACCCAATGCAGCGCCGGTACGGTAGAAATGGAGCGTTATGAAACAGGATACCGTCTGATGCAGGCAGGCGTGGTGTGCGGATACGACAGCACAACAGAGTCCGCTGTAACCAAACTGATGTTCCTGTTAGGCCACAACTATCCCCCCGCAAAAGTACGCGACCTGATGAGCCGCCCTCTTGCAGGTGAGATAACGATATAGGAAGAGAGGTGCTTACGCCACTACGGGAGTCAAGGCCCCGGTAATCGAATCGATGATAAACCCGGAAACATGGACATCCTCCGGTATCAGCGGATGGTCAAGAATGGCTTTCACCGTTTCTCTTACGGACTTCTCCGTATCTCCGAAGCCATAAAGCCACGAATCGAAATCCACTCCGCAGAAACGTATCATATCTATCGTTTCCTGTTTGATGCCGCGCGCCTTCATGTGCTCTATCATCTGGGCGCTGCTCATGTGGCACGCACCGCAATCGGAATGTGCAATGACCATGACCTCTTTCACCCCCAACTCGTAGATAGCCACCATAAGGCTGCGTATAACGCTGCCGAAAGGATGCGAAATGATTCCGCCCGCATTCTTTATCATCTTTACATCACCGTTCTTTATGCCCAGAGCTGCCGGCAGCAATTCGGTCAGACGGGTGTCCATACAGGAAAGGATGGCGATTTCTTATCGGGATATTTATTGGTGATATACTTCTCATATCCCTTATTCTCTACAAACCGCTTATTGTATTCAAGAATATCTTCTATCATAGTATAATCCCCGTTTATATTTTGAGAACAAATATAGAAAAAACTCTGTGACACACCGCCAGCCCTGAAACGAAAAATCGTACCTTTGGGCAATTATTCTAAAGGAAGTTCTTTTATGGCAAAAGAGAAAACGGTATATGTATGCAGCAATTGCGGGCAGGAATCGCCTAAATGGGTAGGCAAATGTCCGTCGTGCGGAGCGTGGAACACCTATGTAGAAGAGATTGTACGCAAGGAAACCGTAAACAAACGTCCGGTATCGGGCATGGAAACCGCCAAAGCAAAGCCCGTGACACTGGATGAAATCGCTGCCGATGACGAACCCCGTATCGACCTGCACGATGCGGAGCTGAACCGGGTATTGGGCGGCGGTCTGGTACAAGGCTCGCTGGTGCTGATAGGCGGCGAACCGGGTATCGGAAAATCCACCCTGGTGCTGCAGACCATCCTCCGCATACCGGAGAAACGTATCCTCTACATATCCGGCGAAGAAAGCGCCCGGCAGCTGAAGCTGCGTGCCGACCGTCTGTCAGGCACATCCGCCGACTGCCTGATTGTCTGCGAAACCTCGTTGGAACAGATTTACGTCCACATAAAGAATACACGCCCCGATTTAGTCATAATAGACTCCATACAAACTATCTCCACAGAGACGCTCGAATCCTCTCCCGGCAGCATAGCCCAGGTGAGGGAATGCTCCGCCTCGATCCTGCGCTTCGCCAAAGAAACGCATACGGCGGTCATCCTCATCGGCCATATCAACAAGGAAGGAAGCATTGCCGGGCCTAAGGTACTGGAGCACATCGTGGACACCGTGCTCCAATTTGAAGGCGACCAACATTATATGTACCGCATCCTGCGCAGCATCAAAAACCGTTTCGGCAGCACTGCCGAGTTGGGCATCTATGAGATGAGACAGGACGGACTGCGGCAGGTAAGCAATCCTTCGGAACTGCTCCTCAGCCAAGACCATGAAGGAATGAGCGGCATAGCCATCGCTTCGGCCATAGAAGGCATACGACCGTTCCTGATAGAAACGCAGGCATTGGTGAGCAGTGCCGTTTACGGCAACCCGCAACGTTCCGCCACCGGCTTCGACATACGGAGAATGAACATGCTGCTGGCAGTACTGGAAAAGCGGGTCGGCTTCAAGCTTGCCCAAAAGGACGTCTTTCTCAACATTGCCGGCGGACTGAAAGTGAACGACCCGCCATCGACCTGGCAGTTATCAGCGCCATTCTGTCCAGCAACATGGATACCGCCATAGAACCCGAAATCTGCATGGCGGGAGAAATAGGCCTGTCCGGAGAGATCCGCCCCGTAAACCGGATTGAGCAACGCATCGGCGAAGCGGAGAAGCTCGGTTTCAAACGGTTTATATTACCCAAATATAATCTGCAGGGACTGAACACGTCCAAATTGAAGATTGAGCTGATACCGGTAAGAAAGGTGGAAGAAGCCTTCCGGGCATTGTTCGGCTAAGTCCTCCATAGGATGAGTCCGCCGCAGGAGATACGGATTGATACACATTATATATAGATATAGAAAGAAACCCAATGATACAAGAATACCAATTGCGCGTGTTGCCTGAGGTTGCAGCCAACGAACAACGCATAAAAGAATACCTCATACAAGAGAAAGGAGTGAGCGCACGCGACATTACGGCTACGCGCATTCTGAAACGCAGCATTGATGCACGCCAGCGAACCATCTTCGTAAACCTGACCGTGCGTGCTTATCTCAACGAGTTGCCGAAAGAGAAAGAGTATCAGGAAACCGTCTATAACGATGTGTCGGACAAGCCGCAAGTCATCGTTGTGGGAGCCGGTCCCGGCGGACTGTTTGCCGCCTTGCGTCTGATAGAGCTGGGCTTGCGCCCCGTCATCGTGGAGCGCGGAAAGAATGTACGCGACCGCAAGAAAGACCTTGCCCTGATAGGAAGGGAACAGACCGTCAACCCGGAATCCAATTACAGTTTCGGAGAAGGCGGTGCAGGCGCCTATTCGGACGGCAAGCTCTATACCCGCAGTAAAAAACGGGGAAACGTAGACAAAATCCTGAACGTATTCTGCCAGCACGGCGCTTCATCTTCCATACTCGTAGACGCCCATCCCCATATCGGCACGGACAAACTGCCGCGGGTCATAGAAAACATGCGGAACACCATTATCGGTTGCGGCGGTGAAGTGCACTTTGAGACACGGATGGATGCTCTTATTATTGAAAACGATGAAGTGAAAGGCATCGTAACCGATACCGGCCGGACATTCCTTGGTCCTGTAATACTTGCTACCGGACACTCCGCACGCGATGTATACCGCTGGCTGGCAGCCAACGGAGTGGAAATAGAAGCCAAAGGCATCGCCGTAGGAGTACGTCTGGAACATCCCGCTTCCCTGATAGACCGGATACAATACCACAACCGCAACGGACGCGGCAAATACCTGCCCGCCGCCGAGTACAGCTTCGTTACCCAAGTGGACGGAAGAGGCGTGTACAGCTTCTGCATGTGTCCCGGCGGCTTTGTAGTTCCGGCAGCCAGCGGTCCCCAGCAAATCGTAGTCAACGGAATGAGCCCCAGCAACCGGGGTTCCCGGTGGAGCAATTCGGGAATGGTAGTGGAGCTGCGTCCGGAAGACTTGGAGAATAAAGAGTTAAGAATGATGAATGAAGAGCCGGCTTTCAACTCCCAACTCAGCATGATGTATTTTCAGGAAGCTCTGGAACGCCTCTGCTGGCAACAGGGCAACATGAAGCAAACAGCCCCCGCGCAACGCATGGCGGACTTTACCAGGAAAAAGCTCAGCTACGACCTGCCGGAAAGTTCATACGCCCCCGGACTGGTATCGTCGCCTCTGCACTTCTGGATGCCGCCGTTCATTGCCGACCGGCTGAGCAAAGGTTTCCAGCAATTCGGGAAATACAGCCACGGTTTCCTCACCAACGAAGCTGCCATGATTGGCGTTGAAACCCGTACATCGGCTCCGGTGCGCATTGTCAGAGATAAAGACACCTTGCAGCATGTCCGTTTGAAAGGACTGTTTCCCTGCGGAGAGGGAGCCGGATATGCAGGCGGCATCGTGTCGGCAGGTATCGACGGAGAACGGTGTGCGGAAGCCGCAGGCCGGCTTTTGCTGCAATGAGAGCAGCAGAGTTCCGCATGCAGGTGAAATTCATTTCCCCGCATTGCAAGGATGATACAAAAATAATCCGTACTTTTGCGGGCAAACCTATACCGTTATGACAGCTCCCGAAATAGCAATCGTCGCTCCCAACACATTGACCTCTTTGGGATTGCAGAACCTTCTGGAAGAGATTATCCCAATGGCTACCATCCGTGTGTTCCGCTCCTTCGCCGAACTCATGGATGATACGCCCGACATGTATGCCCATTATTTCATCTCTTCCCAAATATATTTCGAGCATACCTCATTCTTCCTGCCCCGAAAGCCCAAGACCATCGTACTGGCAGGCGGCGACAACCAGCCTCAGCTATCGGGCGTGCCGACCCTGAACATCTATCAGGACGAGAAAGGCCTCGTAAAAGACATTCTGCAGCTTCATCGGTACGGACACCAGCACGGACACCCCGACAAGCAACCGGACGGTCTCCGCTCCGCCATGCCGCCTCATGCCGCCGGCAACGCCGATGCCCACGAGCTTTCCGCCCGCGAGATAGAAGTGCTGGTGCTCATCACCAAAGGACTTATCAACAAGGAGATTGCCGACAAACTGAACATCAGCCTCACCACCGTCATCACCCACCGCAAGAACATTGTGGAGAAACTGGGTATCAAGTCCGTATCGGGACTGACAATCTATGCCGTGATGCACGGCTACATCGATGCCGACAGGATATAAACCGGATGGCAATCCCCCTGCCGCCCCGCATCTCCCGGCATCATAATCCTCATAAATTAGGATTGCACGGGCTGGAGATTTCGCGTTACTTTGCAAGCGAAACAAAACCAGTTATGAAACAATATAAGATTATTCCCCTGATTCTGACGTTCCTCACTGCCGGTAATGTGTCGGCAGCAGATTTGGACACCTTGAAAGTAGTAGACGTGGAAGAAGTCCTCGTCATCGCAGCCCCCAAAGAAAACCGCAAGCTGCGCGAACAGCCCACAGCCGTCACCCTGCTTTCGCAGCAGGACATGCAGGCGGCACAGGTGAACTCTATCAAGAACCTGACCGGACTCGTTCCCAACATGTTCATCCCCGACTACGGTTCGCGCCTTACTTCCGCCGTCTATATCCGCGGTATCGGTTCGCGCATCAACACGCCGTCCGTGGGACTGTATGTGGACAATATCCCCTACATCGACAAATCCGCTTTCGACTTCGACTACTCCGACATCGAACGCATCGACGTACTGCGCGGCCCGCAAGGAACGCTGTACGGACGCAATGCGATGGGCGGACTGATCAAGATTCACACCAAATCGCCTTTCTCCTATCAGGGCACGGACTTGCGCATCGGCGCAGGCACGCACAATGCCTACAACACTTCGCTGACGCATTACCACCGGGTGTCCGAGCGTTTCGCTTTCTCTACCGGCGGCTTCTATGACTACGAAGGCGGCTTCTTCCGCAACGCAGCGCTGGAGAATAAGAAGACAGACAAGAGCCAATCGGCCGGCGGACGCTTCCGCGGCATCTACCTGCCTTCCGAGAACTGGAAAGCAGACCTGAACGTGAGCTACGAATACAGCGACCAGGGCGGCTATCCGTACTATTATACCGGCAGCGTCAACCCCGCCGCCCAAAGCGAAGAGATGAAATCCTACATCGGCACAATCTCCAACAACCGCGAAAGCAGCTACTACCGTAACCTGCTGAATACAGGGCTGAACCTCGAATATCAGGCGCAGCGCTTCACCCTGAGCGCCGTAACGGGCTATCAGTTCCTGAAAGACCGCATGTTCATCGACCAGGATTTTACGGCGAAAGACATCTATACGCTGGAACAGAAGCAACGCATCCATACCCTGAGCGAAGAGATTGTGATGAAAAGCAAAGGCAGCAGCCGCTGGCAATGGGCTACGGGCGTCTTCGGCTTCTACCAGTGGCTGAAAACCGACGCTCCGGTGACCTTCAGGGAAGACGGCATGGGAATGCTGGGGCAGATGCTGGGCAGTGTAATCCCGTCCAAAATAGAAGTTCCCCTGCCCATGCCCGGTATGGGAATCAATATCCTGCCGTCCTTGCGGCCCGGCAACAGCAATCTGCTCATCAACGGTAATTTCGACACACCGCTTCTCAACGGAGCGTTGTTCCACCAGTCTACTTTCCGGGACCTGTTCGGCCTTACGGGATTATCTTTCACCGCCGGTCTGCGCCTGGATTATGAGAAGATGAAGATGACCTACGACTCCGGCACTGCAATGGACTATACGGTAGGTATCAAAGGAGAAATGGTGCGGGGCGGGCAGGTTATCAAAGAAATACCGATGATGCCCGAAACGGCGCTCACCGTACAGTCGCGCTACCACGGTTCCATCGACAAGGATTACCTGCAACTGCTGCCGAAGTTTGCCCTTCAATATGACTTCAAGAACAATCGGGGCAACGTCTATGCAACCGTGAGCAAGGGCTACCGTTCGGGCGGATACAACATCCAGATGTTCTCCGACCTGTTGCAGTCCAGCCTGAAAAACGACATGATGCGGCAGACAAAAGAGGAGATTCTGAAAGCCGTAGAGGGTTCTCCCAGCGCATCCTACAAAGACCTTATCAACGAAATGTTCCCCGACGCAGGCGAGAATCCCGACGCCCGCTCCGCCACCGAATACAAACCGGAGCAAACCTGGAACTACGAAATCGGTACTCACCTGAATCTTTTCAATAACCGTCTGCGTACCGATGCCGCACTCTTCTGGCTGGAGACGCGCGACCAGCAAATCTCACGCTTTGCAGGAGCAAGCGGCTTGGGACGCGAAACGGTGAATGCAGGCAAAAGCCGCAGCCTCGGCGCCGAACTGTCCCTGGCTGCCGCCATTACTGCCGACTTCACGCTGAACACCAGCTACGGCTATACGTATGCCACCTTTAAGGACTACGTAACCAATGCCCGCGTCAACGGACAGCTTCAGGAAATCAGCTACAACGGCAACTACGTGCCTTTCGTTCCCAAACACACGCTGACCGTAGGCGGACAGTACATTTTCCGCATCAACCCGGGATATTGGCTGGAGCGCATCCAACTGAATGCCGGATACACCGGTGCGGGACGTGTGTACTGGACGGAAGAGAACACCGTCAGCCAATCATTCTACGGCACACTGAACGGACGCATCAGTTTCCAGAAAGGCCGCGGACAGATAGACTTCTGGGTGCGCAATGCACTGGACAAGGATTACGCCGCCTTCTATTTCGAAAGCATGGGCAACGGATTTATGCAGAAAGGACGCCCCATCCAGGCCGGAATAGAACTGCGTTGCAGATTTTAGCAAACAGAGTTTGCCGACTTTTACAAGCAGGTAAATCAGGATTGTAAGCCTCTTAATATAAACCGGTTGCGTGTACCAAAGTAATACCCGCTTTGGTACACGAAATACCAACCGTTGGTACGGGAGCTACCAAGCATTGGTACGTGAAGTACCACACTATGGTACGCGGACTACCAAGCGTTGGTACACGGAGTACCAACTGCCGGTAGCCGAAGTACCGCCTCTTGGAACACGAAGTACCGCCAGCCGGTACCCGGCAAATAACCTATTCGTTGATTGCCCCGCAATGCGGGCAAACCCCTTTCGCCCCTATTTTCTGTCCGCAATTGCCGCAGCGATAGCGGGATGCAGCCAGTGACGAACGCAGTTTCCTGAAGAATACCCACACAAATACGGCTATAAACAGATAACCGATGTATATATGGGTAGTCAGTATAAAGAAGAAATAACAGAAAATGCAACAGGAAGCCAGCCCCCAACAGATAGAACACAGCCGCTTCCGGACTCAGTTGGCGGAACAAATCGTCGAGCACCGCCAGCAGTACGATGACAAACAGCCAAAGGCTCATCAGGAAAACGGATAGCACGAACGGCACTTTAAACGGCGAGAGTGTGGGGTTGAAATAAAAATGCTGCCACGTCTCCGGCACAAACACCTGCATCGACTCGTACACCGTGGCACTGAACGCCAGCAACAGACACAGCAACAACGGATATACACTGTCTATATCATTGAAGTAGACCATTTGCAACTGCTTCCGCCTGAACGCGCGAAACAACCATGCCGCCACAAACAGCGCAAAAATAACGATGAAATAGGAAGCATGCGTATCGCTGAACAGGTAAATGGCCTGCGAGATACTGTCCGTAGGCACAAACGCCCGGATCATGTCCTTTTCCCGAAGCCAGCCCTGCACTTCCTGAGAATGGGCGAGCTTGACCCATACGCTGTCCACACTGTCCGTCGGGTGGATGGCAAACTCCGCCACCACCACTCTGTCTCCCTTGTACAGTGTATTATAGCAGTCCTTTACAGGCAGGCAGGCTATCGTCACCGAATCTTCCTGCACTTCCAGATTCGTGTTCCACGTATAATGACGCTCGTACAGATAAGCCAGCGAATCGCGGGTCTTTGCCCCCAGTTTCCCGTCTTCCAGGTCCGGACGGGGATAATGGCAAGAAGAACCGAGAATAAGGTATAAAATATAAAATATGAAATTTAAGTATAAGGTATGAGGCATAAGGTATAAAGAGCGGGACGCACGTTGTACGGTGACGCTGTGTTTACGGCTGTTTATGTTTGTTTCTTCTTTCTTCATATTATATACTTTGGGCATTCATTCTCAATCATCTTCACTATCCGTTATGCGTATTCCCCCATACCTTATACTTCATTCTTTATACCGTATGCTTTATACGTAAGCTTCATCCCTGGCTTTTAACTGCTGACTTTCATTTGGCAGTTCTTGCAGTCGAAAGTGAGGCGGAAACGTTTGCCGTCTGTTCCTACCAGGTAGTAGGGTTCCCGGTACGGGGAATGTCCCTTTTGATACGTAGGACACCAGCCCATGCTGTAACGCAGGCAATGTTTGCAGAACATGAGTACGGCTTCGGGTACGGCCTGCTTCTCGTATGCCGGTTCCACGGAAGCTACTCCGTGAGCCTGATAAAAGCTGCGGGCGGCGGTATTCATCACATTGCCCAAATAGGTCAGGGATGTTGCCGGGAAACGGTGGCGGGTGGGTTTCCACACATGTAACTCACGCCGGTAAGTAATGCGGCGGGCAGCAGTCAGCTTGTCTATCGCCTGGCGACGCCAGTCGGCTATCACCGAGGCGGGTATGAACCAGTTCTGCGACAAGTTGATTGCAATGGCGGGAGCTGTTGTTGCCGAGGGGCTGTCCGTGCCGCCGAGAGGCATGACCTCGAAAGGAGTATTCCCCAATTTGCCAAGTTGGGTACGCAGGTTCTCCGGTTGCGGAGTACGCGCAAGTTCTTTTGGATAGGGGAAAGACAAGGTTATGCGGTTGCCGTCTTCGTCTGCCACTGTCAGGGCAAAGCCCGAAGAGGTATCTGCCAGCTCCCATCCAACGCCGATTTTACGTTCGGCGGACTTACGGGCAAGGATGCGCTCAAATTCCTGGTCGAAATTGCGGAAAAGACGGGTGCGCGGTTTGATACGGGGCACATCGCCTGCCGGATACAGCTTGTTGCCATCCACCCGATTGATACGGAAACCTTGCAAACGGCCCTGTTCATCGAGAAAGCAGACACCGTCTCCGTTATGGAAAGGTTTCACTCCGGCAACGGTAAGGTAGTTGCCGCGCTGCTCTTTCATCGTACCCATCTCCTCGCCCAGGGACTTCGGCGTATCGAAAGAGGAGATTTCCCGGTCGCGACCCTGCAGGAAGTAATGGGTGAAGCCGCGGCTGAAACTCTTGTCCAACTGGGGCGTGAAGTCGAAACGGCAAGTACCCGAAGAAGCACGTACGTACTCCTTGCGACGGGCGAAAATGGCATCCAGCTTGCTGCGGTAGGCAGCCGTAACGTTCTTCACATAGGAAACGTCCTTCAACCGCCCTTCTATCTTGAGGGAAGAGGCGCCGGCATCCAGCAGGTCTTCCAGCACTTCGCTTTGGTTCAGGTCTTTCAAAGAGAGCAGGTGCTTGTCGCGGACGATTGTTTTCCCGTCGGCATCTACCAGGCTGAACGGCAGGCGGCAGAACTGGGCACACTCTCCCCGGTTGGCGCTTCTGCCAAAACATGCCTGACTGACGTAGCACTGTCCGCTGTAGCTTACGCAAAGCGCACCGTGCACAAACACTTCCAAAGGTGTTTCCGGACAAGCCTCGTGAATTCGGCGTATCTCCTGCAATGACAGCTCGCGCGCCAGCACTACCTGACGAAAGCCTGCATCCGCCAGGAAACGTACTTTCTCCGGTGTACGGTTGTCCATCTGCGTACTGCCGTGCAGGGGGATGGGCGGCAGGTTCAGACGGGTAATTCCCATATCCTGCACTATCAGGGCGTCTACACCGATGCGGTACAGTTCCCAAATCATCTTTTCCGTTTCGGCAAGCTCCTCTTCTTTCAGAATGGTATTGACCGTAACGTAAATGCGTACGTTGTACAAATGGGCATACGCCACCAAAGCGGCTATATCTTCCAAAGAATTGACCGCAGCCGCACGTGCGCCGAACTTCGGTGCACCTATATATACTGCATCCGCACCATGATTGACTGCTTCAATACCGCACTCCAGATTCTTGGCGGGGGCCAATAGTTCTATTTTTCGTTGCTTCATCATATTTCTTTCACCACAGAAAGGGGCACAAGACCCCACTGGGTTTTCGGAGTTCTTATTTAATTTCTTCAATATTGAACGGGGTTTCCTGATATACAAAGTAGTTCAGCCAGTTGGAGAACAGCAGGTTGGCATGCGCCCGCCACCGTACCGATACGCCTTTGTCCGGGTTGTCGTCCACATAGTAATTGCGGGGCATCTCAATAGGCAATCCCTTAGCCAGGTCGCGGCGGTATTCCGTATCGAGCGTCAGGGGGGAGTATTCGGAATGACCGGTTACGAAAAACTCGCGCCCGTTACGTGCCATTACCATATATACCCCTGCCTCTTCCGATTCCGAAAGCAGGGTCAGTCCGGGAACTTTCAGAATATCTTCCTTGCGGACTTCCGTGTGGCGGCTGTGGGGAACATAAAACACATCGTCAAAACCACGGAAAATGGGATACAGAGGCTGCAAGGTGCGATGTGCGAATATGCCGAACATTTTCGCGTCCAGCGGATACTTGGGCACACCGTAATGGTGGTAGAGTCCGGCTTGCGCCGCCCAGCAAATATAAAGCGTGGACGTAACGTGCGTACGCGCCCAATCGAATATTTCGGTTATCTCGTCCCAGTAGGTCACTTCCTCAAAGTCCATCTGCTCCACAGGGGCTCCGGTAATAATCATACCGTCGTACTTCTCGTCACGCATCTTGTCGAAATCCGTATAGAAAGCTTTCATATGCTCTATCGGAGTATTCTTTGAGGTGTGGCTCTTGATTTTCATGAACGAAATTTCCACCTGCAACGGAGTATTGGAGAGCAGACGTACCAAATCGGTCTCTGTCGTAATCTTCAACGGCATCAGATTCAATATGACAATCCGCAGCGGACGGATGTCCTGCCGGGTGGCCCGTGAATTGTCAATGACGAATATGTTTTCCTCTTTCAGCAGCTCTATCGCGGGAAGTTTATCGGGTAAATTTAAAGGCATAAGCTCTGTTCTACGGTTTAACTAATTACTGTTTACGATTTTAGCGTGTAAAGTTAGATAAAAAATCAGAGCGGTATAAATAAATTGCGGAAGTTTTTGTTGAATTAAAGCAGGCAATACAAAATGATTCGATATTATTTCAGTAAAATCCCACTGTTTATTTCTTTCGGAACTTTCAATTGTCGGATAACCGTATACTTGAGTACAATCAATCTATCAGGTTATAAAATGCCTTCATTAGATGCTGTATTTCCATATTCTATATTTTGCAAATAGTTCATTGAAAAGAAGATAATCTTGTGAATTGTACTACCTTTGTGGCTGAAACTCAAAGCATCAATTACATAATGGCGAAAATCATCGTTCAAAAACACGCAGATTAATGTTCTCAATTTTAAGGAACAAGATTATATATCCCTTACCGACATAGCCCTCGTGTCGGCTCGTCGAGGATCAGCACCTCGGCCTCGGTGCTGATTGCACGGGCGATGGCCACCAAACGCTGCTGCACCAAAGGCAATGTGCCGACAGCCACGCCGCTGGTGGCCTCAGAGA
>ENA-OQCU01000764-OQCU01000764.1-human-gut-metagenome-genome-assembly--contig:-NODE-764-length-13218-cov-2.892751_pt1 | contig 13218 bp, 13 predicted proteins | sample MGYA00242504_ERZ504590 | MGnify/ENA primary metagenome ERZ504590 (study PRJEB26092, sample SAMD00036318) | human gut metagenome | host: Homo sapiens | study: EMG produced TPA metagenomics assembly of... | reverse complement strand
ATGGATATTGAGTTCCAAATAAACAAGATTATTTTTTATGAAAAGAGTTTTGTGTCCCAAATGTGACAACTATATAACTTTTGATGAAACCAAATATACAGAAGGCCAATCGTTGGTCTTTGTATGCGACCATTGTAAAAAAACAATTCAGTATCCGTATCGGAAAGTCCAAACTGAAAGCAACCCGTAAAGAAGAAATATTGGACGAACAAGCCAATAAAGAGGATTTTGGAAGTATCGTGGTAGTAGAAAATGTATTCGGATACAAACAAGTATTACCCCTGATGGAAGGTGACAACCTGATAGGACGCAGAAGCAAAGGCACTGAAGTGGACATTCCCATCGAGACATCAGATCCGAGCATGGACAGAAGGCATTGTATCATTAATGTGAAACGCAACAAACAAGGGGAAGTCATTTATACCCTGCGTGATAATGACAGCATTACAGGAACATTTCTGATGAACGAGATTTTGGGGAACAAGGACCGGATACGGATCGAGGAAGGCGCTATCATCACATTAGGTGCGACTACGTTGATTCTGCGTGCCACCGAGAAGTAAGACAATGAGACGTATTATCTTAATCACAGGAGGCCAACGTTCGGGAAAAAGTTCATACGCGGAGAAATTGGCATTAAGCTTAATCACCCACTCCCGTTTATATAGCATACTTCCCGTATTTGGGATGAAGAATTCCGCCAACGCGTTATCAAATCATCAAGAAAGGCGCGGACCGGAATGGACAAACATAGAAGAAGATAAAGAGCTGAGCCGCCACTCGCTGTCCGGACGCACCGTACTGATAGACTGCATAACGTTGTGGTGCACCAACTTCTTTTTTCGACCTGGATGCCGATACAGACCGTTCCCTTGCCGCAGCCAAAGCCGAATTCGACCGCTTTACGGCACAGGATGCCACATTTATATTTGTCACCAACGAGATAGGTATGGGCGGCACATCCGAAAACGAAATACAACGGAAGTTTACGGATATGCAAGGCTGGATGAACCAGTATGTGGCTTCACGGGCAGATGAAGTGATTTTAATGGTGTCGGGGATTGCAACAAAAATTAAGTGTGAATAAGTACGGAATATAAGAATGAAGTATAAGGTATAAAATTATGAAGACATTTGATATAATAGGACCGGATGAAGCTATACGACCGGCACTGGTTGAGAAAATCAATAACCTGACCAAGCCGAAAGGGTCTTTGGGAATGCTGGAAAGCCTTGCGCTTCAGGTAGGGCTCATCCAGCAAAGCCTGACTCCCATTCTGCAACATCCTCAGAATATCATCTTTGCTGCCGATCATGGTATTGTAGAGGAAGGTGTCAGCCTCTCACCCAAAGAAATTACCTGGCAACAAATCAGTAATTTCCTTCATGGGGGTGCCGGCGTCAATTTCCTGTGCCGTCAGCACGGATTTACATTAAAGATAGTGGATGCGGGAGTAGATTATGACCTGCCTTATGAAAAAGGCATCATTAATATGAAAGTGCGCAAAGGCACACGCAACTATCTGCACGAAGCTGCAATGACCGAAACGGAAATGGAACTTTGCCTGGAACGGGGTGCGGAAGTGGTGCGCCGTTGCCGCGAAGAAGGCAGTAACATACTCAGTTTCGGGGAAATGGGAATAGGCAACACCTCCTCTTCTTCCCTATGGATGAGCTGCTTCACCGGCATTCCGCTAAAAGAATGCGTCGGTGCGGGAAGCGGACTGGACGATGCAGGCATCCGCCATAAGTACGAAGTCTTGAAACAGTCGTTGGACAACTACAAAGGAGACGGTTCGCCGCGTGACACCATCCGCTACTTCGGCGGGTTGGAAATGGTTATGGCAGTAGGCGCCATGCTGCAAGCCGCCGAGCTGAAAATGATTATTCTGGTAGACGGCTTCATCATGACAAACTGTATCCTTGCCGCTGCCAAGCTGTATCCCGAAGTGCTGCATTATGCCGTATTCGGACATTGCGGAGATGAATGCGGGCATAAACTTGTACTTGACTCATTAAATGCCAAACCATTGCTGCATTTAGGATTAAGACTCGGAGAAGGCACGGGAGCTATCTGTGCATATCCCATTATAGAATCGGCTGTCCGCATGATTAATGAAATGGATAACTTCGCACACGCTTCCATCACCAAATACTTTTGAGAAGCCCCTCAAACGGCATCTTTAAGCAGAGAACCATTTTATAGATAACATATATAACTTTGTTGATAGTACCCATATTTTAATTTTATAGACAATACCTATATATAATGAACATACTGGCTGCATTTATCTTCTTCACCCGACTGCCCTTTTGGAAAATCAGGGAAGTACCCGCCGAATGTTTCAAGCATGTAGTACCCTACTGGCCGCTAACCGGCTGGCTGACGGGCGGCATCATGGCAGGCACTCTCTGGCTGACCGGACAGATACTGCCCGTATCCCTTGCCTGGATTATAGCTATCATCGCCCGCCTGCTTGTTACGGGATGCCTGCACGAAGACGGGTTAGCGGACTTTCTGGACGGGTTCGGCGGCGGCACCACCCGCGAGCGTACGCTTGCCATCATGAAAGATTCCCATATAGGAAGCTACGGAGTTATCGGACTGATATTCTATTTCCTATTGCTGTTACAGATGCGCAATCTGCCTCTGAATTTCCTTTGTATCCTTGTCTTCTGCGGCGACTGCTGGTGCAAATTCTGCGCATCCCAACTCATTAACTGCCTGCCATACGCCCGAAAAGAAGAAGACAGCAAGGCTAAAGTCGTGTACAACCGCATGAGCCGCCAGGAATTGATATCCGCCTTCATCTGCGGATTGCTTCCTTTCGTCTTACTCCTGCCGGTAAAGATGTGGCCTGCCACCCTCTTCCCGCTGCTCGCATTCGTACTGCTGTGCCGCCTTATGAAACGCCGCCTGCAAGGATATACGGGTGATTGCTGCGGAGCGGCTTTCCTGCTTTGCGAACTGGCATTCTACATAGGCAGCCTTGTATTGGTATATATCTATGCAGGTTTTGGAATCGATTTCCTTACGGACTTTGTCTCGGTTCCCTTTTATTTTCACTAAACATTTAATCTGAAGAATTATGGAAGTCATACTTATTCGTCACACATCCGTCGATGTACCGCCCGGCGTATGCTACGGACAAACGGATGTTCCCCCTGAAACCGACATTCGAACAGGAAGCGGCCGTTACCCAAGAGAACCTGAAAGCCTTTTTGCCTTTCGACCATGTATATACCAGTCCGCTTACGCGCTGCGTACGCCTTGCCACCTATTGCGGCTATCCGGATGCAGAACGTGACAAACGGATTATGGAAATAAACTTCGGCAGTTGGGAAATGAAACCTTTCGACTGCAACGACGACCCGCGCCTACAAGAGTGGTATGCCGACTATTTGAATGTAGCGGCTACGGGCGGCGAGTCGTTCGCTATGCAGTACCGGCGTGTCAGCGACTTTCTCGATGAGCTGAAAGGAAAGCCCTACCAGCGAGTGGCCGTTTTTGCCCACGGCGGCGTCCTGATTTGCGCACAGATATATGCCGGCATCATCAAACCCGAAGAGGCATTCAGCGCACTGACACCCTATGGCGGTATCGTCAGGATTACCCTTTAGCACTCAGAAGAATGAGGGAATAACGTACATGCAGGTAGCGGTAGCAACAACAATGATTACCATTATCCATTCCACACTGCGGTTGATACGCACGGCAATCCTCATGTCTTCGGTTGTCAAAGGCCGTTCATTGTTGCCGATATAAGGTTTCCACACTTCCTCGCCAAAATAGTTGTGAGGACCACCGAAGCGGCAGTCCAATATTCCGGCAAGTGCCGCTTCCGGATAGCCGGAATTGGGACTGGCATGCTTGCTGCCGTATTTCCCCACAAAAAACAGCAACGGGAATCTGCCGGAAACCGCCACCATGAGAAAAGCCGTCAGACGGGCGGGGATATAGTTGGCTACATCGTCCAGACGTGCCGCGAAACAGCCGAACCGACGATAGCGTTCATTCCTATACCCTATCATGGAGTCGAGTGTATTTATCATCTTATAGGCAAGCATCCCCGGCACACCCAGCAACATATACCAGAACAGCGGAGCGATTACGCCGTCGCTCAGGTTCTCTGCCAACGTCTCTAATGCCGCCGTACGTACTTCCTGTGCCGAAAGTCCGGAAGTGTCGCGCCCCACAATACGGGCTACCTGCTTCCTTCCCTCTTCCAACGAACGGTCTACAGCCTTAAACACCCCGCAGACTTCTCGCACCAGCGTAGTACCCGCAAGGCAATAAAAGATGAGCAGCACCTGCAAAGTCAAAAGCAGACCGGGAGAATAATGCGCTGCCCAACGCAGCAGGAACAATGTAAGCAGATAAACGCCTGCCACCAGTACCAACGACATGACAGCCCCTTTCAGAAAACGGGCATTCCCCTTATTCAGACGATGCTCACAGAACGAGATGGTCTTTCCGAAAGCCACCACAGGATGCGGCAGCCAGACAGGATCGCCCAACCAGTGGTCGAGCAGCCATGCCGTAAGCAGCGGCAGGTTCAGATTGAAAGCAATGCCTAAAAATATGATTATATCTTCCATAAAATGTTTATCACTCAGGTTCTACTATTACGCCGGCTCTACCCCGCCATAAATTCCTCTATCGCCGCCACCAGCCTGTCGTTCTCTTCCGGTGTCTGTGTGGCTATGCGGAAAAAGCGCTCGTCCAGCCCCGCAAAGTTGGACGCATCCCGAATAAGTATGCCATGCTCCCTGGCAAGATACTCTTTCAAGGCAGACGCCTTGCCCATGCGAAGCTGCACCAGCATAAAATGCGTCTGCGTATCCCAAACGTCCAATCCGCCTACGGCTTTGAGCGCTTTGCCCAGACGCGCCGTCTCCTGCAAATAAGCAGCCACATCCACCGGTTCGGGCACATCGTTCTCCAACAGGAAAAGTCCTGCTTCAATGGCAAGCCGGTTGACCGACCACGGCATACGGTTGGTGCGCAGCCGCTCCAGCAAACCGGAGCTGCCCGTTACATATCCAAGCCGCAAACCGGGAATCGCATACCTTTTCGTCATGGAATGCAGCAGCAGTACATTCGGATACTCCGCCGCCTCTGCCGGAGAGAAAAGCGGACACAGCGTAAAGAACTCATAAGACTGGTCTATAATAAAACAAACCTGCGGATTATGTTCAATCAATCCGCGCATATATTCTTTATCGGCCACCGTTCCCGTGGGATTGTTGGGGTTGCAGAGCCACAGCATCCGCACATCGTCCGGCAGGCGATACCCGTCCTGCTCCTTCGGCAGTTGATAAAGCGAACTCACCCGGTGTCCGTGCATAACGGCAGGCATCCGCATATTCGCTGAAAGTGGGTTGCCAGGATAGCTGTATTCGTACCCCGGAAAGTCTGTGCAATAAGGTATATGGCCTCCGTTGCGCCATTCGTTACGCAAACAGCTCCGGACGGCAGCTGACAGCGGGAAGCCATACGGGCTTCCAACGTATAGGGTTCGGGTTCGGGGTAATTGCCTATCTCCCCGATACATTCGCAAAGATGAACTTTCAAACGGGAAAGATTCACTTTGTTGTACACGTTGGAACTGAAATTTGCCGTTATCGGGCGGCTGTATTTATAGGAATCGTCTCCGTGTCCGTCAATCATATTCTATCCGATTTTAATTGTTGTCCGTCAATATCTTGTAAATAAGCGGCAGATTGACATGCTGCCGCACATGGTCGGCGAGTTTGTCGTACTGCTCTTCCTTAAACTGCCGGTAGTTGAACGTTTCCGCCTCTTCCGACAATTTACCGGCAAACGGTTCGAGCAGGAAGTCGATAAACTCCGGATTGTCGAGAATGCCGTGAATGTAAGTCCCCATGCACGTACGGTCCACGATATACCCGTCACATTGCCCGCTTTCCAACCGGTTCAGCGGAGAAGCGGACGCTCCCTCCACCGGTACGGTACTACCCATGTGAATCTCGTAGCCTTTTAGCTGAAAATGGGGCACTGAAGGTTGGTTGTTGAAATTTGAGGGGGAAGAGTTACCTTGCGGAACAACGGCACGGCAGCTTTCAAGAAGTTGGAAGTTCACCTGCCGCGTCACCTTTTCTCCCGTCATTCGTGTACTTACAGGCAGCAGTCCAAGACCGGGCAACCGTTCTATCTCCCCTTCCACGTGGTCGGGGTCGAGCACTTCCTGCCCCATCAACTGATAGCCGCCGCAGATGCCCAACACGGCAGTTCCCTCACGATGGGCGCGGATGACGGCTTGCGCCACTCCGTTGCGGCGCAATTCATAGAGGTCGGCAAGGGTACTCTTGCTGCCGGGCAGGATGATGATATCCGCCTTCGCCAGTTCGTCGGTGTTGTTGGTATAGAAAAGATGCACGCGCGGGTCGCGTTCCAGCACATTGAAATCCGTGAAGTTGCTGAGGTGGCGCAGCAGAACCACAGCTATATTCACCTTACCCTGCTCCGCCTGCAATGATTTGGTGGCAAGGGCAAGCGAATCCTCTTCCTCGATATAGATATCCTTATAATAAGGAACCACCCCGACCACCGGAATTCCGCAAAGCTCTTCCAGCATTTTGACGCCGGACTCGAAGAGACGTATATCTCCCCGGAACTTATTGATAAGAATACCTTTTACATGCTTGCGTTCTTCGGGAGTAAGCAGCATTACCGAACCGTACACACTGGCAAAGACCCCGCCACGGTCTATATCCGCTACCAGAATCACGTCCGCACCGGCATACATTGCCATCGGCAGATTCACGAGGTCTACCTCGCGCAGGTTGATTTCGGAGATGCTGCCCGCACCTTCCAATACGATGGGATTATATTTCTGCGCAAGGCGGTCATACGCCGCACATACTTCCCTGCGCAACTCCTCGCGTCCTTCCTTGCGGAAATAGTCGTATGCACCACGACTGCCGATAGGCTTACCGTTCAATACCACTTGCGAAGTCCGGTCCGACTGGGGTTTCAGCAGTAACGGATTCATGTCCGTATGGCACGACACTCCGGCGGCTTCCGCCTGCACGGCCTGTGCACGTCCTATCTCCAGTCCTTCGGGAGTAGCATACGAGTTAAGCGCCATATTCTGCGCTTTGAAGGGAGCAGGCCGGTATCCGTCCTGCCTGAAAATGCGGCAAAAGGCAGCGGCTATAATGCTCTTGCCCACATCGCTGCCGGTTCCGGCAAACATTAAAGGGTGAAGTTTTTTCATTGTCGAGCTAATATACGGCATCCGGCACGGTCTGTTTTACCATTCTCCGTTTGCGGTATCGATTCTGTCATAAAAATATGTCTGGGGCGATGATAGGCATCCAGCACCGTCTGCAACTTACTCTCCAGTTCTCTTACATCCACCTGTCCGGCAATCAGCAAGGTAAGCGCCTGCCCCAAACGCGGATCGGGAACAGAAGTAACTACAAACGGTACAGGGATAAACGGCCGTAGTCTTTTCTCCATTTCCTCCGCCTGTATCTTGATTCCACCGCTATTGATAACGTTATCTTTCCGGCCTGCAATGGTAAAACTTCCATCGGGATAGAGGCAGGCAATGTCATTGGTCTGCAAGACCTCCCCGCAAATCAGCGGAGCTTTAATAACCAGCGTACTTTCAGCAGATAAGGACAGTTCGACCGAGGGAAAAGGATAATAATGCTTGGAAGCGGTATCTCCGTTCAGACGGCGCAATGCGATATGGGACAACGTTTCCGTCATGCCGTACGTAGAATAGACCGCCGTGGGAAGAGCGCTCATTTCCGCCTCCAGACTGTCGTCCACCGCTCCGCCGCCGATAATCAGAATATCCGTCTGCTCCAGCCGCGCCTTTTCTTCGGGAACACGGAGCGTGTTATAAACCTGCAAAGGAACCATCGCCGCAAATCTCAGCGGCTCTTCTATATCCGAAAGAGGATGGCCGGAAGCAGGACGCACTATCAGATTCAGCCCCGCAACCAGAGAACGCACCACCACCATCATAGCCCCTATATAACGAAGGTTCATACACAGCAAAGCGGTATCTCCCGCTTGCAAGTTCAGAAACTCGCAAGTGAGGCGGGCGCTCTGCATCATCCGGTCTTTGCGCACCACCAGCTCTTTCGGCGTGCCTGTGGAGCCCGACGTATGGACGGTGATAACCGGAGAGGCATCGAACCACTTCTCCAGAAAAAGATACAAATCCCACAAGGCGGGCGGGCAGTTTTCCGCTCCCTCCGCCACCAACCGAGATATATCCCCCGGCCGTATACTCCTTTCCTTGCAGCAGCAAACGCTGTCGTTGTCGGTCGAATATCATCGGATACCTTTAAATATCATCATTACAAAACCATAAACAATCTTTCCTCACTTCAAGAGGCATTTCCACGTTGTCCGTAAAAAGCAGTCCCGTACCCAGCCCCTGAGGCAGCGGATTATCGAAGGTGGCACACCATTGGGCTATTGCATTCAGGCCGATATTCGACTCCAGAGCCGAAGTAATCCACCAGCCGATATGCCGTTTTTCCGCTTCGGCAATCCACTCGTTGCCACCGCATATCCCGCCGTGCAAAGAAGGTTTGAGAACAATATACTGCGGATTGATTGCCGAAAGCAGCTTCCGCTTCCCTTCCGGCGTATTGCAGCCTATCAGTTCTTCATCCAAGGCTATCGGCAGCGGAGAGTCGGCAGCAAGACGCGCCATTTCCTCCCACTGCCCTGCACGGATGGGCTGTTCAATGGAGTGCAGCTCCAGTTCGGACAGGCGTTTCAGTTTCTCCATCGCATCAGCCGGAGAGAAAGCGCCGTTGGCATCCACACGCAACTCTATCTCCCTGGAAGAGAAATGTGCACGGATATGGCGAAGCAGAGCCAACTCATCCTCAAAGCCGATAGCGCCGATTTTCAGTTTGATGCAACGGAAACCGGCTGCCATTTTCTCCTCTATCCGGGAGAGCATCGTGTCGAAGTTGCCCATCCAGATAAGCCCGTTTATCGGAATCCCCGCCTTTCCTTGCGAGAAGTCCGTATCGTACAATGCCCAACTGCCCGTCAGGAAATGACGGAGCGCCGTTTCCAATCCGAACAGGATAGACGGATAATCGCGCAAGGCATCCGCATCCAGTTCTCCCCCGCACTGTTCCAGCCGGCGGCAAGCCCCCGGCAAGTATATTCTCGTAATCGGGAAGGTCGTCACAGCTCAATGCAGGCAACGGGGCACACTCTCCTATTCCCGTCCTGCCCGGATAGTCGGGAGAGGTCAGATGAAGATACCACACTTTCCGGGTCGTATACACCCCGCGGGAAGTCCCCGCCGGCTGCTTGAAATGCAGCAACCGGGGGATAATCTCTATCTTGCAGTCCATTACGGGTGTCAGGGGAATTTGGGATACTGCTTGAAGTTAGGCTTGCGTTTCTCCAGAAATGCGTTCTTGCCTTCCTGGGCTTCATCCGTCAGATAATAGAGCAAGGTAGCGTCGCCTGCCAGTTCCTGAATGCCCGACTGTCCGTCCAGCTCCGCATTCAGCCCCGCCTTAATCATGCGCAAAGCCAGCGGACTGAGCTGCATCATCTCTTCCGCCCACTGCACATACTCGTCTTCCAGTTGCTCCAAAGGCACTACCTTGTTGACCAAACCCATTTCCAACGCTTCCTGCGCATTGTATTTCCGGCAAAGGAACCAGATTTCACGCGCTTTCTTCTGACCTACCACACGAGCCAGGTAAGATGCGCCGAATCCGGCATCGAAACTTCCCACACGGGGACCTGTCTGACCAAAGATAGCGTTCTCGGAAGCAATGGACAAGTCGCACACCACATGCAGCACGTGTCCGCCACCGATGGCAAAACCGTTTACGGCGGCAATCACGGGTTTCGGGATGCTACGGATTTGCTTCTGCACGTCCAATACGCTCAAACGGGGAACGCCGTCCTTACCGATATACCCGCCGCGTCCTTTCACATTCTGGTCGCCTCCGGAGCAGAAAGCCTTGTCGCCCGCTCCGGTAATGATAATCACATCAATATCCGCTTCCTCACGGCAGATGCGCAAGGCATCGCTCATTTCGGCGGTAGTGGTCGGAGTAAACGCATTGCGGTAGCGTTCGCGATTGATGGTGATACGGGCAATTCCGTTATAGTATTCAAAAAGAATATCTTCATATTCCCGGATGGTTGTCCATTCTCTTTTTGTCTGCATAATCTGTATTCTATTTTAATTGATGATAATAATTCTTCAACATACGGGTGTCTTCGTCCTTGTCGGTAAACACTTCCAGCAAGATGGGGCGCTCCGCCGCCTCCGAACTGGTGAAGGGCTTCATGGCCTCAGCCAACTGTCCGCCGTTCTCCGCACGCAGGTAAAGGAATCCCCGCTCTTCCGCCCAGCCTTTGGCCGAAGTCTTGTGAACCGCTGTGATAAACTTATGCGAAGACTCCGACATGTCAAGCCCCGGCAATGTATGAAAGATTTCACCGCCGCCGTTATTCAGTAAAAGGATGCGCAGATTGGGACCGATATTGGCATTCCACAACGCATTCATATCGTAAAAGAAGCTCAAATCTCCGATAGCAACGAAGTTCAGTTTGTCAGACGCCGCCGCATACCCCACAGCCGTGGAAAGCGAACCTTCTATGCCGCTGGTTCCCCGGTTGCAGCAAACCTCTACGGTGGGCGAAACGGCATACAACTGGGCATAACGCACCACCGAACTGTTTGCCAGATGCAGTACCGATGCTTCCGGCAAGGACTTTATCAACGCCCCCACTGCCGCCATCTCCGAATAAGCGAACTCCGGTTCGGGAACAGCCTTGCAGTAGTCTTCCCAGATGCGGGGATATTCGGGAGTCCGGGTTTCAAGCAGGGCCGCTATCTTTTCCAGAAACTCAAACGGGTCCATTTCTATAACGGTGGTCAAGGAGCCGTAAAGGTCGGTCACCTCGCCATCCGGCGACACATGCCAATGCTCTTTGGGCGGATGCCGGCGAAGGTACTTTTTCAACCGTTTGGATACGATATGCCCTCCGTAAGTAATCAGCAGTTCGGGAGCCATCTGGTCCATTTTATCTTCGGGCATGGCATAGAGCGCCGCATCGAAATTCTTCACGGGAATGCCCGGAACCGTCCGGTTGCCGATATGCTCCGCCAGCCATGCAAAATGTTTATACAGCAGTTTGGTATACCGCTTTTCAAACAGATAGATAAGGTTCATCTGCCCCACCACAATCATCCGCTTCCGGTATTTGTTCATGCGGTCGATGAGTTCGTTATAATCGCGGTCGTAGACATTCAGCCCCTGATAGCGGGTGATGACACGCACTTGGGGCAGCGCCTCCGTCGTGAAATTGAACAAAGGCTCGGAAACGGGCACATTGATATGTACCGGTCCTTTTCCGTGATGGTTGGTTTCCAGCAGGGCTTCGTTTATCAGTCGGTTGCAGAACCACTCATCCTCCTCCGTATGAATTTCGGGAAGGTTGACGGATTTCTTGACCAGCGACCGGAACACCTCCGGCTGCGGAAGCGTCTGTCCGTCCATTTGTCCTATCCAGGCAGCGGGGCGGTCGGCGGAAATGACTATCAAGGGAACTTTCTGATAAAAGGCCTCCGCCACAGCAGGGTGGAGATTCAGCAAGGCAGTTCCCGAAGTGCAGCACACCGCAACGGGCTTGCCGCTATTCAAAGCCAGGCCGAGGGCGAAATACCCCGCACTCCGCTCATCCGTCATTGCATGGCAAACAAAGCCCGGGTGATTGGACAAAGTATGCACGATGGGGGCATTGCGGCTGCCCGGGCACAACACGACCCTGGTAATTCCGTACGCCTCGAGAAGCGCTGCCAGTTGGAGTATATTCTTTTTGTCTGTATACATGGTTCAGTGATTAAAGATTAGCGATTTATGGATTATAGGGACATGCTTACCAACCGTTTCATGGTCTGCAACTTCTTTTCCGTTTCCAGCCATTCGTCATTCAGCTCCGAAGAAGCCAGCAGTCCGCCGCCGGCATAGAAAGACAACTGCCCGTTTTCGATGTGCATGCACCGCAGGTTCACGTATAAATCCGTCTTGCCGTCAGGGTCGAGCCACCCGATGAAACCGGAATAATAACGGCGGTCATACCCTTCGTTGTCCAGTATAAAACGGTATGCCTCCTCTTTCGGCAGACCGCACACGGCAGGAGTCGGATGCAGAAGCTCCAGAAGGCTTCCCAAACGGTTGTTATCTTTCAAGGTGAAACGGAAACTCGTTTTCAGGTGCGACAGTGCTCCGGCATAAGCGGGATACGGACCGCTCTCCGTGGGATGAATGCCCGATGACAGGAGCTGCCGACGAATATAAGACGCCACATAGTCCTGCTCCTGCCGGTTCTTCTCGCCCCATTCCTGCGGCAGTCTGCCATCCTGCAAAGGTTGGGTTCCCGCCAATGCCACGGTGCTCCACTCGTTTTTCTCCCCGGATAAGATAATCTCAGGGGTACTACCCATCCAGACACCTGTCCGGGGCGTATAGCATAAGTATATATAAGAATGAATATAATGCTTGCATGCCGCACGGAACACTGCCGAGGGAGAGAAACCCGGGCACTGCCCGATGACGGATTTGCGGGAAAGGACCAATTTGTCAAACCGCTTGCTGCGCAAGGCTTCTATAAATGTCCGGAAGCATGCTTCGTACTCTTCCGTGCAAGCTTCTGAAAATGTTTCCCTGCCTTGACGCAACCGGAAAGCTTCCAGCTCCTCTTCCGCGTACTCGTCAAGCGGCAAAGGCTGTCCCCACTGCTCCGGCTGTATCAGCACAATCGGGCACGACTCGCTTGCACGGAACGGTGCAATGACGAAACCGCGTGCCCCGTCCAAGTCTTTAAGGTCATACAACAGACGGACGCTTCCCGACGCTTGTGTCAGCAAACGGGGAGTGTCCTCACCGGGAATACGATAAACGGCAAAAGGCTGTTCCTGCCGGATCAAGGTATCAATAGCTTTCAGATTACTTATTTCTTTGTCAATCATCTTCTTTTGTAAAAGCATAAAACCACTTGCAGAGTTCAGGTACGCTGTATGGTTTTAATTCGGATGACAAACTTACATAAAAACCCTTGGATTTTTATGCCAGTCCAATAAAAAACAAGACCACCTCCCTCTCTTTCGCCTTATTCGTACTCTTGGTACACAATTTTTTGTTATCTTTAGGTCTCCAGTTATTAACCTATAAATTGGCTTA
>ENA-OQCU01000763-OQCU01000763.1-human-gut-metagenome-genome-assembly--contig:-NODE-763-length-13246-cov-3.711945_pt1 | contig 13246 bp, 13 predicted proteins | sample MGYA00242504_ERZ504590 | MGnify/ENA primary metagenome ERZ504590 (study PRJEB26092, sample SAMD00036318) | human gut metagenome | host: Homo sapiens | study: EMG produced TPA metagenomics assembly of... | reverse complement strand
TTATAGACCTCTGTCTTCATCATACTCCGGGATTTTGTTGAATGGAGTGTGTTACCACTATCGAGTACCATTCATGAAGTTGGAGATATTATAGTGTAGAATGTAAATGGCGAAGTAAGATAGGTTTTTATCTCGATATAAAAAGACATTGAAAAGTAACGAAAGGTATATGAACTCTAATCTGGTTGAAACCGTCCGATAAAAAAACTCTTGTTTTATGTTTTTGGCTTTGGATGGTGTGGTGACGGTCCGGAATCTGTTTATGTAGTTCCTGCCAGAGAATTGTACGATTATGATAAAGATACTCGTAGGATAACGTTCCCTATTAAAGAAACCGAGAAGGAGAAAATGAGTAGATTGGAGCGTTTTAAGAAGAAAGACAATAGATGCCTTCTGTATATCAAGTAATGGTATTACTTGGTTATATAAGCTCCAATCAACTGTTATATTGTTTGGGTCGCCGTCAATCTTTGTGGCGAAGGCTATTACTGGCATCTAATGCGGTTTGCAACCTTTCCCAGTCGTCACAAAGCGCCTGCATGGACGGAAACAATAAATCTGCTCCGGCATCCAGTAATACCTGCCTGTCCAGCGGACCGGTATTGACTGCCACAGTGAATATGCCGGCTGCTGTTCCGGCTTGTACTCCGATAGGTGCATTTTCTACAACTATAGCTTCGTTGGCTTGTACTCCGGCTTTTTCCAGTCCCATTAGATAAGGCTCAGGATGAGGCTTTCCGTATTTCACATCAAAGGCGGTCACCATGTGGTCGCGCTGAAACATACCAGGGAAGTTGTGGGCAAGGCGGTTCAGCAGGGAGTGTTGGCCCGAACCGGTGACAAGTACCGGAATAAGTCCTGCCGCTTTTACCTTTTGCAGCACTTCCCAAGCACCCGGCATACGTTCCGGTTCCGGGTGGGTACTGAATTCGGCGCTTTTCTCTGCATAGATGCTTTCTATCATCTCGGGAGTGGCATCCTTGCCATACTGGCGTTGATAAACGATGTTGATGGTGGAGGCTCCGGTACGTCCCTCGTGCATGTATGCCTCTTCACGGCTCAAGTGCAGGCCATGACGTTCCATTACTTTATGCCAGGCATCGGCATGGTAGGGCATGGAGTTGAATAACACACCGTCCATGTCAAAAAGAACGGCTTTCAGTTGGATGTAGGGGTGCCCGTGCTTTTCCAGATAACGGGCGATAGAGTTTTCGAACACTTGGTAGATTGGGGATTGAGAATTTAAAAATGCGGGGTAGATAAATAGAGAGTTGAGAATCGGGGAACGGTTCTCTTCGCACTTGTTGTGCAGCCATTTCTCAATTCTCAACTCTCAATTCTTAATTTATCAAAGTCTTGCCTGGATAGCTTTGGACTCTTCTTCGTAGCCGGGCTTGTTCAGCAATGCAAACATATTCTTCTTATATGCTTCCACACCCGGTTGGTTGAACGGATTGACTCCCAAAATATAACCGCTGATACCGCAAGCTATTTCGAAGAAGTAGAGCAGACCTCCGATGCTTTCTTCATTCAGTGCAGGGATAACGATGCGCATGTTGGGTACGCCGCCGTCAACGTGGGCAAGCTGTGTGCCCAATTCAGCCATCTTGTTCACTTCGTCCACGTGCTTGCCTGCCAGGAAGTTCAGTCCGTCGAGGTTGGCTTCGTCCGAAGGTACTTGCAGGGAGTGCTGTGTCTTCTCCACGGAGATGACAGTTTCGTAGATGGTACGTTCGCCTTCCTGAATCCATTGTCCCATGGAGTGCAGGTCGGTGGAGAAATCTACGGCAGCAGGGAAGATACCCTTGTTTTCCTTACCTTCGGATTCACCATAAAGCTGCTTCCACCATTCGCTTACGTAGTGCAGTTTGGGATTGTAGTTTACGAGGATTTCAATTTTCTTACCGTTCTTGTAGAGCTCGTTACGCGTAGCTGCATAGATGGCAGCAGGATTTTCTGCAAACGGAACATCTTTTCCACAAGCCTTTTCCATGGCAACTGCACCTGCAACCAATTTCTCAATGTCGAAACCTGCTATTGCGATGGGCAGCAAGCCTACCGGAGTCAGTACGGAGAAACGTCCGCCCACGTTATCGGGGATGATGAAGGATTTGTAGCCTTCGTTGTCGGCCGTTACGCGGGCAGCGCCCTTTTGGGCATCGGTGATGGCAACGATAACCTTCTTTGCCATATCCTTGCCGCGTTGGTCTTCGCATTGCTTTTTCAACAGACGGAACGCCAAGGCCGTTTCAGTGGTAGTACCGGATTTGGAGATGTTGATAACACCGAATTTCTTGTCTTTCAAGTATTCGGTGAGTTCATATAGATAATCTTCACCGATATTATGTCCTGCATACAGAATGACCGGAGCCGTTTTCTTGTCTTGCAACCAGGTGAAGCTGTTTGACAAAGCCTCTATCACCGCACGTGCACCGAGATAACTTCCGCCAATACCGGCAACTACTACTACTTCGCAGTTGTCACGCAACGTCTGTGCGGTAGCCTTTAGGTCAGCCAGGTGCTCTTTAGTGATGGAAGAGGGGAGGTGCAGCCAGCCTAAGAAGTCGTTGCCCTTACCGGTACCATTCTCTAATGCTTCCTGTGCAGCCTTTACTTGGGCTTCATAGGCGAAAACGTTTTCTTTGGAGATGAATCCAAGAGTCTTTTCAAATGTTCAAACTAATCATAATATTCTAGGTTTTAAATTCAGTATTTCGTTTTATCTTTTTTCGCGCTTACCGGAATGAATCGGTAAGCAGCTTGATTTCAATCGTCGGTGAGATACGCTCATACAGAATGTTGTATACTGCATCTACAATAGGCATGTTGACATGATAATGCTTGTTGATTTCCTTGATACATTTTGTACCGTAATATCCTTCAGCAATCATTTCCATCTCAATCTGCGCGCTTTTCACGGAGTATCCCTTGCCAATCATCGTGCCGAATGTGCGGTTACGGCTGAAATTGGAATATCCCGTCACCAGCAGGTCACCTAAATAAACGGAATCATTTACGTTTCTGTTCAGCGGATGTACCGTTTGCAGGAATCTGTTCATTTCCTGTATGGCATTGGACATAAGCACAGCCTGAAAGTTGTCTCCATATTTCAGACCGCTGCAAATACCGGCTGCAATGGCATATACATTTTTGCAGCACCGAACTGTATTCAATGCCGGCAACATCATTTACTGACAGAGGTCTTGATGAATGAACTGGCCAGTTTGCGGGCAATGGTGCAAGCCTTGTCGGTGTCGGGACAAGCAATAGTCAAATAAGAAAGGCGTTCCAAAGCCACTTCTTCCGCATGGCAGGGACCTGCCAATACAGCAATATTCTCAGCCGGGACGCCATATTCCTTAGTGAAATATTCCGAGACAATCAAGTTGTCATCGGGTACAATACCTTTGATGGCAGTTATGATGAATTTATCCTTAATCTTAGTCTTCAGTTTCTTCAAGTGAACCTTCAGATAAGGGGAAGGTGTAACGAAGATGAGCGTATCAGATTCTTTCACGACATCATTGATGTTGGAGTTGAAGTTGATACGCTTGGTATCAAACTTGACGCCCGTCAGGTAGGCAGGGTTATGGCCAAGCCGTTTGAAGTCGGCAATACGGTCGTCTCGCCGCATATACCAGTTTATCGACTCCGCTTGGGCCAGTACCATTTTGGCAATGGCAGTTGCCCAACTTCCTCCGCCCATGATGGCTATCTTACCGGGTAGTTTCATATCGAAATTAATAATTAAAACTAAAAATTAAAAGGGGGTGAAGGAGCGCGCCTTCACCTTCCTCCTATCTTTAATTTTGCCTATTTAATTCTTTAATTTTTAATTCTTAATTCTTCCGACCCAGTCAGCAACTTCGTTTACGGTCGGGTTTGCCAGTTCCAATTTATATTTCTTGTTGATACCGCAGATGTCCATGTGGAGTTTTTGCGGATTCACATCTTTCATGTCACTCACCAGGTTGTAGCCGGCCTTCTGGATTACAGCCACCCAATCTTCGGGGATGCCCAGTTCCGTGTATCGTGCAGGAGCATCTTTGGGGATGACCTTTTCCGGACGCATCTGCGGGAAGAAAAGCACTTCCTGGATGAAGGATTCGCCCGTCATCAACATGGTCAGACGGTCGATGCCGATACCGATGCCCGATGTGGGAGGCATACCATATTGCAATGCTTTTAGGAAGTCCTGGTCGATGAACATCGCTTCGTCGTCTCCCTTTTCGCTCAAGCGAAGTTGGTCTTTGAAGCGTTCTTCTTGGTCTATCGGGTCGTTCAGCTCGCTGTAAGCGTTGGCAAGTTCCTTGCCGTTCACCATCAGCTCGAAGCGTTCGGTCAGTCCGGGCTTGCTGCGGTGCATCTTGGTCAGCGGGCTCATCTCTACGGGATAGTCGGTGATGAAAGTGGGCTGTATGAAAGTACCTTCGCAGAATTCTCCGAAGATTTCATCAATCAGCTTGCCCTTGCCCATGGTGTCGTCAATTTCCATATTCAGTTCCTTGCACACCTGGCGGATTTCGTCCTCGCTCTTGCCTTCGAGGTCGTATCCGGTCTTTTCCTTGATGGCTTCCAGGATGGGCAGACGGCGGTAGGGAGCTTTGAAGCTAATGGTCTTGCCGTCTATCTCGGTTTCTGTGCAGCCGTTTACGGCGATACAGATGCGTTCCAGCAATTTCTCCGTAAAACTCATCATCCAGTTGTAGTCCTTGTACTGCACGTACAGCTCCATACAAGTGAATTCCGGGTTATGGTTCTTGTCCATACCCTCGTTACGGAAGTTCTTGCCTATTTCATATACACCTTCGAATCCGCCCACAATCAGTCGCTTCAAGTAAAGCTCGGTGGCGATACGCAGGTAGAGGTCTATATCCAGAGAGTTATGGTGGGTGATGAACGGACGGGCGCTTGCTCCACCGGGGATGGATTGAAGAATCGGCGTCTCCACTTCCGTGTAGCCGGCTTCATCCAGCACAGCACGCATGGTCTTGATGACGGTGGCGCGCTTCAGGAATTTTTCTTTCACGCCGTCGTTCACGATAAGGTCTACATAACGCTGGCGGTAGCGGAGTTCGGGGTCTTCGAAAGAGTCGTAAGCCACGCCGTCCTTATATTTCACGATAGGCAGGGGCTTGATACTCTTTGCAAGTACGGTCAGCTTCTTGGCATGGATGCTGATTTCGCCCATTTGGGTACGGAATACGAATCCTTCAATGCCGATAAAGTCGCCTAAATCGAGCAAACGTTTGAACACGGTATTGTACATCTCCTTGTCCTCGTCCGGACAGATGTCATCGCGGGTGATATATACCTGGATGCGTCCTTTGGAGTCCTGCAATTCGATGAAAGATGCTTTACCCATGATACGGCGGCTCATGATACGTCCGGCAACGGACACTTGGCGAGGCTCTGCATCGTCGTTGAATTCAGCTTTAATATCGGTAGAGAAAGCATTTGTTACATACTCTGCTGCGGGATAAGGCTCAATGCCCATCGCGCGAAGTTCATTCATACTGTTGCGACGAATGATTTCTTGTTCACTTAGTTCTAATACGTTCATTTCGCTATATTTCACTCAATTTGGGTACAAAAGTACGAAACATTTTTCAGATAGAGAACCTTTTTTCCTTGAAATATAGGGAACCGGGGGTGACATTAACCCTCTCCTTCGGCATCCACCCATTCGATGTGCGGGGAGAGGAGGGTGCGTTCCGTCACTTGTCCGCATTGCCCGCGGTAGTATTCGGGGATGAAGCGTATCTGCACCGCAGTGATTTGCGCCGGACTCACTTCTTCTGGGGTGTCTACCCCGGTGCCTTCCGAACGGCAGGTGTAGTAGAACGTCCCGATGCCCTTGAACTTTACGGAGTGTCCCGAACTCATCAGCTTGCCCAGCACTTCACCAAGATTCATTAATACTGCATAGGTATCTCCCGGGGTTACCGTAGACATTTCCGACAATAATCGGGCTATTTCATCCGTTGTATAGGGATGTCCTTTGGTGACGGCTCTTGGGTGCCATTTGTCGTCGCCTTTCTGTTTTACTTTCTTATAGAATGCCATGGGGGCTTGTTGTTATTATGTGTCCGGCTCAACCGGTAGGTCAGGCATGGTTCATACGGTATGAATGTGCCAATCATACGGTATGATTATGGTAATCATATCTTATGATTTATCATTGAACCGCAAAGATAGCATAAATCATCCGCATAGTGTGCAGGTTTAAGGTGTTTTTTTCTGCTGTTCTGTTTTAAAAAAAGAGTACCTTTGCACCCGCTAAAAAGAAATAGGTATATAATATGGCAGGACAAAAGACTCCCACGGCGTTGGGAACGGAAAGTATAGGTAAACTCTTGATGCAATATGCCGTTCCGGCAATCATCGCAATGACGGCATCCTCTTTATATAATATGGTAGACAGTATCTTCATCGGTCACGGCGTTGGGACGATGGCTATTTCGGGATTGGCGTTGACTTTCCCGTTGATGAATCTGGCTGCGGCGTTCGGTTCGTTGGTAGGAGTGGGGGCTTCTACACTGATTTCCGTCAAGCTGGGGCAGAAGGATTATGACACGGCACAGTGTGTGCTGGGCAATGTTTTTGTGCTGAACATGGTACTGGGAATTGCCTTTACCATCATTGTCATGCTCTTTCTCGACCCGATTCTCTATTTCTTCGGAGGCAGTGACCAGACGGTGGGCTACGCGAGGGATTATATGCAGATTATCCTTTTGGGAAATGCCGTTACGCACCTCTATCTGGGGCTGAATGCAGTGCTGCGCTCTTCAGGGCATCCACAGAAGGCGATGTACGCCACTATAGCCACGGTGGTTATCAATACCATACTCGACCCGGTGTTTATCTATGGTTTTGGCTGGGGCATACGTGGTGCTGCCGTCGCTACCATTGTGGCGCAAATCATCTCTTTGACGTGGCAGTTCAAGCTTTTCAGCAATAAGGATGAGCTGTTGCATTTCCACCGGGGGATATTCCGTCTGAAACGTAAGATTGTATTCGATTCGCTCGCCATCGGCATGTCTCCTTTCTTGATGAACCTGGCAGCCTGCTTCATCGTTATCATTATCAATCAGGGGTTGAAGAAGTATGGCGGCGACTTGGCTATCGGGGCTTTCGGCATCGTGAACCGTCTGGTTTTCATTGTAGTGATGATTGTGATGGGGCTGAATCAGGGTATGCAGCCTATTGCCGGATATAACTTCGGGGCGAAGCTGTACGGACGGGTGAACAAGGTGCTGAAACTGACGATAATCTATGCCACGGCAGTGACCACTTTCGGCTTTCTGGTCGGTATGCTGGTGCCGGACCTGGTAGTGGGCATCTTTACATCGGATGCGGAACTGACAGAGCTTTCGGTCACGGGACTGCGCATTACGGTAATGTTCTTCCCTGATTATCGGTTTCCAGATGGTGACTTCCAACTTTTTTCCCAGAGCATAGGCATGGCAGGCAAAGCGATATTCCTTTCCCTTACCCGACAGATGCTGATTCTGCTTCCTTGCCTGCTTATCCTGCCGCAGTTCTTCGGAGTGGCAGGAGTGTGGTACAGCATGCCGGTATCCGATTTGCTTGCAAGTTTGATAGCATTGGTGATGTTGGTTTGTCAATTCCGCAAATTCAGAACCTCTCCCTTGTAGGGATAGGTCGGGGGAGAGGCTCTGAATTTTTCTTCCTACTTTCTGCAGATATTCCGTAAGAATATTTATATTTGCTATCTGCAAACCAATAGATGAATAAGCGTATGGGCAATAATTTTATAATCAATATAGGCCGTCAACTGGGCAGTGGCGGACGGGAGATAGGCGAGAAACTGGCTGCCCGTCTGGGTATTGACTTTTATGATAAGGAACTGATTAGGTTGGCTTCTGAAGAGAGTGGACTGTGTTGTGAGTTCTTTGAGAAAGCTGATGAGAAAGCTTCACAAGGTATTATTGGAGGGCTCTTCGGCATGCGTTTCCCTTTTGTCAGTGACGGGGCTATCCCGGCCACGAATTGCCTGAGTAATGATGCTCTGTTCAAAGTGCAGAGTGACGTGATACGCAGATTGGCGGAGGAGAAGTCCTGCTTGTTTGTGGGGCGTTGTGCCGATTACATTCTGCGAGAACATCCACGCTGTGCCAATGTCTTCATTTCCTGCTCCAATGAGGAGCGCATCAAGCGTATTTGCCGAATGTATTCCATTTCTGAGCGTGAAGCGGAGGAGATGATGAACAAAGCGGACAAGAAGCGTGCCGAATACTATAACTACTACAGCTACAAAAAATGGGGAGCTGCCGAAACATACCACTTGTGTATCGATTCTTCCGTATTGGGTATTGAAGCTACGGTGGACTTTATAGAAGAGTTCGTCAAGAAGAAGCTGAAACTTTAGGAATTAAAATTAAAGCTGCGCAATGTTGGTTTAACCCAACTACGCAGCCTTTAATTTTAATTCCTTAATTCCTCCTACATCATTGTCAGTAATATCATCTGTCCCGCCAGAATACGCAGGAACATTGTCAATGGATATACCGTGGAGTAACCTACTGCCGGAGCATCATTGCCTGATGTCTGATTGGCGTATGCCAATGCGGGAGGGTCTGTGTTGCTACCTGCTATCAAACCCATCAGGGTGAAGTAGTTCACTTTGCAGTAGAAACGGGCTATCATACCGATTATCAACAAGGGGATAACAGTTATCAGGAATCCATAGCCTACATACAGTAATCCGCTACCTTCTACTACTGTTTGTACAAAATGCTCACCAGCTTCTATACCGACACTGGCAAGGAAGAGCACGATACCGATTTCACGCAACATCAAGTTGGCACTCATGGTGGTGTACGTCACAAGATGCATTTTGTGACCGAAACGTCCGATGAGGATGGCAACTACCAGCGGACCACCAGCCAAACCTAACTTAACCGGTGTCGGCATACCCGGGAATGCGATAGGCAGACTACCCAGCAGGATTCCCAAAAAGATTCCCACAAAAATAGTTACGATATTCGGAGTGTCCAAACGTTTCAACTGATTACCCAATACGCCGGCTACACGTTCTACGGCATCCTGCTGGCCGACCACCAATTACACGGTCACCTACCTGAAGTACCAGATTGGGATCGGCAAACAAGTCCATACCCGAACGGTTGATACGGGTTACATTTACACCGTACATGCTGCGGAAGTGGAGGCTTCCCAGTTTCTTGCCATTGATTTCAGATTTAGTGACGAGGATACGGCGGGAAACCATCGGAGTGTCCTGTTTTTCCCAGTCTACGTGTATTTCTTTTCCGATAAAGGCAGCCACCGCTTCGGCATCTTCTTCGGAACATACGATGAAGAGCTGGTCTCCTACGTGGAATATTGTTTCATGATTGGGGATACTGACGTGCCCCTCGTGGCGTATGCGCGAACATACAAACGGGCGTCCCAGAAAATCCTTTATCTGGAGCAGGGTCTTTCCGGAAATTGATTCATTGCGTACCTCGAGGTGAAGCATGTGCGGCTGATGCTTTACATCTGCTTCCTGCGTATTGAGTTCCTGTTCCTCCTTCTTGAGGTTCACCCGGCAAATATAGCGGATGGCTATGATGGAACCTATGATACCTACCACACCAAGCGGATAGGCGCAGGCATATCCCAATGCAATGGGGTCTCCCGTATAGTTTATCTGGTTCAAGGCTTCTTGTGCGGCACCCAGACCCGGAGTATTGGTTACGGCACCATAGAGAATACCTACTATCATTGGCAGGTCTATCCCTCCGTCAATGAAGTAGATGCTCAATGCTACTGCGATATTCAGCAACACGATACCGACAGCAAGCATGTTCAGCCGCATACCCCCTTTCTTAAAGGAAGAAAAAAAGGAGGGCCCGACTTGCAGACCGATGCAGAATACAAATAAAATCAAACCGAATTCGCGGATAAAATGCAAAATGTGTGTTTCGCCCGTGAAGCCAAAATGGCCCATCAGGATACCGGCAAAGAGGACGAATGTAACCCCCAACGATACCCCGAAAATCTTAATCTTACCCAGCAATACGCCCACAGATATTACGAATGCATACAAACAAACGATGTGAGCGACAGATTGAAGAGATCCCATAGCAAAGCTTTTCTAAACCAATTCATAGTTAACCTATTAAATTAATTGTCGTTTTTTAAAATTTCGCGCAAAAATCTTAATAAAAAGGAGGTGCAAAGGCTTTGTGGTACTTTTTGCTATATCAACTTTGCAAAAGTAGAGTATGCTTCCGGTGAATACGCTGAATCCGTATGGGCACGGAGTCATCTGTTAGTGCAATTTTCTCTAAAAAAAGATTTTGTTCTAAGTATTTCCTTATATTTGCAAGTCTCTTGATGACAAAAATGAATAGTATTCATCTATTTAAATTTTAAATAAACTATGGCAGACAGTAAAGAAAAACTCTTCTCCGACTTTTCTCCCGTTTCCACTGAGCAGTGGATGGAGAAAGTTACCGCAGACCTGAAAGGGGCGGATTTCGAGAAGAAGCTCGTTTGGAGGACAAACGAAGGATTTAAGGTGAAACCTTTCTACCGTATGGAGGACTTGGAAGGTTTGAAGACAACAGATGCTCTTCCCGGCGAGTTTCCTTATCTCAGAGGTACCAAGAAAGACAACAATGAATGGCTTGTTCGTCAGGAAATCAAAGTGGAATGCCCCAAAGAGGCCAATGCCAAGGCGTTGGACATCTTGAATAAAGGTGTAGATTCACTCTCTTTCCATGTAAAGGCCAAGGAATTGAACGCAGAGTATATTGAAACTTTGTTGAAAGATATCTGCGCGGAATGTGTCGAGTTGAATTTCTCTACCTGCCAGGGGCATGTGGTGGAACTTGCAGAACTTCTTGTCGCTTATTTCCAGAAAAAGGATTATGACTTGACGAAATTGCGGGGCTCCATCAACTATGACTACTTCAACAAGATGCTGGCCAAAGGTAAAGAAAAAGGTGATATGGTGTCAACAGCCAAGGCGCTGCTCGAGGCTACCGCTTCCCTTCCGAAATACCGTGTATTGAATGTGAACGCGTTGACATTAAACAATGCGGGTTCTTATATTTTCCAGGAACTGGGTTATGCTTTGGCTTGGGGTAATGAATATATGAATCAGTTGGTTGATGCCGGTCTGCCGGCTGCAATGGTAGCCAAGAAGATTAAGTTCAATTTCGGTATCAGTTCCAACTACTTCCTTGAAATAGCCAAATTCCGCGCTGCACGTATGCTGTGGGCTAATATTGTGGCTTCTTACAGTCCCGAGTGTCTGCGCGACTGCGACAACAAGGGTAAAGATAACGAATGCCGCTGTGCAGCCAAGATGAAGATTCATGCGGAAACTTCTTCATTCAACTTGACTTTGTTTGATGCACACGTAAACTTGTTGCGTACGCAGACTGAGGCGATGAGTGCCGCCCTTGCCGGCGTTGACTCAATGACGGTTACTCCGTTCGACAAGACTTATGATGCTCCTAACGAATTCTCTGAGCGTATGGCGCGTAACCAACAACTGCTGTTGAAAGAAGAATCGCACTTCGATAAAGTTATTGACCCAGCTGCAGGTTCTTACTATATTGAGAATTTGACCGTCTCTATTGCCAAGCAGGCTTGGGACCTCTTCCTCGCTGTAGAAGAAGACGGTGGTTTCTATGCTTCCGTGAAAGCCGGAAAAGTGCAGGCTGCCGTAAACGAGAGCAACAAGGCGCGTCATGCCGCAGTTGCCAAGCGCAAGGAAGTGCTGTTGGGTACTAACCAGTTCCCCAACTTTAATGAAAAGGCGGGAGATAAGAAACCGGTTGAGGCTACTTGCTGTTGCGGCGGCGGACATACCTGCGAAAAAGATGTTCCGACACTGAACTTTGACCGTGCTGCCAGTGAATTTGAAGCGTTGCGTCTCGAAACAGAGGCTTCCGGCAAACGCCCGAAAGCGTTTATGCTGACTATCGGTAATCTGGCCATGCGCCAGGCACGTGCACAGTACTCTTGCAACTTTCTGGCTTGTGCCGGATACGAAGTTGTGGATAACCTCGGTTTCCCCACCGTAGAAGAAGGTATAGAAGCAGCTATGGCTGCCAAGGCCGACATCGTGGTATTGTGTTCAAGTGATGATGAATATGCAGAATATGCTGTTCCTGCCTTCAAGGCTCTGAATGGCCGTGCCATGTTTATCGTAGCCGGTGCTCCTGCTTGCATGGACGACTTGAAGGCTGCCGGTATCGAGAACTTTATCCATGTCCGTGTCAACGTATTAGAGACATTAAAAGAATTCAACGCCAAACTTTTGAAGTAAGCAACTTCAATCGTAAATCGTAAATCGTCAAATCGTAAATAACATGATGCGAAAAGATTTTAAAAACTTAGATATATATGCCGCTTTTCAGCCCAGTCAACGGTGCTGAGTGGCAAAAGGCTAACGGCATCCATGCTGATTGGAAAACGCCGGAACACATTGAGGTGAAGCCTGTTTATACAAAAGAAGACCTTGAGGGAATGGAACACTTGGGCTATGCTGCCGGGCTTCCTCCTTATCTGCGTGGTCCGTACTCGGTGATGTATACGTTGCGTCCTTGGACCATCCGCCAGTATGCAGGCTTTTCCACAGCGGAAGAATCAAATGCCTTTTACCGTCGTAATTTGGCTTCCGGACAGAAAGGTTTGTCCGTAGCTTTCGACTTGGCCACTCACCGTGGCTACGACCCCGACCACGAACGTGTAGTGGGTGACGTAGGTAAGGCAGGTGTATCTATCTGTTCCTTGGAGAATATGAAGGTGTTGTTCGATGGAATTCCTTTGAACAAGATGTCCGTCTCTATGACTATGAACGGTGCCGTACTTCCTGTTATGGCATTCTACATCAACGCAGGTCTGGAGCAGGGTGCCAAGTTGGAAGAAATGGCTGGTACTATCCAGAACGATATCTTGAAAGGAATTCATGGTGCGTAATACCTATATCTACCCGCCTGCATTCTCTATGAAGATTATCTCTGACATCTTTGAATATACTTCCCAGAAAATGCCTAAGTTCAACTCTATCTCCATCTCCGGCTACCACATGCAGGAAGCGGGTGCTACGGCAGACATCGAGTTGGCTTACACCCTGGCAGACGGTTTGGAATATCTGCGTGCCGGAACGGCTGCGGGTATTGACATCGATGCTTTCGCACCGCGTCTCTCTTTCTTCTGGGCCATCGGAACGAACCACTTTATGGAAATTGCCAAAATGCGTGCC
>ENA-OQCU01000762-OQCU01000762.1-human-gut-metagenome-genome-assembly--contig:-NODE-762-length-13247-cov-8.394284_pt1 | contig 13247 bp, 11 predicted proteins | sample MGYA00242504_ERZ504590 | MGnify/ENA primary metagenome ERZ504590 (study PRJEB26092, sample SAMD00036318) | human gut metagenome | host: Homo sapiens | study: EMG produced TPA metagenomics assembly of... | reverse complement strand
TTTCTCCCTGACGTATTTCGGCGTTTCTTCCAAAAAAATCCTAAAAAGTTTATTTCAAACGCCGAAATTGCCCGCGATCTTCAATTAAATCTTGTAAAGTTGCAGGAATCATGTAAACTAGAATACAACATTGTGTCGCAACCGCAACGGGGAGATTGCGCTTTCCGGCAGGGCGGCAGGAAAAGGAGAGTTTCTATGAGAAACGCAAAGCAAAGCATCCGGCGCACCGTAGCCGGACTGCTGGCAGGCGCGATGCTTCTGGGCATGACACCGCTGGCCGCGTTTGCGGAGGGGTCTTCCTCCGCATCGGGCGACTGGCAGTTCAAAGCCTTCGGCACCTCCACTGCAGCAGGAGTCAACACCATCGCAGATGGCGCGGACATCAACGGCAAGGTCACCCTCAACTCCTGCACCATCAAAGATGATGGCACCATCGACAAGAAGGGCGGCAAGTTCGTCGCGGACTCCCCGGCAGACGGCCTGTCCTTCTACTACACCACCATCGACCCGACCACCCAGAACTTCTATCTGCAGGCCGATGTCACCATCGATTATGTGAACCCGGCTCCGGACGGTCAGGAGGGATTTGCCCTCATGGTGCGCGACAGCATCAGCGGCTCCGGCAGCTATTTCTCGAATCAAATTTCTGTCGTCGGCACCAAGCTCCCTCTGGACGGTGTTGAGATCAAAGACGCTGTGGGCGTCCGCAGCTACACCGGCATCATCTCCAACGAGACGGCTGCTTCCAACGACGTCAAGTCGAATCGTGCGGCGTTCAGCTCGCAGGCCATCAAGCAGGGCGACACCTACCGTGTGAGCCTTGCCAAGACCAGCAACAGCTACGTCGCCACCCAGTACGCCATCAACGCCGACGGCTCGACCGGCGACGTCGTCGGCTCTTCGACCTTGTACATCTCGGCGAAGGACAGCACCGCTTCCAGCGTCTCCAAGTACGCAGAGCTGGACGACCCCATGACCGTGCAGGAAGCCAACAAAGCTTATCTGGGCTTTGCGGCGGCGCGCGGCATGAACGTGACCTTCTCCAACATCACCTACACCACGAGCACGTGGAACGCTTCCGAGTGGACGCTCCAGCCTACCAGCTATGTTGCCCCCGTTTACCAGATCACCAGCCCTGCCACCTGCACCGGTGACAGCTATGAACTGGTGTTCAAGGCCAACGCCGACGGCAAAGCGACCGTCTCCGCAAACGGTGTGGTCGTGGACAAAAATGTGGACATCAAGGCAGGTGAGCCCTTCTCCAAGAGCTACGCCGTGACCGGCGATACCACCTTTAAGGTCAAGTTCACCCCGGACAAAAACTACGCTATCAGCGCGTACGAAAAGCTGAGCAGCTACGATTCCGCTGCTATCGAGAAGAAGGTTTCGCTCCGTACTCTGGGCGCGAACGGCATCATCGTCGTCACCCCGGACGGCAGCGCAGCTAACAATGGCACCCGTGCGGAAGACGCAGTTGACATTCAGACCGCGCTGAACTACGCCGCAGCAGGCCAGACCATCCAGCTGGAAAGCGGCACCTACCATCTGACCGGTGAGCTGAAAGTCGAGCGCGGCCGCGACGGCACCGCAGAAGCTCCCATCACCATGACGACTGCTGACGGCAAGTACGCAACGCTGGACTTCGGCGGCGTCGGCACTGGTTTCAGTGTCTGGGGCAATTACTGGAACATCAGCAAGATCAACATCACCAACACCGCAGACGGCGCGAAGGGTATGCAGCTGGCCGGCAGCTACTGCGTCCTCGAGCAGATGAATTTCTACAACAACGGCAACACCGGCCTGCAGGTCTCCGGCCTGTCCACTGATAACAAGGCTCTGTGGCCCAGCCACAACACCATCAAGAACTGCACCTCCATGAACAACGCAGACCGCGCGATGGAAGACGCCGACGGCTTTGCCGCCAAACTGACCACCGGCGAGGGCAACGTCTTCGACGGCTGCATCGCTGCTTACAACGCCGATGACGGCTGGGATCTCTTCGCAAAGGCTGCAACCGGTTCCATCGGCGCGGTCACCATCCAGAACTGCGTCGCCTACAAGAACGGTTATCTGATGCTGGCTGCAGAGCCGGTCAAGAAGCAGTCGCTCCAGTTCCCGACCGTCACCTGTGACGACGACGGCAACCTGAGCTTCAGCAATGTTGCTGTCACCATCGCGGCAGGCAACGGCAACGGCTTCAAGATGGGCGGCACCAATCTGCCCGGCAACCACAAGCTCCTCAACTCCATCTCCTACGACAACGCCGCCAAGGGCATCGACTCCAACTCCTGCCCGGACGTCAAGGTCTACAGCTCCACTTCCTACAACAACGAGGGCTATAACGTCGCGCTCTACACCGGCAACAAGTCCGCTGTGACCGACTATGCCGCCGACGGTGTCATCTCCTTCCGCAAGGGTACCGACGGCAAGGAGCAGCTGGCCCTCCAGAGCCAGAGCAGCACCGCTGTCTACGGCCCGAACAACTTCTACTGGGATTCCGAAACCCAGACCAGCCACAACAAATCCACCAACACCGTCACGGTGAAGGAGAGCTGGTTTGAGAGCCTCGACACCTCCGTTGCTCCGACCCGGAACGCAGACGGCAGCATCAATATGCACGGCCTGCTCCTGCTGACCGCTGAGGGTCTGGCCGCCACCGATGCAGGCGCACGCGGTTCCGCATGGGGTCAGCCCGAGGCGGCCAAGGCGACCATCTGGGTCGTCGGCGACTCCACCGTTTCCGCTTTCGACGACAGCTATTATCTGCCGCGTGAAGGCTACGGTGAGGAGATTGCGAACTACTTCAACGCAGATGTCTACAATCTGGCTGTCTCCGGTGCGTCCAGCAAGGACTTTACCGGCATGAGCAGCTACAATACCCTGATGAACGGTTCCGATACCGTTCCGGCTCTGGGCGACGCTTCCGGCGACAAGTTCCTCATCATCGGCTTCGGCCACAATGACGAGAAGACCGAGCCTGCCCGTTACACCAACCCCAACGGCGACTACAAAACCGAAGGCTCCTTTGCCAACAGCCTCTATGTCAACTACATCCAGCCTGCTCTGGAGCGCGGTGTCATCCCGGTCGTCTGCACGCCTATTGCGCGCCTGACGAACGAGAACACCAAGGCCAGCTACGACAGTGCTTCCGGCCACAAGACCCAGACCGTCACCATTGGCGACACCGTCTATGAGGGCGGCTATTACGCACAGGCCATCCGTGATATGTGCAGCGAGCTGCACCTCATCTGCGTGGATCTGACCGATGCCACCATCAACGAGAACATCACGATGGGCAAAAAGGCTCAGTACACCCACAGCTTTACCGGCGCAAAAGAAGGCAAAAAGGGCAATCTGGTTCCCACCGGTCTTGACTTGACCCACACCAACAGCTATGGTGCAAAGCTGAACGCATGGCTCATCGACCAGCTCACCATCGACACGCCGCTGGGCGCGTACAGCAAACACAAGGAAAAGCCCACCTACAAGCAGTTCTACGGCGATGCCGCAAACCCGGATTACGTTCCTTCCAGCTATGTCTCTCCCACCGAGAACAGCACGCTCTGGCCGGCCTTTACCGACGCCAACGGCACCGTCTGGAATGGTTCCGTCTTCGGCAATGTCGGCGGCAATGATAAAATCTCCGGCGGCGATTTCACCGCAACAGTTGACGGCCAAAACATCACCCTCGGCGTCACCAACAACCGCGGTAAGATCGCGTCCACGGTGGACGGCCTGATGATGTACTACGTCAAGCTGCCTGCAGGCACCAACTTCACTCTGACCGCAAAGGCCACCGTCAACTCACTGGCAAAAAACAATCAGGTCTCCTTCGGCCTGATGGCCCGTGATGAGATGTATGTTGATACCAGCATCTCCGACCCCATCGGCGATTATGTCGCCGTCGGCACCCGGAATCAGGGTGCGATCAACTGCTTCGGCCGCAAGAGCGGTGAGTTGTACGACGGCCCGGCTGCGACTGTCAAGTACGGTGCAGGCGACACCGTTGACCTGAAGCTCATCGGCACGGCAGACGGTTTCACTCTGATCTACGGCGACAACGAGACGGCTTCCACAGGCTTCGACTACGCACTGACCGCCATTGATTCCGATTACATCTATGTCGGCTTCTATGTGGCACGCAATGCAAATGTCACCTTCAGCGATATCCAGCTGACGACCAACGGCGTTTTCTCCGCTTCCGGCTCCGGCCTGAAAGCGGTATGGAACAAGGTCAAGGACCTTTTCCCGTTCTAAGCTTCGCCTGATTTTCGGGTTCTTCTTCTGATCCCTTACACACGCAAAAAAGACCAGCGTTGCGGATGCAATGCTGGTCTTTTTTCAGGGCTTTCGCTCTGCGTTATGAACATACACGAAGAAAGAAGGAAGGCAATTACTTCAGGAAGTCCGGCAGGAGCTTGCCCTGCTTGAGCCACTGATGATACTCGGCGGTCGCGGCGAACTCCACGTCGCCGGCGGAGTTCAGCGCAGTCTCCACAGAGTCCTGGATCACGCCGATGATGAAGCCGACACCGACCATCTGCATGGCCACATCGTTGGAGATGCCAAACAGGGAGCAGGCCATGGGGATGAGCAACAGAGAGCCGCCGGCCACGCCGGAAGCGCCGCAGGCACCCAGAGCGGACATGGCACTCAGGACGATGGCGGCAGGCAGGGTCACGGGGATGCCCAGCGTGTTGGCCGCAGCCAGCGTCATGATGGTGATGGTGATAGCCGCACCATCCATATTGATGGTAGCGCCCAGAGGGATGGAGACGGAATACATATCCTTATCGAGGCCCAGCTTCTCGCACAGGGCCATGTTGACGGGGATGTTGGCCGCAGAGCTGCGGGTGAAGAAAGCGGTCAGGCCGGACTCCTTCAGGCAGCGGAACACCAGCGGATACGGGTTGCAGCGCAGATAGAGGAACATGATGAAGGGCGAAACGATGAACGCCATGAAGAGCATGGTACCCACCAGAAGGGCCAGCAGCTTGCCGTACTGGGTAAAGATGGCCAGACCGTTGCCGGCCACGTTGGTGTACACCAGACCCATGATGCCGAAGGGAGCCAGATTGATGATCCAGCGCACCACCTGCGACACAGCGTCGGCGGTATCGGCAAGGAACTTCTTGGTGGTGTCAGAGCCGATGTTCTTCATGGCAAGGCCGAACATGCAGGCCCAGAACAGGATGCCGATGTAGTTGCCGCTCATCAGAGAGCTGACAGGGTTGGCGACGAAGTTGGTGAGCAGGGTGCCCAGCACCTCGCCCAGACCCTGCGGCACCACGTCCGACTGGGCAGCGTCTGCCAGAACGACCGACACAGGGAACATGAAGCTGGTGATCGAAGCGATCGCAGCCGCAAGGAAGGTGGTGAGCATGTACAGCCAGATGACCGTACCGAAGCGGCGGTCCAGCTTGGAGCTGCCCTGTGCCAGCGCGCTCGCCACGATGACGAACACCAGCACCGGAGCGATGCCCTTCAGTGCGCCGACGAACAGGCTGCCCAGCTCGCCGACCCAGCCTGCACCCGGCACCGCAAGCGCCAGCACCGCGCCGATGACCAGACCGACGACGATGCGAAGGATGAGGCTGACCTCATTGTACTTCTTCACAATGGCTTTTGCACCATTCATCATATAAAACACTCCTCTGTATTTGTGCGTCCTCGACGCACACTTTTCCTGTCTCTTACCCAAAGACAGTTGTTATTATAGCACACACGGAAGAAAAGTCAAAGGTTTTCAGTGAATTTTTCGGGCTGCTTCGGCAGATTTTTTCGTTTTCGGCCTTCCTCCGCGCCGCCTTATGTGTTCGCCACGGAAATACACAATTAAAATATTTCACCGCTCAGGGCAGAAAAATCCCCCGGCAGGGCTTGTCTGCCGGGGGATAGTCATTCTTATTTATTTTTTCTGATATTTCAGTCGTCCAGATAGGTCACTTTGCCGGGGACGAAACCCTGGATGCCCATGCCGGGTGCATCCGAAACAGTGATATTCTTCTCGTCGAAGACCGCGCCGCCGAGGATGTGGTCCTCGCTGCAGAGCACCGGGCCGTCCAGGTCCACTTTGGTGATGATCTTCTTGGCGCAGGCCAGCTCCACGGCTGCGTTGACCGAGATCTTGGCTTCCAGCATACAGCCGATCATGCACTCCACGCCGTAGACCTCTGCCGCCGAGGCGATGCGGAGGGCGTTGGTGATGCCGCCGCACTTCATCAGTTTGATGTTCACGAAATCGGCTGCGCCGGTCTGCATGATGCGCAGGGCATCCGCCGGGCTGAACACGCTCTCATCGGCCAGCACCGGCACACTGGCGTGGCGGGTGACGTACCGCATCCCCTCGAGGTCAGCCGCAGGCACAGGCTGCTCGACGAACTCGATGTCCAGGCCCTTCTCCTGCATCTGGTCGAGGATGCGGACAGCCTGCTTTGCATTCCACGCCTGATTGGCGTCGATGCGGAGCTTGACGTCCTTGCCCACGGCCTCGCGGACGGCGGCCAGACGGGCCACGTCCAGCTCCGGGTCGATGCCCACCTTGACCTTCAGGCAGTCGTAACCGCGCTGGATGGCGGTGCGGGCGTCCCGGGCCATCTCCTCGGGCGGGTTGACGCTGATGGTGATGTCCGTCACGATATTGCTGCGCGCGCCGCCCAGCATCCGGTAGACCGGGGCGCTGTACTTCTGGCCCAGCAGGTCCCACAGGGCCATATCCACAGCAGCCTTGGCGCTGGTGTTGTGGACGAGGGCCTTCTGCACGGCGGCGGTCAGATCCTCGAACTCGTCGAGGTCGCGGCCCAGGATGGCCGGGGCGATGTGGTCGCGGATAGCGCCGATGATGGCACCGGTGGTGTCGCCGGTGATGACGCCGGTGGGAGGTGCCTCACCGTAGCCCACCGCGCCGGTGTCGGTGTGCAGCTCAACGATGACGTCCTCCACGCTGCTCACGGTGCGCAGCGCTGTCTTGAAGGGGACGCGGAGCGGGGTCGAGATGCGGCCCAGCTTTACCTGTGTGATCTTCATTCCAGTCCCTCCTTATTCTTCCTGCATGTGTACGGTGGCCGACAGTTTCTGGTAGGCGACGCGGGGCGTGCCGTCTTCCACATGGATGATGCCGCAGCGGGCAAAACCGTTCTTCTCGAGAAGATGCTGCATGATCTTGTTGTCGGCGTGGGTGTCGGCCCGCAGGCTCTCGCAGTGCTCGAGGCACCATGCGATGACCTCAGACGCCACGCCCCTGCGGTCACCCGTCGAGGCCAGCCGGTGGATGGTGCCGTAAGGCACCTCATCGTTGAGCCACTGGCCGTCTTCGATTTTCGCGTAGGTGGGGTCCGGCCCGAGGATGAAGGCAAACACCGCCTCGAGACAGCCGTTCACCGTATAGACGAACAGCCGGTTGGAGTCGATGTCTTCTTCCAGCATCTCCTGCGGCGGATAGCTGTCGCCCCACTGGGTCGGGTTGCCCGAATCCGCCATTGCTTTCCGGGCATGGGCATAGATCTCTAAAATTTGCTCCAGATCAGAGCGCCGTGCTCCACGAAACATTCCGTTTCCACCTTCTCTTTCCGTGCGCCGCAGCGCACTCCCGCATTTTTCAGGTCTGGCTTTTATTGTAACACACTCTGCATCGTTTTTCCATCTTAAGACATCAAAAGACGTCCCGCAGACACGGGACGTCTTTTTTCGCGGTGTGCTCAAAGGTCAGGCCGGTGTGCGGGTGCGGGCCGCGCGGCTCTGACGGTACTCACGGGGGCTCTGGCCGTACCGCTCGTGGAACAGGCGGTAGAAATAGCTGGTGTTCTCGTATCCGACGTAGGTGATGATCTGCTGGATGTTCCAGTCGCTGCGGCGCAGCAGGCGGGCGGCAGTCTCCATCCGGTGCTTCTGGAGCAATTCCTTGTAAGTACGGCCTGTCTGCGCCCGGACGCACTCGCTGACATAGGCCAGAGAGACGCCGTAGCTGCGGGCCACATTGGAGAGGCTGGCCTCGCGGTAATTCTGGGTGATCTCATCCAAAGCCGCCTGCACCAGCTCTTCGCGGCTGACGGCCGCGCCGTGGGCTTCCAGCGGGAAATTCTTGGTGTTCATCGGTATCCTCCGTTGCGGCGCAGCCGGGGACATGGGGGAGATGTCGGAGCCGGGCCGCGCTCAGGTCTCATAAGCGTCCCTCTGTTGGGAGGCTTCTGCCTATAATACGGCGCAGCCGGGCCGGAAATTGCATAAGACAAGAAAAAACTCCAAAATTTTTCAGACGGGGTTTCGACAAAGCAAAAGCTGCCGTCCGCCTCGGGCAGCAGCTTTTCAGGAAAAGAAAAAGAGGAAAACAGAACTCAGAACATCTTCTCGTGGTGATACCGGCCCGTGCGCAGGAACTCCACCCACTCGGCGATGTTCACGGCGTGGTCGCCGATGCGCTCGAGGTACTTGATGACCATCAGCACATCCAGCGCGGCGTCCACTTTGCCGGGGTCGGCGGCGATCTCCGCCGCCAGCATCCGCTTGATGGTGTTGAAGTCGTAGTCCACGGCGTCGTCGGCGTCGATGACGGCTTTTGCCGCCGCCTCATCTTCTGCCGCAAAGGCGCTCATGGCGTCCTGCAGCATCTTGTGGGCTTTACGGCCCATCTCAATGCTCCTGCTCACGGCGGGGTCGCCCGCCTTGCGGACACCGGCCAGATGGGGGACGATCTCCGCGATGTCGGCGGCGTGGTCACCGATGCGCTCCACGTCTGTCACCACCTTCATGGCAGCAGAGATAAAGCGCAGATCACCTGCCACCGGCTGCTGACGCAGCAGCAGGGTCATGCAGCGGTGCTCGATGTCCCGCTCCATCCGGTTGACCTCGGTGTCGCCCTTGACGATGCCCTTTGCTTCCTCGGCGTCCGCCGTGCAGAGGGCTTCCAGCGCATCTTCCACCGCGTCGGCAGAGAGCTGGCTCATCTTGGCCAGCGATCCCTTCAGGGCCGCGAGGTCGGCTTCGTACTGTGTGCGTGTGCTCATATCGCAAACCCTCCTTTTTAACCGAAGCGGCCCGAGATGTAGTCCTCGGTGCGCTTATCCTTCGGGGTGCTGAAAATTTCGCTCGTGGGGCCGCACTCCACCAGCTCACCCAGCAGGAAGAAGGCCGTGCGGTCGCTGATACGGGCCGCCTGCTGCATGTTGTGGGTGACGATGACCACAGTGTAGTTCTTTTTCAGCTCGCTCATCAGCTCTTCCACCTTCATGGTGGAGCCGGGGTCGAGGGCGCTGGTGGGCTCGTCCATCAGCAGGACTTCGGGCTTGACAGCCAGAGCCCGGGCGATGCACAGGCGCTGCTGCTGGCCGCCGGAGAGGCCCAGCGCGCTCTTTTTCAGGCGGTCTTTCACCTCGTCCCAGAGGGCAGCGCCCCGCAGGGAGCTTTCCACCAGCTCATCCAGCTCCGCTTTATTGCGGACGCCGTGGAGCTTGGGGCCATAAGTAATATTGTCGTAGATGCTCATGGGGAAGGGGTTCGCCTTCTGGAAGACCATGCCCACGCGGCGGCGCAGGTCGGTCAGCTGCATCTCCTTTGAGAAAATATCCTCACCCCGGAGCCGGACGTCGCCCTCGATGCGGACGTTCGGCACAAGGTCGTTCATCCGGTTCAGGGTCTTGAGGAAGGTGGATTTGCCGCAGCCCGAGGGGCCGATGAGGGCAGTGATCTCCTGTTCGCCCACATCCAGCGAGATGCCCTTGAGGGCCTTGAAGTCGCCGTACCAGAGGTTCAGATTTTTTGCCGAGATGACCGGCATATTGTTATCCATAAAATACCCCTTACTGTTTCTGTTTGAGCTTTGTTTTTGCCAGACGGGCTGCGAGGTCGATGAGAAGCACCAGGACCAGCAGCACTGCGCCGATGCCCCAGGCGGAGGCGAAGTCGCCGTCCTCGAAGGCCCGCAGATAGAGCAGGACGGAGAGGGTCGCGCCGTTGGATGTGTACGCCTTGGCGATGCTGCCTGCAATAACTTCCGCCGCACCGGCGGTGAAGAGCAGGGCCGCGCTCTCACCCACGATACGGCCCACGGCCAGGATGCAGCCGGTGACGATGCCGTCGATGCTGCAGGGCAGCACGATGGTGCGGATGATGTGCCACTTGCCCGCGCCGAGGCCCAGAGCACCCTCCCGGTAGCCCTGCGGCACCGTTTTGAGGGACTCCTGCGTGGTACGGATGATGGTGGGCAGGTTCATGACCACCAGCGTCAGGCTGCCGGAGAGCAGGCAGGTCTTAAAGCCCATGGTCTGGGCGAAGACCAGCATACCCACGAGGCCGTAGATGATGCTGGGGATGCCCGCCAGCGTCTCATTCGTGAACTCGATGACCTCAATGAGCTTCCGGTTGGAGGCGTACTCCGTGAGGTAAACTGCCGCGCCCACGCCCAGCGGAAGGACGATGAGCAGGGTGAGCAGGATGACATATAACGTGTTGAGGATAGCGGGCAGGATGCCGTCGGTGCCTTTGAGGACGCTGGCGGTGGTGGAAAGGAATTCCCAGCTGATGTTGGGGATGCCCCGCACCAGTACCAGCCCGATGACGCCCACCGTGAGGGCGATGACCAGCACTGCCGCCGCCCAGACCAGCGCGGTCATGATGACGTTCCATGCGCGGCGGGAGGGGGAGAAGTCACTTTTCATCCTTGTTTCCTCCCTTCAGCACAGCGTTGAGCAGCACATTGATGACCATGATGAAGACGAACAGCACCAGCGCGATGCTGAACAGCGCCTGCTTCTGCAGGCCGCTGGCGTAGCTCATCTCCTTGGCGATGGCCGTGGTCAGGAAGGTGACGCTGCGGAAGAGGCTGTCCGGCATATTGGGGCTGTTGCCGGCCACCATCATGACGGCCATTGCCTCGCCGATGGCGCGGCCAATGCCCAGAACGATACCGGCTGCAATGCCGCTCCTGGCCGCCGGGATGCTGATCCTGAACCAGGTTTCCGTATCGGTCGCACCCAGTGCCAGACTGCCCTGCTCATACTCGGGCGGCACGGCGTTGAGGGCCGTCACCGACACCGACACGATGCTGGGCAGTATCATGATGGACAGCACCACGATGGCCGACAGCAGGCAGGCGCCCGACGCCTTGCCGAAGACTTTCGCCACCGCAGGCACCAGCACCTGCATACCCAGCAGGCCAAACACCACGCTGGGGATGCCGCTCAGCAGCTCCACCGCCGTGACGACCACATTGCGCACGCCGGGAGCTGCCGCTTTCGAGAGGAAGACTGCCGTCAGCAGGCCCACCGGCACGCCGATGAGGGACGCGCCCAGGGTGCCGTAAATACTCGAAAGCACGAAGGGCAGGATGCCGTACTTCGGCTCGGACGCCGTGGAGGCCCACTCGGTGCCGAAGAGGAAGTTCAGCGGGCCGATCTTTCCGATGGCGGGCAGGCCCGACAGGAACATATAGATGGTAATGACAGCCACGCAGCCCACGGCGAGGATGCCGCAGAGGAAGAAGATGGCGTTCATGACAGCTTCCAGCCACTGGGCCGGGGTGCGGGGCAGCTCGAATTTTTTCATAAAAACACCTGAGGGATCCCCTCGCAAAATCACTCGTTCACCGGCACAGCGCCTGCGGTGCGGATGAGGTCGGCAGCGTCGGTGCTGGCAGCAAAGTCGAAGAACGCCTGAGCCTGAGCGGAGAGGGCGACGGAGTCGTTGGTGACGAACACGAAGGGACGCTGCACCTCATAGCTGCCGTCCTTGACGGTCTCCTCGCTGCACTCCACGCCGCCGACGGTCACAGCCTTGACGGTGTCGCCGATGGCAGACAGGGAAGCGTAGCCGATGGCCAGAGGATTGGCCTCCACAGCGCTGATGACAGCGCCGGTAGCCGTCAGCTCCTGCGCGTACTTGCAGGAATCCTTACGTCCACGATGCTCTCGAAGCCATCGCGGGTGCCGGAGCCAGCCTCGCGGCCCACCAGAACGATCTCGCCGTCGTCGCCGCCGACCTCGGACCAGTTGGTGATCTCGCCGGTGAACATCTGCTTGAGCTGGTCAACGGTCAGGTCCTCGACCTTGCTGTCCTTGTGACGATGATGGCGATGCCGTCCAGAGCTACGATGGTGCCGGTGACGCCGGTCTCGTCAGCCTTCAGGGCGCGGGAAGAAAGGCCGATGTCCAGAGTCTTATCGGCAGCGCCGGTGATGCCTGCGCCGGAACCGGTGGGGTCATAGCTGATGGTGACATCCGGCTCGAGCTCAGCGAAGCCCTCGGTCAGGGCAGCGATGACGTTCTTCATAGAGGTGGAACCGCCGGTGGCGACATTGCCGGACAGCGCAGCCGTAGAAGAAGCGGAAGCTGCGGTGCTGGATGCGGCGGCAGAAGAGGCAGCAGTGGAAGAAGCTGCACCGCCGCAGGCGGTCAGGGCAGCAGCAGCGGCAGCAGCGCCGCAGATGGACAGGAACGAACGACGAGTGATCTTTTTCATAATAATATCTCCTTCAACTGGGCCGGCCCTTTTGTTCTGGCCGGGCTGTTTTCCTTTTCCTTGTTGTATCTCTCTTGGGACGCCTTTATTGTAGCGCACCACCCACCCAGCTGCGACCATGGCAGCGCAAAATGCAGGTAAAGCTTTGTGCGGTGTTTTTGCGCTGCTGTCATCCTCTGGTAAAGTCGGTGTGGAAAACAGGACACTCGATTTTACATTTCCGGTCAAACTGTCAAAAATAGCCGCTGACCTTTGTGCATCCCGCCCGCTGAAGGGTGCAAAAAAGGCTGCTTCACAGAACGTAAAGCAGCCTTTCAGAGCCTATGATCGAATCAGAATTTCTCTTCCGTGCCGTCCGGGCGGTAGAGCCGGACATATCTGCGCCACTTGTCCGCGCCCATCACCCGGCTGTAGCAGTCGGCCAGCTCTTTGTTGGCCGTCTCTGCATCCAGCGTCTCACCCTTAGCGGGCAGGACCAGCACCCGGAACCATGCGTCGAAAAGATGCTCCGTCCAGCCGGTGTCAACGGCCCCGCAGCGGGCATAAAAGCCCAGACGCCGGACGGCCATGGCCTCGTCGTCCGCCTTCTCGGGACACTCGGCCTCGATGAGGATGGCCTTTGCGCCCTCCTCGTGGGCGGGCAGAGCGGCCAGCAGACGTGCGCCAATGCCGGTGCTGCGGTAGGCGGGCAGGACGGAGAAATAGTCCAGCTGGCTCACTTCACAGCCCATAGGCTGCACCATCAGCAGATAGGACACCAGCGTCTCCCCCTCGAACACGCCCCAGGTGTGGGCCAT
>ENA-OQCU01000760-OQCU01000760.1-human-gut-metagenome-genome-assembly--contig:-NODE-760-length-13274-cov-7.690652_pt1 | contig 13274 bp, 8 predicted proteins | sample MGYA00242504_ERZ504590 | MGnify/ENA primary metagenome ERZ504590 (study PRJEB26092, sample SAMD00036318) | human gut metagenome | host: Homo sapiens | study: EMG produced TPA metagenomics assembly of... | reverse complement strand
TGCGGCACAAGCCCTCCCTGAACCGCCAGCTGCAGCACCGACTTCCGCAGGCGGCCGGGCAGCGCGGCGTCGAGCGCCTCGCGGGCGTCCTCGAGCTCGCCGTACTCCTCGACCAGGGGCATGAGCTGAGTGAGCTGATTTATAATTCTCGGCTCCTCATTTTCTGGCGGAAGAGCAAGAAGCGTAGGCCTCAAGCATCCCAACAAAACTGTTTTCTGAGCGGTACCGGTAGCCTTGGCATTGAAATATGCGTATGTTGATGGTGCCGCAAGGGCATTTATCATGAACCGTCTGTAGCCCAAGGGGCGAAGCAAGGCAATGTGACGTTGAAAGCAAAAACGCTCTTCGGTATTGACTGGCACCACAATCCCGAACGATCCCGTTACGGTTAGCAGCAAATCACTGTAACGAGGCTTTCTTGAGCCGTCGAGTGAATCGAAATAATTCGATGAAACATGTCGAGTATTGGAAAAAGTCAATCTTGCCTGACGAGACGTCGGAGATGACAAGAAACGGTATCCCATCTGCTTGTTGGGGTGGAGCTTGATGGTCGCCGTCGGTAATTACTGAGCACAAGCTTTCTAGTCTTGCCCAAGCCCATCCTTCGGGCAACTCCTCAAACGGCACCTCATCCGCGATACACCTATCGCTTAGCACGCGACCCTTTGGGCGTCCACCCTCTTCTCATAGGGGGGAGCCATGGGAACTTGATGGGCATTCAATTGCATACAATCGCGTCCTAGTGAATCGCGTCCCAACGCCATGCTTTAATGCATGCAAAAATCGCACCTGCAACAAGCGTTGTAAAATCTAGTGATATGAGCATCCCGGTTGCTTCAGCACCTCGATGCTCTCGTCTTTAGCGCCCTCCGCTCAGTGGAGGACTGACTGCAAACGGCGTAAACAAGACAAGGGGGATTGCGCAAATGAAAGCAACTGAGGCGAATCTGCTCGACCTTATGGGCGTGGCGAAGATGCAGTTCGTCATTCCCGTGTACCAGCGAGTTTACTCGTGGAGTGTAAAAGAGTGCGAGGTGCTTTGGGATGACGTCATGCGAGCGGGTCGTGATGGCGTATCGCACTTCGTGGGGTCGATGCTTTATATCCCCGAGTCCGAGAGCTCTGCCACGAGTATTTCGCGCGTGCTTCTGATTGACGGACAGCAGCGCATGACGACGTTTTCGTTGATGATTACAGCCTTGGCTGAATATCTGGAGGATAATCCCGACAAGGCCGGCTTCCTTGGCGATCTCAAGATCTCAGCGCTGCGGAAGAACTATCTCTTTAACGATGATGACTACAACGGCCTGGCGCGCTACAAATTAGTGCTCTCGCAGGACGATAAAGAGACTCTGTTTTCCATCGTGTCTGGGTTTCCCATGCCAGATGAAAAATCGGATCGCATTGTCGAGAACCATGCGTTCTTCCGCGAAAAGATGCGCGGAAAATCATTCGATCCGGCAAGGCTTTGGGCGGGGCTAAACCGCGTGCAGGTCATCGATACTAAGCTCACCGCTGGCGTCGATAATGCCCAGCTCATATTTGAGTCCATGAACTCCAAGGGCAAGCCCCTCATGCCCATCGATCTCATACGCAACTATGTTCTTATGTCGCTTCCTAACGACGAACAGACCAAGCTCTACGAGGGCTACTGGCATCCCATTGAGCGTCTGTTTGGAAAAGGGGGCGAGGGCGAGTTTAACGCCTTCATTTGGTACTGGCTGTGGCTCAAGGCTCCCAATAGGCAGCCAAAGGAGAATGAGGCTTATTACGAGTTCAAACGGTATTTTACCGATGACTACGACGGAGACACCGAGAGTCTGCTCAAGGAGTTGCGCGAGTATGCGCAAAGGTATGCCAGCCTGTTCCGAGACAAAGAAAAGGACGCTGGCCTACGTCGGGTGTTCAGCAGAATCGTAAGCCTTGATGTGAGACAGATCAGGCCTCTTTTGATGCTGCTCTACTCGGTTTACGAGAGAAATAGGCTAGACCGCAACGCGTTCCTTCGCATCTGCGAGACCATCGAGTCGTTTCTGTTTAGACGCGCGGTTTGCGGCAGGCTTACCACGGGCTTAAACAACTTTTTTGCAGGCATGTATCGCAACCTGGAGCTTCAAGCCGATATAGAGGAGTACGTTACGGCGATGCTCCTTATCCACAGCAGCGGTATGACCGCGTACTTCCCGACAGACGAGCATTTTGTCGAGGAGCTTAAGACGCGTGACTGTTACAACCGCTTCTCTAAAAAGCGCTATTACCTGGAGCGTATGGAGAACTGGCACCACCCGAAGGAGCCCATCTCGGCTGACGATTACCAGATCGAGCACGTCATGCCCCAGACGATCGATGGTGAGCACGGCTGGAAGGAATCGCTTGGTGAGAACTGGGAAGACATCCACGACAGGCTGTGCAACAACTTGGGAAATCTTACGCTGACGGGCTACAACCAGGAGTACTCAAACCGGTCGTTCTCGGACAAGCTCAATCTTCCGAACGTGGGACTTAAATGCAGCCCGCTCTACCTAAACAAGTCGATCGCCTCGCATGAAAAATGGGGCGAGGAGGAGATTAGGCAGCGCGCGGACGATCTGGCGAAAGAGGCGTGTGAGATATGGAAATATCCCGACCTTCCGGCAGATGTCGTCGACAAGTATCGCCCCTCTCGTGGGAAGTCTGACGAGGTGCCTATTTGGACCTTGCAAGAGAACCATCCAACCTTTGCCGAGGGCGGGCTTAATCAAAAATTGTTCGAGGAGATACGCGAGTCTATCCTCAACGCCAATCCTTCGTGGGAATCCTATATGGCCAAGTACTACGTAGGATTCAGGTCGGGCAAACGGAAGTTGCATGCCGTGCTGGAAGGCAGGACTAGCAACGGCGGCTGGATTGCCGTTGGCTTGGCAAAGAGTGTGGACGAGCTGATTGACCCGGAGGCCATGTGTCAGGACAAGCGCGCACAGGGTGGATTTGGGCCGGGTATGCCGACCTATGTTGCACTCCGTAGCGCTGACGATATTCCGGCGGTGCTCGATCTTATAAAGCAGTGCTAGGTTGAAGGCCGGGGATTGGCCCCCCGGCCCTCATTGCCTCAGATTTGTTGGTGGCTCTTCACCGTAAAGCGCATCTGGTGGGAGAGGCTGCTCTTGGTCGGTTGGTGTCGGAATCGCGGGCAATTATTCGGCCTAAATCCGGAAAAGTGCAATATTGACTGGTATAAAAGTACGGAAAAGTGTCGTAATACACACTTCAAAACCTCGAAAAAGTGTCGATTTGAGCACATAACAATCACGGAAAAGTGTATCCTAGTGCTAAAACAGCACGTAATAAGGGGTACGCTTATGCTACAGAGAAAAGCGAAAGCACAGTTTGAATCTTGGCTTGCCTCGTCGCCTAACAAGGCTCTTTTGGTCAAGGGCGCCCGACAGGTAGGAAAGTCATATTTGGTCAACGTCTTTGCAAGCGAATCGTTCGAAAATGTCGTGACGTTCGACCTTATCGCCGACGCGTCCGTGCGCGATTCGTTTTTGGCGGCAAAAAGCGCGGATGACCTGCTTATGCGCATGTCTATTGCTGCAACGCAGCCGATGGTTGCGAACAAGACCGTTGTGGTTATCGACGAGGTGCAGCGATGCCCCAACGTAGTGACGTTTATCAAATACCTGGTCCAGCGCGGCGACTTTCGATACATCCTTACCGGATCGCTCCTTGGTGTTGAGCTCGAGGGCATCGATTCCCTGCCGGTGGGGTATGTCGAGCAGGTCCAGATGTACCCGCTCGACTTTGAGGAGTTCTGCTGGGCAAGCGGCGTTGCTGCCGGAGCGTTTGACATGCTCAGGGGTTGTCTAAAGGACGAAAAGGAGCTCCCCGGCTATCTGTATGACCGCTTGCTCAATCTGTTCCATCAGTATGTGGTGGTGGGGGGCATGCCCGACGCGGTCAATTCCTTCTTGGCGACGCGCAATGTCGACGAGGTTCGAAACATCCATCGCGATCTTCACGCCCTGTATCGCGATGACATCGCAAAGTACGCTCCGCCTGAGCTACGCTTGGTTATTCGCGATATCTATGATCTGATTCCCAGCGAGGCCGGCTCCAAAAACAAGCGATTCAAACTGTCATCGATTAACGGTGTCAAACGTTTTTCGCAGGTGACAGATCATTTTCTCTGGCTATCGGAGGCGGGTGTCGCGCTTCCCGTGTATAACGTAACGGCGCCCGTGGCACCCCTTTTATTGGGGGAGCAACGAAATTTGTTCAAGCTGTTTTACTTGGACACCGGAATGCTCATGTCGTCGTATTCCAAAAGGGTCGCCCAAGGCGTTTTTGATGGGGGGACGGAAGACGCCTTTGGCATGAACATGGGGGCGGCGTTTGAGGGCTTCGTTGCCCAAGAGCTCAAAGCCCACGGATTCAGATTGCGCTACTTTACGTCTAAAAAAGTCGGCGAGCTCGATTTTGTGGAGGAGACGCTCGATGGGGAGGTTCTTGCCATCGAGGTCAAGTCGGGCAAGAGCTTTAAGTCCCATGCGGCGCTCGACAACGCGCTCGCGACGAAGGGCTACGGAATCGATCGCGCCCTGGTACTTGCGGAATGTAATCTTCACCGCGATGGTGACGTGCTGTATCTGCCCATCTTTATGGCAGGGCTTTTGGAGCCGTAACATGCCGCCGGCTCTTCCGGCCCTCCCTTAACCCCCGCTACTCGTCCCCGTCGTTGGGGTCGCCCTTGAGGGTGTTGATGTCCAGGTACTGGTTATCGTCCTCTTTTTGCTGGGTCTCCGACTCCGCTTGGGTGGGGCCGCGGAACAGCTGGAATCCCTCAAACGCAATGACGCCGAGCAGGGCAATGATAATGGCGATAAAGGCAACCTTGACTGCCTGCGGAAATTCCGAGAAACGCAGCGCCTTTTCCTCGGCGTAATAATCGGCAAAGCGCTCTTCGCCCGTGCTTTTGGTATACGCCGGCGCGGACGCGGCCTCCGGGTCATATTCCGGTGCAGGCGTGGCAGCGTACGGATCGTTGAGATAATCGCTCGATGCGGTGCCATAATCCTCGGTCTCGATGCGACCGGTGCCAGCATAGCCATCGGAATAATCGGAATATGCCGCACCGCCCTCATAGTCCGCGGCGCTCGTGTTGGCGGCAAAAAGCGGGTTAACTGGAACATCGAGCGCCGGCATGCCGGTAGAGGTCTCATCCAGATCGGTTGCAGCCCAGGAATCGTAGGCAACTTGATGGGCAACGGGCTCGTCGAGCCTTGCGACCGGAGGCTTGCGTGCCGCAGGAACAGGCAACTGCTGGGCGCTGTACATAACGGTGCTGTCGGCCGATTTGCCCTGCGTCGCTGCAGCGAGAAATGCTGCCGTCTCGGACGGGTCGCTTGCGGGGCGGGGAGCGGGCGTGGGCGCCGAAGTGGGTGCGGGCGTAGGCGCGGGCGTCGAAACAGCCGACTGCGCAGGAGTCGGCGCAGATGCGGTCTTAGGCGCAAGTGCGGGATTGGGGTTTGACGGGCGAGCCCCGCCGCCCATGAGTTCGTCGGCGGTCCACGGGCGATCATCCATCACGTCGTCAAGGCTCAGCGAAAACAAGTCGTCTTCACCCTCATCGAACATGCGGTGCACATGTCCACCAATTGCCGGAATCAATCCGCGACCGGTGCATGATGCCTTGCTCAACGCCATTCTGTTCCACCCTTTCGAAATACTAATAACATCGATTATATGGAACTTTCCAAGCGGCTCGGTCTTGGATTCATGCTTTCCAGAACTCGCGCCCAAAAGGGGAGAGGCAATCCAGGCGAGTGCCTACTTGTCGCCTGCTGCCGCCTTGGCCTCATTGAGGTAGCTATAGAAGCTGTACTTGGAGATGCCAAAGAACTCGCAGGCGCGCTCGCTCGACTTGGAAATGAGGAAGGCGCCGCGACGGTCAAGGTAGCCAATGGCACGAATGCGCTCGTCTTTGGTCATGAGTGCCGCGGGCTTGCCCACAAACTGCTCGCACTCGTGCAGCAGGTCTTCGAGCAGGTCGCCGATGTTCTTGGTAATGGGCTCGGGTTCGGTATAGCCCGTGCCGCCGGTGCCGGTAAAGGCGTCGAGCGAACGCTCAAAAGCCTTCATAAGCGTAATGTCAAAGTTGATGCCCAAAATGCCGACAGGCTTGCCCTCATCGTTGCGGATAAAGATCGTCGAGGACTTGAGCAGCTTGCCATCGGTGGTTTTGGTGAGGTATGGCTCGCGGTCGTGTACGTCGGTGGCGCCCTCGTGCATGGACTCAAACACAATATGGCTGGGGCCGTCACCCAGTTTGCGCCCGCTGACGTGGCCGTTTTCGATCACTACGATGGAGTGGTCCACGTCATCGGTCTCCAGATCGTGGACGACGATTTCGCAGTTGGGGCCAAATTGGAGCGCCAGACCGTGTGCAAGGCGCTTATAGAACTCAATCTGTGCGGGGGTCATGGGTGCCTTCCTAAAAATTAGTTTGGGCACACTTTGCCATAAACCACACTTGTTCGCAAATAACGAAAGCGTCGCTGCGTTATGTGACCGTTCGGCGGCGAAAAGGTACCGATTACGGCAACAAACAATTTGTTAGGTTTGCCAATCAAAAAGTGTGATAGAACAGTACTAACAAACTTTTTGTTTGGCATCCACATAAAAGTTTAGCCGCATGAATGGGAATGGGCTGAAACGCGTATGCGGGGGCCGGCAAGAGAGGACTTAAGGAGTTCACCGTATGGCCGATAAGATCCAGTGGGCGGGCAACACGATGCCCAAGAGCGATGATAAGCACTTGGGAATCATGAGCCTCGACCACGTGAAGAAGGCCCGCGCCTTCCACCAGTCGTTCCCTCAATATACCGTCACTCCGCTTGCCCGCCTGGACGGTCAGGCTGCGCGCCTGGGCCTGTCCAACCTGTGCGTTAAGGACGAGAGCTACCGCTTTGGCCTCAACGCCTTTAAGGTCCTGGGCGGATCGTTTGCCATGGCCAACTACATTGCCGACGAGACCGGCAAGGACGTTGCCGACTGCACCTTCGATTACCTGACCTCCGATCAGCTGGCCGAGGACTTTGGCCAGGCTACCTTCTTTACCGCCACCGACGGCAACCATGGCCGCGGCGTGGCATGGGCTGCCAACAAGCTGGGCCAGAAGGCCGTCGTGCACATGCCCAAGGGTTCCACCAAGCCCCGCTTTGATAACATCGCCGCCGAGGGCGCCACGGTGACCATCGAAGAGGTCAACTACGACGAGTGCGTGCGCATGGCCGCCGCCGAGGCCGACGCCTGCGAGCGCGGCGTCATCGTTCAGGACACCGCCTGGGAGGGCTACGAGAAGATCCCGTCTTGGATCATGGAGGGCTACGGCACCATGGCTTCCGAGGCGGCCGAGCAGCTGCGCGAGATGGCCATCAACCGCCCGACGCACGTCTTTGTCCAGGCTGGCGTGGGCTCGCTGGCTGGCGCCGTGGTGGGCTACTTCACCAACCTGTATCCCGATAACCCGCCCACCTTCGTCGTGGTCGAGTGCGCGCCTGCCGCCTGCCTGTACAAGGGCGCTGCCGCCGGCGACGGCGACCCGCGCATCGTGGACGGCGACATGCCCTCCATCATGGCCGGCCTGTGCTGCGGCGAGCCCAACATCTTGGGCTGGGATATCCTGCGCAACCACACCACCGCCTTCGTGTCCTGCCCCGACTGGGTCACCGCTCGCGGCATGCGCACCCTGGGCGCTCCCGAGAAGGGCGACCCGCGCGTCATCTCCGGCGAGTCCGGCGCGGTGACCACCGGCCTGGTCGAGACCCTCATGCTCGATCCCGAGTACGCCGAGCTCAAGGAGCTCATCGGCCTGGACAAGACGAGCTCCGTGCTCTGCTTCTCCACCGAGGGCGACACCGATCCGGACCAGTACCGTCGCATCGTCTGGGAGGGCGAGTATCCGACCTGCTAGCGAGCCTAGCCTGTCCGGGTGGCGGAGCATATGTTTACTCCCTGCTCGGACAGTCCTGCTCGCACGGAGAGCACATTAAGTGCTCTCCGGCTCGTGCGGAACTCGCGACGGAGCAAACATATGCTCCGCCACCCTACGTTTACTTGCTTGCCGGGTGCTCGACCTCACGCTGCTTGGCACAAGTGATCTATCTGAAATATCTACCTGTAGGTAAACCCTTGTAGAAAGGTTGACTGTTATGACTAAAGAACTCGATTTTGATGCCATTAAGGCTGCGGCTGAGTCCCATCGTGCTGATATGACTCGCTTCCTGCGCGCCATGATCTCCCACCCCTCTGAGTCCTGCGAGGAGGGCGAGGTTGTCGCTTGCATCAAGGCCGAGATGGAGAGCCTTGGCTATGACGAGGTCAAGGTCGATGGCTTGGGTAACGTCATGGGCTTTATGGGCGAGGGCGACAAGATTATCGCCATCGACTCCCACATCGACACCGTCGGCATCGGCAACATCGAGAACTGGGATGCCGATCCCTATGAGGGCTACGAGACCGACGAGATCATCTACGGCCGCGGCGGCTCTGACCAGGAGGGCGGTATGGCTTCCGCTACCTATGCTGCCAAGATGATGAAGGACATGGGCCTCATCCCCGAGGGCTACAAGATCATGGTCGTCGGCACCGTCCAGGAAGAGGACTGCGACGGCATGTGCTGGCAGTACATCTACAACAAGGACGGCATTAAGCCCGAGTTCGTCATTTCCACCGAGCCCACCGACGGCGGCATCTATCGCGGTCACCGCGGCCGTATGGAGATCCGCGTCGACGTTCACGGCACCTCCTGCCACGGCTCCGCTCCCGACCGCGGCGACAACGCCATCTACAAGATGGCCGACATCATCGCCGACGTCCGCGCCCTCAACAACAACGGCTGCGACGAGTCGACCGACATCAAGGGTCTCGTCAAGATGCTCGACCCCAAGTACAACCCCGAGCACTTCGAGGACGCCCGCTTCCTGGGCCGCGGCACCTGCACCGTCAGTCAGATCTTCTACACCAGCCCCAGCCGCTGCGCTGTCGCTGACTCCTGCGCCATCTCCATCGACCGTCGCATGACCGCCGGCGAGACCTGGGAGTCCTGCCTGGACGAGATCCGCAACCTGCCGGCCGCCAAGAAGTACGGCGACGACGTGAAGGTCTCCATGTACATGTACGACCGTCCGTCCTGGACCGGCGAGGTCTACGAGACCGAGGCTTACTTCCCCACGTGGATCAACAAGGAGACCGCTCCGCACGTCAAGGCCCTCGTCGACGCCCACAAGGCCATGTTCGGTGACGAGCGCATCGGCTGCGAGCCCAGCATGGACAAGCGCACCGGTCGTCCGCTGTGCGACAAGTGGACCTTCTCCACAAACTGCGTTTCCATCCAGGGCCGCTATGGCATCCCCTGCGTCGGCTTTGGCCCGGGTGCCGAGTCTCAGGCTCACGCTCCCAACGAGGTCACCTACAAGGACGACCTGGTCACCGCTGCCGCCATGTATGTGGCTGCCCTGAACCTCTACGATCCGAGCCAGGCCGATGGCGACGCTACCGTGTTCCGCGCCGGTCTGACCAACAACAAGATCGACTAGTCCCATTCCTTGATCTTGTTGAGCCGGGGGCCGCTCGTGTCCCCGGCACCCCCTGTTGACTTGGGGCCCGCGGTCGTTATCTCCCATGCTTCCTCAACGGTAGCGGGTCCTCGTCATAGCGCTCTGCATGTTCTAGCCACACGCGCATGCCGGAGCACATCTACTCATTGCGATCGTTTCATCTATGGAAAGGATATTTACATGGACGCCAAGTTTACCGAGCTCGTCGAGCAGCTGAACGGCCTCGATTTTAAGGGCATGTACGGCAGCGACTTCCTGCACACCTGGGATAAGACCACCGATGAGCTCAAGGCTCTCTACATCGTTGCCGACGCCCTGCGCGAGCTGCGTGAGAACAACGTTTCGTCCAAGATCTTCGACTCGGGCCTGGCCGTCTCCCTGTTCCGCGACAACTCCACCCGTACGCGCTTCTCCTTCTCTAAGGCCGCCAACCTGCTCGGCCTCGAGCTGCAGGACCTGGACGAGAAGAAGTCCCAGATCGCTCACGGCGAGACCGTCCGCGAGACCGCTACCATGATCTCCTTCATGGCCGACGTCATCGGCATCCGCGACGACATGTACATCGGCAAGGGCGACGCCTACATGGCCGAGGTCTCCGAGTCTGTCCAGCAGGCCTACGAGGACGGCGTTCTGGATCACCGTCCCACGCTCATCTCCCTGCAGTCCGATTCCGACCACCCCACGCAGTCCTCTGCCGACATGCTCTACCTCATCAACGAGTTTGGCGGCCTCGAGAACCTCAAGGGCAAGAAGGTTGCCGTCACCTGGGCCTATTCGCCTTCTTACGGCAAGCCGCTGTCCTGCCCGCAGTCGCTGATCAGCCTGCTGCCCCGTTTTGGCATGGACGTCACCCTGGCCCACCCCGAGGGCTACGATCTCATGCCCGAGGTCGTCGAGCGCGCCAAGGGCTATGCCGCCGAGTCCGGCACCACCTTTAACCAGGTCAACACCATGGCTGAGGCCTTCGAGGGCGCCGACATCGTGATCCCCAAGAGCTGGGCTCCGTTTGCCGCCATGGAGAAGCGCACCAACCTGTACGCCGAGGGCGACGACGCCGGCATCGCTGCGCTCGAGAAGGAGCTGCTCGCTCAGAACGCCACCCATCAGGATTGGTGCTCCACGACCGAGCTCATGGAGAAGACCGCCAACGGCCAGGACACCATCTTTATGCATCCGCTGCCCGCCGACATCTCTGGTGTCTCTTGCGAGCACGGCGAGGTCAACGCCGACGTCTTTGACATGCACCGCGTGGGCATGTACAAGGAGGCCAGCTACAAGCCGTACGCCATCGCAGCCATGATGTTCCTGCAGAAGGTTGCCGATCCCGCCGCTACCCTCAAGGCCCTCGACGAGCGCAACACCGCCCGTTGGTTCCAGCCCTAAAGCCGCGCTGAGGTAAGCCATGTAAAGGGGGCGCTCTGCCAACCGGCGGGGTGCCCCTTTTTGCATCGTGGGCGTGCGGGATAAGCGCTTTCGATGTAGATGCCCCGCGACGCGAGTTATGGGTACGATGGTTTCAGGGGAGGTATCGCCATGAAACTCGGTTGCGTCATTATGGCTTCGGGCGAGGGCAAGCGGTTTGGCTCTAACAAGATGCTTGCCGATATCTATGGCAAGCCGCTGATTGCCCGGACTATCGATTCGGTTCCCCGGGGCTTTGACGTCGTGGTTTCGACGCGTTGGCCCGAGGTCGCCCAGATTTGCGAGGACAAGCATTGCCCGTGCGTGCTGCACGATGGCAAGCTCAGGAGCGAAGGCGTCCGTGCGGGCCTTTCGTGGGGGGCGAGCCGCGGCTGGAAGGGTTGCCTCTTTTTGCCGGGCGACCAGCCGCTCGTGAGTTCGGATTCTTTTGAGGCCATGGTTCGCGCGTTTGATGAGCGTGGCCGCAAGTATCCGGTGCGTCTTGCGTGCAACGGTGAGCCTTCGAGCCCGGTGCTCTTTCCGGCGGAACTGTTCGATGCACTTATGTGTCTCGAGGGTAAGGACGGCGGCGGTTCGATCCTCAAGGACCGTACCGACGTGGTGCTGGTCGAGGCGCGTGCCTACGAGCTGTGGGACGTCGATACCGCCAAGGGACAGCAACGCATAACGGAGCATATCGCCGCCTGCTCGTATTTTGATCGCGTGGCCAACTGCATCAATCAATAAGGAGCAATAATGATCATCATCAAAAACGGCGCGCTCGTGACGCCCCAGGGGCTTCGCCGCGCCGATCTTGCCATGGATGGCGATAAGATCGTGCGGATTGCCGCGGCGATTGAGCCGGCCGAGGGCGATACCGTCGAGGATGCTGCGGGCTGCTGGGTGTTCCCGGGCTTTATCGATGGGCACACGCACATGCAGTGCTGGACCGGCATGGATTGGACAGCCGATAGCTTTGAGACCGGCACGCGCGCGGCTGCCTGCGGCGGCACGACGACCATTGTGGACTACGCGACGGCCGATCGCGGCGTGACCATGCCCGATGCCTTGGTCGAGTGGCATCATCGCGCCGACGGCACCTGCACCGCCAACTATGCCTTCCATATGGCGCTTGCCGAGTGGAATGAGCGCAACCGCGCCGATCTTTCGGCCATGCGCGAGGCGGGCGTGTCGTCGTTTAAGACCTACTTTGCCTACGACCATCTGCGCCTGGACGATGCCGAGACGCTCGAGGTGCTGGAGGAGCTCAAGCGCGTGGGCGGTATCCTGTGCGTGCATTGCGAGAACGGCACGTTGGTCAACGCGCTGCAGAAGCGCGTGTTTGAGCAGGGTATCCACGGGCCCGAGGGCCATGCGCTCAGCCGTCCGGACGTGTGTGAGGCCGAGGCCGTGAGCCGCCTGCTGTATCTGGCGCACTTGGCCGGGGACGCTCCGGTCAACGTGGTGCACCTTTCGACCAAGCTGGGGCTCGAGGCCATTCGCGCTGCCAAAGCGCGCGGGCAGAAGAACATCTATGTCGAGACATGCCCTCAGTATCTGATGCTCGACGACACCTGCTATCTGGAGCAGGGCGAGGACGGCTTTGCGGGCGCCAAGTACGTGATGAGCCCGCCGCTGCGCCATGCCGGTGACCGTGCCGCGCTGCGCGAGGCGCTTGTGGCTGGCGAGATCGATACTATTGCGACCGATCATTGCAGCTTTAACCTGCACGGGCAAAAGGACCGAGGACGCGATGATTTCCGCGCGATTCCCAACGGCGGGCCCGGCGTGGAGCATCGTCCCGTTGCGATTGCCACGAGCTTTGAGGGACAGCTGGGTCCCGAGGATCTGTGCCGCTTGATGAGCGAGAATCCGGCGCGCGTTTTTGGCATGTATCCGCGCAAGGGCTGTCTTGCCGAGGGCGCCGATGCCGACGTGTGCGTGTGGGATCCGTGCGCGCGTTGGACGATCAGCGCCGCGACGCAGCATCAGGCCGTGGACTACACGCCGCTCGAGGGCTTTGAGGCACATGGCCGCGCCAAGGCCGTGTTTGTGAACGGCGTGCTGGCGGCACGCGACGGCGAGCCCACCGGAGCCCAACCCGGCCGCTACGTGCCCCGCTAACGGGAAGACCGCCGGGGTAGCTAATTTGAACTGCCTCCCATTTCTTGGACACAAGAAATGGGAGGCCTTTTTATGGCTGGAAACGCTTTGTACGACGTCGGAATGAGACTGCGAGCGGCAGAGCTGCACGACGAGGGGCACGGCCGCGCGGCG
>ENA-OQCU01000759-OQCU01000759.1-human-gut-metagenome-genome-assembly--contig:-NODE-759-length-13312-cov-2.748350_pt1 | contig 13312 bp, 13 predicted proteins | sample MGYA00242504_ERZ504590 | MGnify/ENA primary metagenome ERZ504590 (study PRJEB26092, sample SAMD00036318) | human gut metagenome | host: Homo sapiens | study: EMG produced TPA metagenomics assembly of... | reverse complement strand
ATGGACGACCGGCCAGACGCCATCTCGGCGGGGATCGTGAAAGGATCGACCGAGCGCGCGGGCGAGGTGCTCTCATCGAAGGGCGAATCTCCGGGGCGGGGCAGGGCGGACTTCGCCGAACCCTCCCCTGTCGGTGCGGGCAGGCCGAAGGTGAAATCCCGCCTCGCCGCCCAGGCCAAGGGGAACCTCAAGCGCGCGATCGCCGATGCCGCCGCGTCCGAGGCGGACGACTCCGAGGAGCTCTCCGGCATCGGACAGGCGAGCAACACCTTCCGCGGCGCACGCTCCGTCATCGCACGGCATTCCGCCTCCAAGAAGGCTACTGCCGCCTCGAAGCCTAAAGGCCCGCTGAAAGGGGCCGCAAAGCATGCCAAGGCGGGGGCCTTCGGTCAAGGCGCTGCCGCGAAGGCCCGGCATGCGGCCGTCAGCCAGGCATCTGCCGGGGCTGCGAAGGCTGCGGCATCCGCCGGCGGCAAGGGCGCGGTCGTGAGCGCGGGCTCGTCGGTTGCTGTCCCCGTGGCGGGCGTGCTCGCGGCGATCATGGCGTTTTTGCTCGCCGTGCTCGCAATCTCCCAGATCGTGAGCGCCCTTTTCGGGTTCTGGGAAAACGAGGCGTCCAAAGCCTCCCTCGAGGGGCTGCCGCCCTACATCACCTACGAGATGGTCGAGGAGGCGCTCGCGTGTCAGGAGGAGTACGGGCACCCCGCAGGATGCACGATCGCGCAGATCATCGTCGAGTCGGGGCAGGGCGACCACCTCTCGGGGCTCGCCACGCAGGACCACAACCTGTTCGGCATGAAGTGGTCGAGCTCGTATGCGCTGTGCGAGGAGGTCGCGGGGAAGAGCTCGTGGAGGACCGGCGAGGAGTACGGCGGCGAGCAGGTCACCATCACGGCGGACTTCATCAGCTTCGTCGGCGACGCGGAGTGCATCCGCTTCCGCAGCCGCGTCTTCCTGCAGGCCGATCGCTACGCGTCAAACGCGCTCATACGCGAGGCGATTGCGAACCACGACTCGGACAAGATGGCCGAGGGGCTCAAGGACGCGGGATGGGCGACGAGCTCGAGCTACGTCGAGAGCCCTGAAATCCACCATGGAGACCTACAACCTCTACCGTTTCGACGGCATGAGCCTGGAGGACTTCAGGTCCGGGGCGGTCTTGGCAGATGCGATCGTCTCCGCCGCCTACAGCCAGCTCGGTGTCCCCTACGTGTGGGGCGGGACGACCCCGGGCGTCGGCCTGGACTGTAGCGGGCTCACCCAGTATTGCTACAAGCAGGCCGGCATCTCGATACCGCGCAACACCGAGGCCCAGTACGCGCAGGGAAAGAAGATCGCGCTCTCGGAGGCGCAGCCCGGCGACATCCTCTACCGCATGGGGCATGTCGGCATCTACATAGGGGGCGACCGCTACATCCACGCGCCCCATCGGGGCGAGGTCGTGAAGATCGCAAGCGGGATCTCGAGCTTCACCTGCGCCCTGTCGTATCGATAGACAAGGAGCAAGAAGATGGACAAGAAGACGAAACTGATGGCCATATGCGCCGCGGGCGCCGCAGCGATCCTGATAGGGGCAGGGCTCGCGCGTTGCGCGATAGAGCCGAGCGAACCCGAGGCCGTCGTTCCCGTAGAGGAGCGAAGCCAGAAGATAGAGAAGGCGGACGAGTCGCTCGCGGGCTATGCGGGCACCACCTGGGAAAGCGAGGACGGAGCGTGCACGCTCACGCTTTCCGACTCGACGATCGTCGAGTCTGGAGAGGCCGGGGTGCAGGTGATGTACTACGAGGTGCTCTCAGAGGAGTCCGCCGACGCTGGCGTCTCGGCGCAGATATCCTTCACGCGCTCGGCGGGTGAGGCCGCCTCCCAGACACTGCTCTCCATAAGCGATGCGGGAGGCCGAAAGAGCATCTCCTGCGACGCGTTCTCGCTGTCGAAGAACTACCTCATCGCCGAAGGCTCCGATGCCGGGCTCGAGCTTGCCGCGCACCCCTCTGAGCTAAACGACCTCCTCGATGCCGAGGATCCCGAGATCGCCTCCGCCATCGCGCAGAGGGCGTCGATCGCATCCCCGACGGCGACGCTCGCCACCTGGGACGGCGAGGTCTACATCGACTGCAACGAGGACGTCCTCACAACGTCCTTCCACCTGAACGACGCAGCATCGACGATCGTTCAGCTCTCCCTAGACCGCGCGAGCGGGGAGCTGAGCGCGCTATGAGGCGGGTGGCGACGATGATCTCAGACAGGCGCTTCCGCATCGCGTTCGCCTCCACCTTGCTCTTCGCGACGCTCATGCTCGTCCCGGCGTCTCCCGCCTACGCGAGCATCGCCGACGACGTGAACGCATGGCTCGCCGGGCTTCTGCGGGATGCGTGCAATTGGATGTTCACCAACCAGGTGGCGGTGCTCTCGAGCATCGGCTACGAGGGCATCATCGGCGCGGACTTCTCGCAGATGCTCACGACCGCAGGAGATGTCTCCATGTACGACATCGCGCGAGGGGTCTGGGACGCCGCAGTGCTTCCCATCGGATGCGGGGTGCTCGGGCTGGTGTTCACGGTGAAGCTCATCCAGATAAGCCAGCGCATGGACGGCAACGCCTCCTTCCCCGGCGTGAAGGAGGTCGTCTTCCTGCTGGTCTTCTTCGCGGTGTTCCTGTTCCTCATACAGAACAGCTTCGAGCTCATGGAGGCGATCTACTCGGTGGTGGGGCTCGCCATCGACCGCACGATGGCGCTTTTCGGCGCGGGCGGCGCGATGGACCTCTCTGCCGTGAGCGTGGTGACCGAAGACGACGACGTTCCGGCCCTCATCGCGCTGCTCCTGGTATCCGTCATCAGCTGGGTCGTGGTGCTCGGGGCCTACATCGTGGCGCTCGTCGTGTGCTGGGCGCGCGCCATCCAGCTCTACGTCATGGCGGCGTTCGGCCCGATCCCGCTCTCGCTCATGGCGCTCGACGACACGCGCCAGATAGGCATCGGCTACCTGAAGAACTTCACCGCGGTGTGCCTGGCGGGGCTCATCATCCTGATCCTGCTCGTCGCCTTCCCGCTCATCCTGGGCGGGCTCACCGGGGCGAGCACCTCGACGGGAACCCCCATCGACGGCATCGCGACCGGGCTCACCTACGCGCTCCAGTACCTGGCGATGTGCGTGCTTTTGATCCTGTCGCTCGTCAAGAGCGGCGCTTGGGCGCGCGACATCGTATCCGGGGGTTTGATCTTGTCGGAAGGATCTCTGAAAGGGGGTGATCGCCTTGGACGGCTGAGGGGCTTTCGACGGTACGGACAGGCAGGCGGGCTTCCACATCGACAACCGCCTGCGAGGATGCAAAGAAAGGGGCATGGAATGCCTGAGAAGAAGAACACCTACCTCACGCTCCACAAGAACTTCGTGCGGACCGACATCGAGTACACCGACCGGGAGACCGGAGAGGTACGCACCTTCAACTCCGTGACGCTGCCGAAGGGCACGGTGGTCGACGGGGTTGACGTGAGCTACTACCAGTTCAGCCCGATGTTCGTAAACGAATCCCGCTACCGCGGCGAGAACTACCGCGACATCCCGCTTCTGACGGATCGCGAGGTGTGGCTCAAGAAAAGCGTGCTCGACGAGGACGGCCAGCCGGTGCTCGACGAGCGAGGAAAGCCCGCCAAGGACATCGTGCGCGTCATGCCGGCGCAGATCAAGGAGGCGCTCGACCGCAACCGCAGCGAGTACCTGCAGAGCCTCTCCGAGAAGGCGCGCGGCGCGCGCGAGGGCTCGGAGCGCCTGGGAAACGGCGATAGGCGCGCCGCCCAGAGCCGCGAGAGCATCGCGATGTAGGAGGAGGTGCGCGAGAAATGAAAGAGAAGACGATGGAGAGGATAACCTCCTCGAAAATCGTGCGGGTCGCCATGGCGATGGCGCTCGTGCTGTCCGTCGCCATCGTCCCGACCAAGGCATATGCCTCCGGGAACGTGAACGTCTCGATCGGCAAGAGCATCCCCTATGCCGGATACGAGACGACCCAGATGAGCGCCAACGGCAACGACGCCTACTGCATCGAGCCGTCGCGCTCCACGCCCGATGCGGGAACCTATCCGACGAGTGAGGCGGGAGATCTGGCGGCGGCCATGTGGTTCTCCTATGGGGCACCCGGCTTCGACGCGTCCATGTGGCCCAGCTCCTGGTACGACGGAAGCGGCATGGACGAGGACAAGTACCGCGTGGCGAGCCACATCCTGCTCTCGTACGCCAACCTGGGATCTGCCGCCGAGGCGACCTACGGCACGAGCGCCGAGTTCGCCTCCTGGGCGGAGCGCGAGATCGCGGGCGACGTGTGGAGCCAGGTCAACGCACGTGCGAACGAGGTCTCCACGGGATTCTCGGCCATCAGGATCCATGCGGGATCAGACGCCCAGACGCTCGCCAGCTTCACGTGGGAGCGCGGCGGCGTGAAGATCGCCAAGGTCGATGCGCAAGCCGGCGCAGGCGAGCAGGGCGACGCCTCGCTCGAGGGCGCCGAGTTCGCCATCGTCAACGCATCGGGGATGAACTCCTACGTGAACGGCCACAGCTACGCAGACGGCGAGACGGTCATGACCATCTCCACCTCCTGGGACGGCTCGGCCTACACCGCGCAGACCGCGAGCGACGCGCTGCCGTGCGGCACCTACCGCATCGTTGAGGCGAACGCTCCGGAAGGCTACCTTCCCTGGGAAGGCGAGCTCGGGTTCGCCATCGAGGGCGACGGCCAGGTCGTCGACCTTTCCGGCGACCCCGTGCATGACGACGCGATACGCGGCGGCGTGCAGGTGACCAAGGCCGACGCGGAGCTCGGCGAGTCCGAGGCGATCGGCGGGAACGGCCAGCTTGCCGCGCAGCTCGACGCCGGCGGTCTTATGGCTAACGCCCACGACCACGAGCGTCATCGCCCGTCACCCGCCCCGGCGCGGGCCGCTCGAAGCGCTTCCGCGTACACGGCCTCGGCATCGAGCCGCTCGCCTGCGCGCAGGCGCTCGAGCACTCCCAGGTCGCAAGCGGCCTCGAGCACCGGGGCGCGCTCGGCTTCGCCGCCGGCCATGCGCGAACGCACGAGGGCGCGCACCTCGGCCAGCAGGTCCACGTAGACCGCCCAATCCTCGGGAAAGCGCCCTTCCAGCTCCCGCCGCAGCCGCTTCGCAAGCACAGGCGCGGCGCCCGACGTGGACACGGCCAACTGCAACGGCCCGCGCCGCACCACCGACGGCACGATGAAGCTGCAATGCGCAGGATCGTCCACGACGTTCGCCGGCACGCCGCGCGCCTCGGCTTCGGCGTACACCGCCTCGTTCACCGCCGCGTCGTCGGTGGCAGCGTACACGAGAAACACGCCCTCGACGTCGTTTTCGCGAAATGCGCGGCGCCTCAGATCGACGAGGCCGTCGCGCGCCTGCGCCTCCAAGCCCGCCGCTGACCGTCGGCGCCACGACTCGAACGCACGCGCCCGCCCGGGCAAGGCCTGCGGCCTTCCGCTCGGCGACGGCCCCGCCGCCCACCACGAGCGCCGTCCTTCCCCGCACGTCGAGGAACACCGGATAGTACGATGCTCCCTCTTCCGCGCCGTCGGGAATTCGCTCGCGAACCGTCTCGACCATGCGACCTCCTCTCCGCGTTATGTCGGATTCTCGTCTTGCCCGCGCATCGATGCGCGGGCGCTTCGCCTGCAGCCGGACTTCGACCGGCTGCGTTCGAGCATAGGTTATGACGTAGCGTCGCCGTCAACGGCGTTTCTCGAGATAGGTCGATATAAGAGGGGAAAACCCTTGGGTGGCGCCGGTGGTTCCGACCGGCCGAGACCGGCCTGCGTTCGTTTTACGCCAGCGGGTAGAACACGTACAGCGTGCCCTCCTCGACGGCTACCGTGGCCTCCTCGCCGGTCAGTTCGTTCGACAGCCCGCGCGAGGTGCGGTTCGACAACGGCTCGTCGTCGATGGAGTACTCCATGCCGCGCTCGATGACGCCGCGCGCCATGTCGTTGGCCGAGAACACCGACACGGTTCCCCCGCCAAGCGCCGGCAGCTCGAACACGTCGGGACCGGTGAGCAGCCGCACGGCGTACGTGTCGGCGACGGCGGTCACGTACACGTCGCGCTCGGAGAACTTCGCGAACAGCTGCAGGTTCGCCAGCGTGTGGTCGAGCCGCGCTCCCAGCGCGCCGTAGACGATCAGCTCGTCGTGGCCCCAGGACAACGCCTTCTCCATGGCCAGCTCCATGTCGCTCTTGTCCTTCTTGACCGGGTGGCGCGACACGCGGCGGCACTTCGGCACATAGCCGAGCGAGTCGAAGTCGCCCACAGCCATGTCGGGCACCGCACCAATGGCCTCGAGGTGCGCGAAGCCCGCGTCCACCGCGATGACATAGTCGAACTCCCCGGCCGCCTGGCGGGCCTTGAAGTCCTCCGCGTTGAAATCGACCGCCCCCACGAGCGCGCACGTAGCCATGTTCCACACTTTCCTTACCTTCGAGCCGTACCGATCGTGATAGAATACCATACGCGAGCGGGCCAGACGATCGCGCGCTTCGGCGTGAGGAAAGTCCGGGCTCCATAGGGCAAGATGCCAGCTAACGGCTGGGCGGGGCGACCCGACGGAAAGTGCCACAGAAAAGAAGACTCCCCCCGCGAACACGCGCTTCGGCGCGCAGAAACGGGAGAAAAGCTGAAACGGTGCGGTAAGAGCGCACCAGCGCGCCGGCAACGGCGCGGCTTGGAAAACCCCATCTGGAGCAAGCGCAAATAGGAACGCGACACGGTTGCCCGCCGTACGTTCGGGTTGCGTGCTAGAGGCGTCTGGCGACAGGCGTTCGAGATAAATGGTCGTCCAACGACAGAACCCCGGCTTACTGGCCCGCTCGCATTCCTTTTTTTTCCACGTTTTCCGTCACACTTCCGACATTCGACCGTCTAACCTATCGAAGGAAGGCATCGGGCGCATCGCAGAGCGCCCGGCCGACGACGAGACGAGCGGAAGCGCCCGGCGGGCCTTTCGCGGAAGGCGGCACCATGCATCGCGAAGAATTATCGAAAGAAGCGCAGCTCGACCTGGTGGACAAGGCCATCGTAGGCGACGGCCAGGCGTTGGAGGAACTGCTGCGGTCCACGAGCGGGCTCGTGTTCAACCTTGCGCTCAGGTTCCTGGGCACCGTCCACGACGCCGAGGACGCGAGCCAGGAGATCGCGGTCAAGATCATGACCCGGCTCTCGACGTTTCGCAAGGAGAGCGCGTTCTCCACATGGGTGTACCGCATCGCCGTGAACCACCTCAAGGACTGCCGCACGCATCAGTTCGCGAACGCCCCGTTCAGCTTCGAGATGTACGGGGCCGACATCGTCGACGAGCGCGCGAAGGACGTCCCCGACCTGTCCGAAGGGGTCGACCGCGGCATGCTGGCGCGTGAGCTGAAGCTGTCGTGCACGAACGTGATGCTGCAATGCCTCGACGCCGACAGCCGCTGCGCCTACGTGCTGGGCACCATGTTCAAGGTGGACAGCTCCACCGCGGCCGACGTGCTGGGCATCACGCCCGAGGCGTACCGCCAGCGCCTGTCGCGCGCCCGCAAGACGGTCGCCGAGTTTTTGGGCGCGTACTGCCAGCACGGCGGCGCGGAGACGTGCTCGTGCGAGCGGCGCGTGAACTTCGCCATCGCCACGCATCGGCTGGCCCCGCACAACCTGGAGTACCTCGAGCTCACCGAGGAGGAGCGCGCGCAGGACGCCTTCGTCGACGCCATGGACGAGATGGACGGCTACGCCAGCCTGTTCGACCGGCTTCCCTCCTACCGCCCCACGCCGCGCGCCAAGGAGCTGCTGGAAGCGTGCATGGGCACCGCCAGCTTCGACGCCGTGGTGAACGCCGGCAAGGAGGCCTCCCATGCCTAACGTCCTCATGCTGGATTTCCTGGCCGACCTGCGCGAGAACAATTCCCTCGACTGGATGCACGCCCACGAGAAGCGGAAGAAGGAGGCGCAGAACGCGTTTCTGGAGCTCGTGCAGGGCTGCATAGCCGACCTCGCGGAAACGGAGCCGTGCTTGGCGGCGCTCGATGCCAAGGACCTCGCGTTCCGCATCAACCGCGACACGCGGTTCAGCGACGACAAGTCGCCGTACAATCCGACGTTCCGTGCGCACATCTCCCCCGCCGGGCGCATGCCGGTGCCCGTGGGGTACTTCGTCAGCGTGACGCCGGGCGGGTCGTTCGCGGGAGGGGGCCTGTTCGCGCCGCACTTCAAGGACGCCACGCGCATGGTGCGCGACCGCATCGCGGCCGACCCGCAGGCCTTCCTCGACATCGTCGAGGCGCCGGGGTTCGCCGAGCGCTTCCGGTTCGTCGGCATGCCGCTGAAGAACGTGCCGAAGGGCTACGACCCGCAGAGCCCGGCCGCCGAGTACCTGAAGTGCAAGTGCTGGGCGGTGGAAGAGCACTTCGACGATGCCGTCGTCGCCGACGACGAGGCCTGCCGCCGCGCGCTGCTGGACAGCTTCGCAGCCATGAAGACGTTCAACGAGTACCTGAACGAGGCGCTGGAAGGCTTCGCGATGCCGACGCGCTAGGGCGGTTTGCGGCCCGGCCCCGTCGCATCCCGTTCGATTGGGCGCAAAACGATAGCCATGGCAAAGGCAGTCGAGGCTTCGCGGATGGTTCGGTATTGCGCGGGCACATAAGGCCTGGTCGCAGATTCCGCATACGAGGAATCTGCGACCAATGCCCCGCGTTTTCTGCCATAGGGTGCAATTCGCGCCCAACGTTTACCGGACGGTTCGCGATGCCAGGCCTGCGGAGCCGCATCGCAGAACCCTACGCCGGGAACAGCGTGTAGGCCCGTCCCTCGGCGGCCTCGTGCGGACGGATGCTCACGCCGAAGGCCCGCTCGATGGCGCCGGTTGCGAGCACCTCTTCCACCGTGCCGGCCGCCGCGGCGCGCCCGCGTTCCATGACCAGCAAACGGTCTGAGTAGCGCAGCGCCAGGTCGAGATCGTGGATGACCATGACGATGGTCTTGCCCGCCTCCTCGTTCAAGCGGCGGATCAGCTCCATCGTCTCGTGGCAGGCGCGGATGTCGAGGTAGGTGGTGGGCTCGTCGAGCACGATGAGGTCGGTGTCCTGCGCCAACGTCATGGCGATGAACGCTCGCTGGCGCTCGCCGCCCGACAGCCGCCTCAGCTCCTGCGTCCGGAACCGCGCGATGCCCGCAAGCTCGAGGGCGCGCTCCACGTGCTCGCGATCCTCGCGCGAGAGCTTCCCCTGATGCGCCTGGTACGGATAGCGCCCGCATGCTACGAGCGCCTCCACCGTCATCGCCGGCGGGCGGCTGGCCTGGGCCAGCACGGCCACGCGACGGGCGCGCGCCTTCGCCTTGAGCGACAGCGTGGGCACCCCGCCGACGCGCACCTCCCCCGCCTGCGGCCGCAGCAAGCCGTCGACGAGTTTGACCATCGTGGACTTCCCGCAGCCGTTCGGGCCGACGATGCTGGTCACCGCCCCATGCGAAAACATCGCGGAAAGCCCCCCGATGAACGGTTCCTTGCCGTAGGAGAACGACACCTCGCGAAGCTCGATGGCAGGAACACAGGGCTGCGCGACCTCTGCGGTCGAGGAGCCGAGGGCCGAGAGGTCCGCCGCGAGTTTCCCCGAGGGGACTTGCTTCGCGGTGCCGCGACGAGCCGAACAGCCCAGCGGGCTGTTCGTGCGAGCAGGACTGTTTGAGCGCCGGACCTCTCGGCCCTCGGCCCCGCAGGATGCAGGCGCATTATTCAAGGCTTCCCCTCCTGTTCTTCAAGATGAGGTAGATGAAGAAGGGGCCGCCGAGGAACGCCATGAGGATGCCCACCGGCACCTCGTAGGGTGCGAACAGCACGCGCGCCAGCAGGTCGCACACGACGACGAACGCCGCGCCCGACACGGCCGACAACGGCAGCACGATGCGGTTGTCGTGCCCGACGAAGAACCGCACGAGGTGCGGGATGATGAGCCCTACGAACCCCAGCAGGCCCGCGAAGCTGACGGCCGCGCCCGCCAGCACGGCGGCGAGGCCCAGCATGGCCAGCCGGCACGCGCCCACGTTCATGCCCAGCGCATGGGCCGTGTCGTCGCCGAGCGCCATGATGTTCAGCTTGCCCGCCGCAAGCAGAGCCGCGGCGAGGCCTGCCACGATGTAAACGGCGGGCCACCACAGGTCGTCCATGAGCACGCCGGCCAAACCGCCCACGAGGAACGCCGACGAGCCGATGTAGGCGTCGGGGTTCACGATGAGGATGGTGTTCATGCCCGCACCGAACACCGACGTGATGGCGATGCCCGCCAGCACCACGGTGAGCCTCGACGTGCTGGCGCCCAGCGAGATGCCGAAGATGATGAGCGCCGTGGCCAACGCGCCCGCAAATGCCGCGAGCGGCGGCAGCCAGAGCGCGCTGGGAAACACGCTGGCGGCGATCAGCACGAACAGCCCGGCGCCCGAGTTGATGCCGATGATGTTGGGGCTTGCCAGCGGGTTGTCCAGCACGGCCTGGATGATGGCGCCCGCCACGGCCAGCGCGCCTCCTGCCAGAAGCGCCGCCAGCACGCGCGGCAGGCGCACGTTCACGAGGATGCTCTTCGCCGACGCGCTCACGTCGCCGCCCGTGGCCCAGGCGACAAGATCGCCCAGGCTCACCGACGACGACCCCACGAGGAAGGCCGCCGCCGTCACCGCCGCCAGGACGGAGGCGGATACGGCGATTGCGAGCGGTGCGGCCTTTTCACGGTTGAACGAAGTCACCGGACGGCCTTCGCTTTACGCGTACAGAGCGTCGAACAGCACCTGGTAGCTCTGATCCCAGCGCTCGTTCGGCTTGTACTGGAACAGATGCGGGTCGAGCGTGACGTAACGGCCGTTCTGAACCGCATCGAGCGTCGACCAGGCGGGATTGGCAGCCGTTTGATCCTCGAGCGCCTTCATGGCGGCTGCGTCGTCATTGCCCATGGGCACCACGAAGATGTAGTCGGGGTTCATCTCGATGATCGATTCCAGGCTGAAATCCTTGAGCAGGCTGGGATTCTCGTCTGCCAGATTCTTGACGCCCAGATCGGCCAGCATGGCACCCGTCATCGTCGAGGACGCCTGCACGCGGGTGCCGCCCGAGAATGTGGTCAGCACCAGCGCCGTGGGCGCCTCGCCCGCAGGCACCTTGGCCGTGATCGCCTTGATGCGCTCGGACACGGCCTGGGCGTTCTGTTCGTAGAGATCGTCGCGTCCCGTGATGTCGCAGCAGGTGCGCAGCATGCGCTCGTAATCTGCGAACGTCGTCACCTGAAAGCACGCCACCGGGATGTTCGACGCTGCGAGCGCCGCCTTGAGGTCGGCCTGGTTCGAGTCGCCTCCGCGGCCGCCCGAGCCGCTCGTCATGATCACGAAGTCGGGCTCCAGCGCGATGATGGACTCGAGGTTCGGGTTCGAGAAGTCGCCCACCTTCGCACGTTTTCGGACTTCAGATCGTAGTCGGACAACGTGAACGCATCATCGGATGCGCCCACGAGCGTGCCGCCCGCAAGCTCCCATATGCTGGCGAAACTGCCCATGCAGGCGACCACGCGCTGCGGATTGTCGACGGTCACCTCGGCGCCCGTGTCATCGGTGAACGTGACCGCTCCGGCCTGAGAGGCGGCCGGGGCTTCTGTTTGCGGAGCGCTTGCGTCAGCATCGGCGTTCGGCTGAGCAGCCGAGCAGCCGGCAAGCATCATCGTCGCAGCAAGGGACGCGGCGACGGCGGTGGGAACGATGCGTTTTGAGATGGTGGTCATGAACAGGGTCCTTTCGGGTTGGGTGCTGCAGCTTGCAGGTCTAGCGAAGTCAGCGAGGGGCGCCCTGGTGCCCGAGATCGTGGGGAGGGCGAGGGCGAAGCGTACTTCGGTACGCGAGCCCTCGGCCTCCCCACGAGATCGGGTGCCAGGGAGCCCCGCAGCGTCGGCACGTTGCGTCGGCCGTCAGGCCGACGCAACCAACGAGTTGCCGTGGGCGCAGTAGTCGTCTTGGGCCAAGATGTCGCCGTCGTGGTAGTAGGCGGCGCGGGCGCGACAGCCGCCGCAGCCTTGCGCGTAGTCGCAGGTGCCGCACGAGCCGGAGTACGCCTGCGTGCGCAGCTTCTCGAACACGGGGCTCGACGCCCAGATTTCATCGAAGGGAGTCTCGCGCACGTCGCCCGCCTCCTCGGTCATGTAGGCGCAGGGACGCACGATGCCCTCGCTGCCGATGACGCAGTACGTGAGGCCGGCCAAGCAGCCGCGCTCGAAGCGCGTGTCCACGCCCAGCTGCTTCGCCACGCGCGTGAACTGAGGCGCGCACGTGGGCTTCACGTCGATGGGCACCTGCGAGGCCTTCGTCATGATGTCCTTGAGCAGCTGCTCGTTCTCCAGCACCTCGAGCGATGTCTCCTGGATGAACTTGCCGCGCCCCACGGGGATGAGGAAGAACACGTAGTGGGCCATAGCTCCGATCTCGACGGCGAAGTCGGTGATGGCGCACACCTCGTCGCGGTTCCAATCCACGACGGTGGTGTGCAGCTGGAACGGCAGGCCCGCCTGCTTGCAGGCCTCGATGCCCGCCATGGTGAGGTCGTAGGCGTGCTCGAGCCCGCGGAACCTGTCGTGCTTGACGGCATCGAGGCTGTCCACCGAGATGCCCATGGCGCAGGCTCCGGCCTCCTTCAGCCGCACGGCGACCTCCGGCGTGATGAGCGTGCCGTTCGAGCCGAACACGGGGCGCAGCCCGCGCGAGGCAGCGTGCGCCACCAGCTCGTAGATATCGGGGCGCATGAGAGGCTCGCCGCCCGAGAAGATCATCACCTTGAAGCCGGCGCGGGCGATCTCGTCGATCATCTTCTTGCCCTCCTCGCAGGAGAGCTCTTTGTCAGTGGCCTCCTCGGCGTCCTGGTAGCAATGGACGCACTTGAGGTTGCACTTGTTCGTCGTCATCCACGACACGAGCATAGGCGTATCCTTTCTTGGTTGCGGCTTCGCCCTTTTGGCGGCGGCCATGCGATTGCTGAAACCGGAACGAGGGTATGACGTGCCGTGCGGGGCCGCAAAGGGAGGTAGGAGAGATGAGGTTTTGCGGCACCCGCACGGCGCCGAGATCGCAGCCTATTCGGCCGGATCGGGGCGGGAACGGTAGGAGGCGACGATGGCTTCCAGATGGTCGAACACCGCTTGACGCAGCTCGTCGAACGATCCGTCGCCGCCGGCATGACGGGGCGATGTTCTCCATGAGGATGAAGTTCTGCTCAGCGCGCGCCGTGTCCTGTTCCATATCCAACT
>ENA-OQCU01000758-OQCU01000758.1-human-gut-metagenome-genome-assembly--contig:-NODE-758-length-13317-cov-6.124488_pt1 | contig 13317 bp, 14 predicted proteins | sample MGYA00242504_ERZ504590 | MGnify/ENA primary metagenome ERZ504590 (study PRJEB26092, sample SAMD00036318) | human gut metagenome | host: Homo sapiens | study: EMG produced TPA metagenomics assembly of... | reverse complement strand
AAACCTCTCAGTCTCGCTTTGCTCGCCAGCTCCCCTACCGAGGGGAGCCTCTGGCGAAACCGTTTACTTCGAGGGGACTGCCAAAGCCTCCCCTATTAGGGGAGGTGGCACGCCGCAGGCGTGACGGAGAGGTTATTATGATGCAGCTTTCTCTGCCGCCTCCACCACATGGCTCACGAGCACGGAAGTCGTCACGGTGCCGACGCCGCCGGGGACGGGGGTGATGGCCTCCACCACCGGCTCTGCCTCGCCAAAGCGGACGTCACCGCAGAGTTTGCCTTCCTCGTTGACATGGATGCCCACATCCACGACGACCTGACCGGTCCGCAGATGTTCTGCGCCGATAAAGCCCATCCTGCCCATGGCCACCACCACAACATCGGCCTCGCGGCAGACATCGGGCAGGCTCTGGGTGCGGGAGTTGCAGAGGGTGACGGTGGCGTTTTCCCGGTCCAGCATCATGGCTGCGGGCTTGCCCACCACGAGGCTGCGGCCCACGACGACGGCCCGCCTGCCGGAGAGGGGAATGTTGTAGAATTTCAAAATTTCAAGACAGGCCTGCGCCGTGCAGGGCGGGTAGCCGACGGCAGTGTTGGTGAAGACGCCGGCCAGCGAGCCGTCGGTGATGCCGTCAATGTCCTTTTCGGGCGAGAGTGCGGCGCGGATGATCCTATCATCAAACTGTTTGGGCAGGGGGCGGAAGAGCAGACAGCCGTGGATGGCGGCGTCTGCGTTGATGCCGGCAATGACGCGCAGCAGCTCTTCCTGCGAAGCGTCGGCGGGCAGAAGGAACTGCTTCACCTCGACGCCAACTTTTGCACAGCGGGCTATGACGCCTTTCTCGTAGGAGAGGTCATCGGGGCGCGCACCCACCCGCACGACGGCCAGCGTGGGGACAACGCCCTTTTCCCGCAGTGCGGCGCAGCGGGCGGCATTTGCTTCGTTCATGGCGGCCACGACGGGCGCACCCTTCAAAATGGTAGACATATACGTTCCCTTTCTCTGCATCAGGCCCGCAGGCGGCTTGCCACGGACTGGTAGACTTCGTCGGCCAGCGGCAGATATTCCGCCAGCATCCGGGCCGCTTTTTCGTCCAGCGCGGCGGCATGGGCGCGGTCGGTCATGAGCTTTGTGTTGATGGCGACATTCAGCGCCGACGCCTGAAGTGCGGCCTTGCAGAACAGCGCCGCACAGCCTGCGTCTGAGACAGCCAGCACACTGCCCTTTTCGGCGTAATCGGCCGCAAGACGGATGCCCTCACAGCAGGCGTCCATGATGTCCAGCGGCACGGCGCAGGCCCCGTCCAGCGCCTCGGCCAGCACAGCGGCCTTGCGGGCCTGCTGTTCGGGCGTCTCTCTGGGCAGGCCGTAGGCCGCTGCCAGAGGCGTGAATGCGTCGGCGTCAGCCTGCACGAGGGCTTCCAGCCGTTTGCGCAGGGTCTCAGCACGGGCATTCAGCGCCAGGATCTCTTCTTCCACGGCGGCGTATTTCTTTTTGCCGGTGGTGAGCTCCCCCACCATATTGCCCAGCGCCACGCCTGCCGCGCCCACGAGGGCCGCCGCGCCGCCGCCGCCCGGGGCGGGGGCTTTGCTGGCAAGCCGACTCAGAAAGTCCTCACAGCTCAGTTGTGTCAGATCCAAAGTAAAGTCCTCCCTCTGTCACGAATCCGTCCAGTTTTTCGTCATAGACGTCCACTGCCGCTTTATCCACCCGCTGGGCCTCAAAGGCCACGCCCAGTTTCACAGCCCGGGTGCAGCGGGGGAGGTAGCGGTCATAATAGCCTTTCCCCATCCCCACCCGGCGGCAGACTGCATCAAAAGCCGTGCAGGGGACCAGCACGAGGTCGAGCTGGTCTGGCCGTAAAACCTCCGACCGGCTCAAAATGGGCGTGCGGATGCCGTAGAGCCCCACTTCCCAGCCGTCCGGCCCCGGCACAGCGGCTGTCAGCGAAAAGCCCTCGCCGCAGACGGGGTAGGCCAGCGTTTTGCCCTGCCGGGCCGCTTCCACAGCCAGCGCCGAGAGATCGGCTTCGCCGCCGAAGGCCGCGTAGAGCAGGATGTTTTCTGCCTTTTTGAAGCAGGCCAGAGCCATGATGCGGGCGCAGAGAGCGGCGTTGGAACGGGTGCGCTCGGTGTCCGACAACGCTCGGCGGGCCGCAATGCCCGCTTTGCGCTGTGCGGCTTTTTGCTCCGTGATGGTCATGGCAATGGGCTCCTTTCTGCACCCGGTGGGCAAATCTGCACAAAAACCGGGACGGATTTTTGTTATAATAATAAGCGCTGGGCGCAGAAAAAGCAAGGCTTTGGCAGGATGGGTGAAATATCTTCATTTAACCGAAAAGAAACGAATCAAACTGTATCGGTTTGTGCGAAATGCTGTTGAAGAAATCCACGATGTCTGGTATCATGGAAACAGGCGGGGCCGGAATGAGCGGAAGCCCGCGCGAACTGATTTTTTGCATCAGAGAGAGGGGTAAATCGTATGTACAACGATATGATGGATACCATCGGCCTCGTGGAAAAGGCCGACCCGGAGCTGGCTGCGGCCATGGACCGTGAGCTGACCCGCCAGCGGGAAAATATCGAGCTCATCGCCAGCGAGAACATCGTCTCGCCCGCCGTCATGGCCGCTATGGGCAGCATCCTCACCAACAAGTACGCCGAGGGCCTGCCCGGCAAGCGCTACTACGGCGGCTGTGCCTATGTGGATGAGGTGGAGAACATCGCCATCCAGCGCGCCTGCAAGCTGTTCGGCGCAAAGTACGCCAACGTCCAGCCCCACTCCGGCGCACAGGCCAATCTGGCCGTCTACTTCGCCCTGCTCGATCTGGGCGATACCGTCATGGGCATGGATCTGTCTCAGGGCGGTCATCTGACCCACGGCTCTCCGGTGAATATGTCCGGCAAGAACTATCACTTCGTCTCCTACGGCGTCGGCGAAGATGGCCGCATCGACTATGCTGAACTGGAAAAGCAGGTCAGGAAGGTCCGTCCCAGGATGATCGTGGCAGGCGCTTCGGCCTACCCCCGTGCCATCGACTTCGAGAAGCTGGCTGAGATCGCCCACGGCTACGGGGCTTTCCTGATGGTGGATATGGCCCACATCGCGGGCCTCGTGGCCGGCGGGATGCACCAGAGCCCGGTGCCTTACGCCGATGTCGTGACCACCACCACCCACAAGACCCTGCGCGGCCCCCGCGGCGGCCTCATCCTGACCAACAACGCCGTGCTGGCCAAGCGCATCAACTCCGCTGTCTTCCCCGGCACTCAGGGCGGCCCGCTGGAGCACGTCATCGCGGCCAAGGCCGTCTGCTTTGGCGAGGCACTCAAGCCCGAGTTCAAGGACTACGCCCGCAAGATCGTGGAAAACGCACAGGCCATGGCCGCTGAACTGCAGGCCCGCGGCGTCAAGCTGGTGTCCGGCGGCACCGACAACCACCTGATGCTCCTCGACCTGCGGGACGAGGAATGCACCGGCAAGGAGCTGGAAGCCCGCCTCGACAGCGTCCACATCACCGCCAACAAGAACACCGTCCCCGGCGAGACCCGCAGCCCCTTCGTGACTTCCGGCGTCCGTCTGGGTACTCCGGCTGTCACCACCCGTGGTATGGGCGAGGCCGAGATGAAGGTCATTGCGGACTGCATCGCCGACTGCATCTGGCACTACGACGAGAAGAAGGACGACATCTCCGCCCGTGTGCTGGCCCCTGACCAGAGCTTTCCCCCCTGTACCAGTAAAAGCCCCCTGCCCCCCGGACGGGAGACTGAAAAAAAATACTGCACCTGCAGCCCCGGGCTGCCGCCCCAAAAGCGGCCCCGGGGCTGTATTTTTTTGCTTTCAGCCCCTCAAATCCTGTTATTTTGTGGAAAATGCACGGTTGGTGGAATCATATTTTGTAAATGTGACGAAAGTGAGAAAAATCTATTGACAGACCGGTAGGGGGGGGGGGTATAATTGGCCCACAGGCCGACAGTCGAAAAAATGCTAGCCTGCCTGTATAATTTATCTTTATTTATGGAGGCAAAAATCATGAAAATGAAAAAACTGCTGGCCGTCGTTCTCACCGGTGTCATGGCAATGTCTGTCCTGACCGGCTGCGCTGACATCAAGACCCGTCAGATCGCAGATCAGCTGGAGGGTATGCTGAAGAGCGTCAACACTAAGGCTACCGTTTCTGCTACCAACGACGCTGAGGACCTGGCTAAGAAGGCTGCCAAGGCTGTTCAGAAGGATGACGTTGACTTTGGCGGCACTGGTGCTGTTGTTGTTGATAATAGCGAGACTCAGACTCCTGCCAAGAAGACTGAGCAGGCGGCTATTACCGAGGCTCTGAAGCTCAGCGAGACCAAGGACAAGTACGTCTGGGTCCTGCGTTTTTGACACCAAGAATCTGAAGAATGCTGATCAGGCTAAGAAGATCTTTGATGAAGTTAAGAGCATTGACAATGCCCTGAACAAGGACAATGTTGAAAACTTCAAGAAGACCGTCACCGAGGGCGAGAGCTCTGTGGAAAAGACCTACAAGGCCATGGCTGGCGACAAGTACGAGATCGGCACCGAGACCTTCAGCAAGGGCGAGGGCAAGGACAAGGTCGATTACGTCATGGTCGTTGTCACCTGCAAGGCTGTTGCTTCCACTGAGACTGTAGGCTGATCGCACCTGAGCTGACACAAGCCCAGCGATAAAACGATATTATCTATTCCTCGAAATAAAAATGGCACAAGGGCCCGGAGTGGAAACACCCCGGGTCCTTGTGTTTTTTGCTGTCTTCCCACGCTCTGACATGCTTTGCCTTTCGTATCTGGTAGGATGGAATAGAGGACAGGCCCCGAGGGCGCTGACTCTGAACGAGGAACAAAAAACTTCTCACCAGCGGAAAGGAAAGGATACTATGAGGAATTATCGGATGCAGATGCCCGCCCAGTATACATCCATCGGGGACGACGAAATGGCGCTGCTCTGCGGCGGCGAGACCACAGCATGGCAGACGTTTCAGGACATTGGCCGGGTGCTGAACTATGTGGCCCGTATCTTCTCGGCAGGCAGCTCCATCGTCAACAATGTGGTCACCATCGTGAATTATTTCAATAAGCTCGAAGACCTGCTCCCGGTCATCGGGGAAGTATAAAGAAAAGAGGCTGTTGCAGTGCAACAGCCTCTTTGTGTATTATAGCTTAGTAGTGCAGCTTGTCAGCGGTCAGTGCCTCGAGCACGGGCAGCATGGCAGCGGCCTCAGCCTTTGCGGCGGGCAGGTCCATGTCGCGGTAGTTGCCGCACTCCACCTCGCTTGCGCCGGGGACATCGCCCTCAAACGCAGCCATGAAGCGGAAGGACTCCACCGTCAGGCTCAGCGCCTCGGCGGGGGTCAGGCCCCGGGTCAGCAGGTAAAAGCCGGTGCGGCAGCCCATGGGGCCGACGTAAATGACGCCGTCCTTATACTGGCTGTTGCGGGCGTAGGTGGCGAAGAGGTGCTCCAGCGTGTGGGCTGCGCCGGTGGAGAGATAATCGCCGTGGTTCGGCTTCTTCATCCGGATGTCCCAGGTCAGAACATCGCCGTCCTGACGGCTCAGGTACATGCCGCGGTCGAGTCTGGTGTGGTCTACACAGAAACTTGCAATGCGCTCCATGCTGTGCCTCCTGAGATCAGGCCTGCAGGCGCTGGACGCTGCCGTGTGCGCAGTCCACAGCGACCATCAGACCGTCGCGGATGTGGGCGGTAGCGCCGACGGCACCCACGATGGTGGGCTTGAGCAGGGCCTTGCCGGCGATGGCGGCGTGGCTGTTCAGACCGGCTTCCTCGACCACCAGAGCGGCGGCGTCACGGACGTAGCTCAGCATCTCGTTGGAGGTGGAGGGGACGACCAGGACCATGCCGGGCTTGAACTTTGCGCGGATCTCCTCGATGGTGCGGCAGACGCAGGCCTTGCCGGTGGCGTTGGCCAGAGCAGCGCCCTCAGGGCCGACGCCGACGCCGGTAGCCAGGCAGTTGCCGATCATGTGGATCTTGATCATGTTGGTGGTGCCGGAGACGCCCACGGGGACGCCGGCGGTCACGACAGCCAGCTCGCCGTCGTGCAGATAGCCGTGCTCTTTTGCCAGAGCGGTGGACTTCTCGATGAGCTCATCGGTGCTGGCGGCGAGGTCCATCATGAGCGGGGTGATGCCCCAGGAGACGGACAGCTGGCGCTGGACCTGCTCGTCCATGACGCAGGCGATGATGGGCTGAGAGGGGCGGTACTTGCTCAGCAGGCGGGCAGTGTTGCCGGACTCGGACACGGTGACGATGGCAGAAGCGTTGACGTCCTTTGCGGTCAGGCAGGCAGCGTGTGCGGTAGCGTCGCTGACGCTGATCTGGCCGGTGGTATCGGTCAGGCGGTTGTCGCGGTAGTGGACCTCGTTCTCGGTGCGCTCTGCGATGGCGGACATGGTCTTGAGGGCCTCAACAGGGTATGCGCCCGCAGCGGTCTCGCCGGAGAGCATGATGGCGGAAGTGCCGTCGTAGATGGCGTTTGCCACGTCGGAGATCTCGGCGCGGGTGGGGCGGGGGTTGACCATCATGCTGTCCAGCATCTGGGTCGCAGTGACGATGGGCTTGCCGAAGGAGAAGGAGCGGTCGATGACGCTCTTCTGGATGCCGGGCAGCTCGGTGAAGTCGATCTCGACGCCCAGATCGCCGCGGGCGACCATGACGGCGTCGGCAGCGGACAGGATGCTGTCGATGTTATTGACGCCCTCGCGGTTCTCGATCTTGGCGATGATGCGGATGTTGGAGTCGTACTCGTTCAGCAGGTTGCGGATGTCGTAGACGTCCTGTGCGGTGCGCACGAAGGAAGCAGCGATGAAGTCGAAGCCCTGCTGGACACCGAAGATGATGTCATCCCGGTCGCGCTGGCTCAGGTAGGGCATGGACAGGTGGACGCCGGGGACATTGACGCCCTTCTTGGTCTTGATCTTGCCGCTGTTGAGCACTTCGCAGACGATGTCGGTGTCCGTGACGCTCTTGATGGCCAGCTTGATGAGGCCATCGTCCAGCATGATGGTGCCGCCCTCATGGACGTCCTGGGGCAGGTCCTTGTAGGTGATGGAGCAGATCTCCTTGGTGCCTTCCACCTCGCGGGTGGTCAGGGTGAAGGTCTGGCCGGCTTCCAGCATCTCAACGCCGTTCTTGAACTCCTTCAGGCGGATCTCGGGGCCTTTGGTGTCCAGCAGGGCAGCAACGGGCTTGTTCAGCTCAGCGCGGACAGCCTTCAGCATGTCCAGACGGCCCTTGTGCTCCTCGTAGGAGCCGTGGGAAAAGTTGAAGCGGGCCACGTTCATGCCGTTGGCGACCAGCTCGCGCAGGACGCCGTCCTTATCGGTAGAAGGGCCAAGGGTGCAGATGATCTTCGTTTTTCTCATAAATATACCTCTAACAGTCTCTTTTTTCCTCTATGATGGGCGCGCAGGTGCAAAATATGCCCTGCGGCCGCTGGCCGGACATCGGCCCGGTCAGGGGTGTTTGAAAACCTTACCATTCTATATTATAACCGCTTGTGTACAAGAGAGCAAGAAAAAATTCGGCAAAGAAAACCTTAAATTTTCGTGATAGATGCCGGAGCGATAAAAAGCTTGCGAAAAGTGCGTCCATCGCCTATAATAGGGCTAAGCAAAAGTCTCACTTCTGCCCCGAAGGGACGAAGATGAGCGCAAAATGATAGAAACGGAGTGAAAGCGTAATGGAAAAGCGCGTTTTTCTGATCGTTCTGGACAGCTTCGGCATCGGCGCAGAGCCGGACGCCGCCGCCTTTGGCGATGAGGGGACCAACACCCTCGGCGCCATCGCCAACCACCCCAACTTCAACTGCCCCAACCTGAAAAAGCTCGGCCTGTTCAACATCGACGGCGTGACCGTCGGCGAGAAGGATGCCGCCCCCATCGGCTCCTTCGCCCGCCTGCAGGAGCAGAGCATGGGCAAGGATACCACCATCGGCCACTGGGAGATCGCCGGTGTCGTCAGCCCGAAGCCGCTGCCCACCTTCCCGGACGGCTTCCCGGACAGCCTCATCCACGAGTTTGAGGAAAAGACCGGCCACAAAGTCCTCTGCAACAAGCCCTACTCCGGCACGCAGGTGCTGAAGGACTACGGCGAGCAGGCCATGAAGGAGGATGCCCTCATCGTCTACACCAGCGCCGACAGCGTGTTTCAGGTGGCCGCCAACGAGGAGCTGGTGCCGGTGCATGAGCTGTACCGCTATTGCGAGATCGCCCGCGAGATGCTGAAGGGCGAGTACGGCGTGGGCCGCGTCATCGCCCGCCCCTTCCTCGGCCACACCGCCGACACCTTCTACCGCACCACCAACCGCCACGACCTGAGCCTCAAGCCGCCCCGCAAGACCATGCTTGATCTGCTCAAGGACGCAGGCAGGGACGTCATCGCCGTGGGCAAAATTTTCGACATCTTCGACGGCGAGGGCGTGACGGAGAAGATCAAGACCACCGGCAACACCAACGGCATCGCCTTCACCAAGGCTTTGCAGACCCGCGACTTCGAGGGTCTGGCCTTCGTGAACCTTGTCGATTTCGATATGCTCTACGGCCACCGCCGCGACGTGGCAGGCTACGCTGCCGCTGCCACCGAGTTCGACAAGTTCCTTGCCGACTTCATCCCCGGGATGCGGGAGGGCGACATCCTGATGGTCACGGCCGACCACGGCTGCGACCCCTCCTACACCAAGACCACCGACCACACCCGCGAGTATGTGCCGTATCTTATCTGCGGCAAGGGCGTCAAAACCGGGCGTTTGACCTCGGCACCAAGCTCTGCTTCGGAACCATCGCACAGACCATCTGCGACTATCTGGGTGTGGATGCCTCCACGCTGGACGGCCAGAGCGTTACTGAGCGACATTTTTAGCTTAAACAGGCAAAAGAAAAAGGACTGCGTGAGCAGTCCTTTTTTCTTTTGCAATTCTATTTACGCTGCATCATTTTTCAGCGCTGGAAGCGTCGCCGCTGCCGGAGCCGAACAGGGCGTCCAGCACGGTGGAAGCGGCCTGATGCAGGGAGGAAGCCGCCTGCTCCACCTGCTCCTGGGTCGGCATACTGAAGGACGGCGACTCGGTGGAGCCTGCCGGGGCTTCTTCGCTGCCGTCGGCGGGGGCCTCGGTGGAAGCGCTGGGCTCACCGGAGGCGTCGCCCTCGGCGGGCTGGCTGTCAGCGGGGGCCTCTTCCGCCGGGACTTCGCTCTCGGCGGGCTCTTCTGCGATCACGCTGTCGGGAGATTCCTCCGGGATGGATGCACCGGCGTTGGGGTCGGCGGTCGGCGTGAAGACATCGGTCTTCTCGGGGGTCTGGCTGGTGCTGGTGAGCTTGTCCTCGCCGCCCAGGACCGCGGCGACAAGGGCCTTGGCCTCGTTGACCGAGTTCTCATCCGGCTTCATGACGTAGAGGCTCTGGCCCTTGGCGGAGTAGCACTTGGTGCTCTTCGCGCCCGAGCCGGTGACGGTGTAACTCTGGATGTCCCAGTTGGCAAGGTCGCCCAGCTGCATCCGGACCAGCGCAGAGATCTGTTCCTGCGAAAGGCTGGTGACGAAGCAGTCGGCGGCGGCGTCCATCAGCTTGGAGAAGCCCATGAGCAGGGCCGGAGATTTGAGCTTGTTGGCCACCGCGTCGATGACTTTCATCTGGTTGATGCCGCGCTGGATGTCGCCGGTCTTGAAGGCGTGGCGCTCACGGGCAAAAGCCAGAGCGGACTTGCCGTCCAGATGGTTCCAGCCCTCGGCGAAGGTGGTGGGGTCGTAGTAGCCGGGGCTGCCCACCGAGGTGAAGGCCTGGTCGGAGTAGACGTCCACGCCGCCGATGGCGTCGATGATGTTGATGAAGCCCGCAAAGTTGATGCGGAGGTAGTGCTCCACATCCACGCCGTAGAGGTTGCCCAGCGTGGCCATGCTGGTCTCGACGCCGTAGAGGCCGGCGTGGGTCAGCTTGTCCTTGCTGTCGGTGCCTGCGAGGTCAACATAGTAGTCGCGCGGGGTGTTGATGAGGGCCGCCTGCTTGGTGGTGGGGTTGACCACGGCGAGGATGTTCACGTCGCTGCGGGCCTTTTCGGTCAGCTCGCCGCGGTTGTCCACGCCGCTGAGGTAGACGACGAACGGCTCTTTCGTGATCTTATTCGCCTCTGCACCGGTGAGCAGGCCGGAAGTCATGCTGTCCAGTGCGGTCAGACCCTGCTGCGCCCAGACACAGCCCACGGCCAGCGCGGCGCAGAGCAGGACGGACAGCACCCGGGCCACGACGGCACCGCTGCGGGAGGCGAGGCACTTGCGCACCAGCAGCCAGAGCAGCACCAGAAGCGCGGTGATGATAACGAGGTAGAGCACCGGCAGCATCTGGGTGCGCCAGAGCTGCACCAGCGCGGCAAGGCTCAGGATGGCCTGCAGTACCAGCAAGACCATTCCTCCTTTCGGAAGTTTGTCGTCAGCGGGGGCGGGCTCGCTGGGGTGCAGCGGCTCCCACTGTCTGCGGGGTGGCACCGGAGATTTCGGCGGATCAGACGGAGGCGTCGGTGTCGGTTTCGGCGGTGCTTTGGGGCGGGGAGGCTCCGGCGAGAAGAAATCGGCGCTGTCTACCTCCACTTCGTCGGGTTCGCTGCGCTTGATGCCCCGGTGGATGTGCCGGGGCCTTCGTCGTTATTCTGGGGATGGATATGCTCGTTTTCGTCAAACATAGGCGTTCACTCCTTTGGATGTGTATGCCATCATGTGGTGGGGATGATGCTCAGCACAGCCCGGGCGGGCAGGCAGGTGGCCGTCTGGTCTTCCTCGCTGAGCCATCCGAAGGACTCGCAGATGTGGTCAGGGCAGGGCGAATCCACAAAGCGGGCCGCGCCGTCCTGGATCCTGATGTGGACGGTGAGGTAGCCGGTGTCCACATCGTAATCGGCGTCTTTTTCGAGGGGGAAGGTGAGCCTGGTGTTGCTGTCGCCGTAGATGAGCTCTGCGCAGAGCGGCGCACCGGTCTGGTTTGCTTTCCGCACCAGCAGCAGCACGGCGGCTGCGGCCAGAATGACGGCAGCAAAGACCAGATCTATCAGCAGTTTTTTGTGTTGTTTCATAAAAAATTTACCCTTTGAGCGGGATCTGTTCCAGCTCGGCCAGCCAGAGCGCGGCGGCTGCGTCGCTGGGCATCCGCCAGTCGCCCCGGGGCGAGAGGGTGACGCTGCCCACCTTGGGGCCGTCGGGCAGGCAGCTGCGTTTGAATTGCTGGGCGAAGAACCGCCAGTAGAAGTTGCGCAGCCACTTGTAGAGCACTTCGTCCGGGTACTCGGCCCGGCCTGCGAAGGCCGCTTTCGCCAGCCGGAATATCTTCGACGGGCCGAAGCCGAAGCGGAGAACATAATAAAGGTAGAAGTCGTGCAGCTCATAGGGACCCACGAGGTCTTCCGTCTTCTGAGAGATCTCGCCGTCCTTGGCAGGCAGCAGCTCCGGGGAGACGGGGGTGTCGAGGATGTCCAGCAGCACCCGGCGCAGCTCGGCGGAGGCGGCAATGTCGGCCTCATACTGGACGAGGTGGCGCACCAGCGTCTTGGGGACACCGGCGTTGACGCCGTACATGCTCATGTGGTCGCCGTTGTAGGTGGCCCAGCCCAGCGCCAGCTCGGAGAGGTCGCCGGTGCCGACGACGAGGCCGCCGGTGCGGTTGGCAGTGTCCATCAGCTCGAGGGTGCGCACACGAGCCTGTCCGTTCTCGAAGGTGACGTCCAGCACGCTCTCGTCCTGGCCGATGTCCTTGAAGTGGCTGTGGACGGTGTTGGCGATGTCGATCTCGGTAAAGCTGACGGCCAGCTCGTCGCATAAGATCTCCGCATTGCTGCGGGTGCGGTGGGTGGTGCCGAAGCAGGGCATGGTCACGGCCAGCACATCGCTGGTGGGGCGGCCCAGCTGTTTCATGGCGCGGACGGCCACCAGCAGAGCGAGGCAGCTGTCCAGACCGCCCGAGATGCCGATGACCGCCGTCTTGGCGTGGGCGTGCTCGAGGCGCTTGGCGAGGCCGTCGGCCTGCATTTTCAAGATCAGCTCACAGCGCTCGGCCCGGCGGCGCTCGTCGTGGGGGATGAAGGGCGTGGGGTCTACCCAGCGGGAGAGCTTGGCCTCGGTGAGGGCAAGGTCGAAATCGACGGTCAGATACCCCTCAGCGCTGGGCTCGAAGCTGGTGTTGCGCGCCCGCTCCGACTCCATCCGCTGGCAGTCCAGCTCCGTCTCAGCCCAGCCGCCCTCAAAGGGAGATGTCTCGGCGAGGAGGGTGCCGTTCTCGGCGATGAGGTCGTGGCCGGCGAAGACCATGTCCTGGGTGCTCTCGCCGTGGCCGGCAGAAGCGTACAGGTAGCCGCAGAGCAGGCGGGCGGACTGGTTCGACACCAGCGCCCGGCGGTACTCGGCCTTGCCGACCGTCTCATCGCTGGCCGAAAGGTTTGCAATGACGGTGGCACCGGCCAGCGCATGGAAGGTGGAGGGGGGCAGAGCGCTCCACAGGTCTTCGCAGATCTCCACGCCCAGAACGAAGCTGGGCATCTGGCGGCAGCGGAAGAGCAGGGACGTACCGAAAGGCACTTCCTGTCCGCAGACCGTCACATTTTCCACCTCGGTGCTGCCCGGGGTGAACTGGCGCTTTTCGTAAAACTCGCCGTAGTTGGGCAGGTAGGTCTTGGGGACAAGGCCCAGCAGACGCCCGCCGCAGAGGACGGCGGCGCAGTTGTACAGCTTGCCCCGCACCAGCAGCGGCAGGCCCACGAGGGCCACGACGTCCAGCTCCCGGCTGGCGTCCAGCACGGTCTGCAGGGCGTCCAGTGCGCCCTGCTGCAACGTGCGCTGCAAGAACAGATCGCCGCAGGTGTAGCCGGTGAGGCAGAACTCGGGGAACACCGCCAGCCTGACGCCGCGGGCTGCAGCGTCCTGTAACTGAGAGACGATTTGGGAAGCGTTATAATTGCAGTCGGCCACCCGCAGTGAGGGCGAGAGGGCAGCTGCTTTCAAAAAACCATCTTTCATCGGAGGATTTCACATCCTGTCTGTTGAATTAAGGCCCCGGCGGAGACGTGCTCTGTGGGGTTTTGTTCAGTATACCACAAACCGGCCCAAACGAAAAGTGACAGTGTGGTTAAAGAAACGAAAAAACGCTGCCTGCACACCGCAGACAGCGCTGAAAACAAAAGATGGAAAACGAGATAGACCGTAAGCCGGGTTCTGTATTAAACGACGATCTGTCTAGACCTGCCATTGCTGACAGGTTCGTGCCGCCTTCGGGACACGCGAGCAGCGCTGTACGTCCCATATAGGCGT
>ENA-OQCU01000756-OQCU01000756.1-human-gut-metagenome-genome-assembly--contig:-NODE-756-length-13342-cov-18.057813_pt1 | contig 13342 bp, 10 predicted proteins | sample MGYA00242504_ERZ504590 | MGnify/ENA primary metagenome ERZ504590 (study PRJEB26092, sample SAMD00036318) | human gut metagenome | host: Homo sapiens | study: EMG produced TPA metagenomics assembly of... | reverse complement strand
GAGCTGTAAAGGTCCCTCCAAACGCCTTTGCCATCGTTGCTGCCGTCCGCACGATCTTTGCATTGGAGGGAGAGGACGACAGACACGCCAGAATATGTTCAGTGGGTGGGTCGTTCTGATTCATAAAAATCACCTGCCTTGCCCACAGTATAGCACAATTTGATGGTCACGACCACCAGCCACGTCTTTTTCCTTCCTGTTGAAGGATCTCCTTCCGCATGTGATCCAGCGCATCTGCTGCCCAAAAACCACTCAACATGACTCCAAGAACCATCAGTAACAAAACGACATCCATATGATCCGTCCTATCTTTTCAGAGCCGGAAACACTTCTGGATCGATGCATATTTTCCCAAAACCAGCATACTTTCGTCCCGGCACAGCTGCGTATCCGGCGTAATGCTCATATCGAGCTTTCCGTCTTTTTTCAGCGCAAGAATGTTGATGTTATACTTTTTTCGGATATTGATCTCACCGATCGTGCGATCCACCCATTCCGGCGGAATGGTCACTTCCATGATGGCGTGGTCGTCCTGCAGCTCGATATAATCCAGAATGTGTTCAGAGCTGTATCGGATCGCTGCCCACTTTGCCAGCTGCTTTTCCGGGTAGACCACTTCATCCGCACCGTTGCGCAGCAGGAACTTGGCTTGTACATCCCGCTCTGCACGCGAGACCACAAGCTTTGCTCCCAGCTCCTTGAGCAGTGATGTTGTTTCCAACGAGCTTTGAAAATTGCCGCCGATGGTTACGATACACACATCAAAATTGCCAACACCAAGGGAGCGCAGAAAGTATTCGCTGGTGCTGTCACCGATCTGTGCATTCGTCACATAGGAAAGCACGGCGTTCACACGGTCTTCGTTGCTGTCGATCGCCATGACCTGATGACCCAGCTCATTCAGTTCCTGCGCAATATGGCGGCCAAAACGGCCAAGCCCAATCAAAAGAATCGATTTCATACTTGTCTCCTTTATCCGATTGCAATCTTCTCCTGCGGCAGACGAGAGTGGGCAGGGCTGCTGCCAAATGCCGCATAGATCAACGTCAATCCACCAACACGTCCCAAAAACATCAGTGCGATCAGCACCCCCTGCGAAAGGACCCCCAACTGCGGTGTGATGCCCAATGTCAGACCTACCGTTGCCACAGCCGAAGCAGTCTCATACAAACAGACCGGCATCGGCAGCTGCTCGGCCGCAGCAATGACAAAGGCTCCGAGGAAGAACAGCGTCAAATACATCCCTGCGATGGTGGCAGCATTCTTGACCGCAGAACCATCTATGCGCCGCCCGAAAAATTCGGCATCTTCTCTGCGGCGGAAGGTCGCCCACATATTGGCCAGCAGAACGGCAAATGTTGTGGTTTTCATGCCGCCTGCCGTAGAGCCGGGCGAACCGCCTAACAGCATCAGAACCACCATCAATGCCTGTGAAGTGCTGCCCATCGCAGCAAGATCGGCGGTGTTAAAACCGGCAGTACGGGGGGTAACGGATTGAAACATCGACAATAAAATGCGCTGCCGGGCAGAGCCTGCCGTGAACTCGAAGCAATAAAAGTACAGCGTCGGCAATACCAGAAGAAATGCCGTTGTGACAAGGATCACCTTGCTCTGCATCCGGTAACGGTGAAAATCAAGGCGATATGTACAAATGTCCTCCCATGTCAGAAAGCCAAGGCCGCCAAAGACGATCAGGGCCGCGATCACTGTGGTAAGCAATGGGTTTCCTGCATACCGTGTCAGCGAAACAAATTTTGCACCCTCTGTTCCCAGCAGGTCAAAGCCGGCATTGCAGAACGCCGAAATGGAATGAAACAGCGCGTACCAGATCCCGCGCAGTCCATAATCGGCGCAGAACGTCGGCAGCAGCAGTGCAGCACCGACCAATTCAAACAGGGCGGTGATCCGCAGAATAAAGCCTGTCAGCCGCACGATGCCGCCCATCTGCGGGGCAGCAGTAGCTTCCTGCATCGTGCTGCGCTGCTTGAGGGAGATCTTTCGCCCGGAAAGCAGCGCAAAGGCAGCGCCCACCGTAATGACACCCAATCCTCCGATCTGGATCAGAAGAAGGATCACGCTTTGCCCAAAAGCCGACCAGTAGCTGCCGGTATCCTGAACCACAAGTCCGGTCACACAAAGGGCAGAGGTGGAGGTAAACAGTGCCTCATGGAACGGTGTGACGCACCGCTGCTGTGCAGCGATTGGGAGCATCAGAAGCAATGCGCCCACCAGATCGACTGCCGCAAAACCTGCAATAATAACCTGAAAAGAAGAAAAACGGTGCCGCTTGTAACGAGGATATTGAATCATAAAAGCTCCTTTACCTATCCGTGTGCATAAAGATTAGCATGGAATAGATAAAAGAGCCGTAAAGAAAATTGTAGAAGTATAAAGATTCCATTAAAATTGATCGATCAACTTTATTGTACCACGGTAGGTTGGCGGGCTTCAAAGGGCATCTTTCACAAAGTTTTCCTCGTGCAATCTGCGCAGAATGCCCAGTACAATTCTTGTGCAAAACTGCCTTTGCAAATTCCAGACAGGCAGGCTATAATGATTTCGTACAACGAGTAGCACTCATGCGTAAAACCGGTTGCATGAGGGCTGCCCGTTGTTTTTATTTGCCCCAAAATGGAAAGGTAAGGTGAATCCCATGAAAAGCTCCAATCAATTTCTCGGCACGGAGCGCATCAGCAAGCTGATGCAGAAGTATGCGATCCCGTGCATTATTTCGCTTCTGGTCGGCGCACTGTATAACATCGTGGACCAGATCTTTATTGCAAACGCCAGCTATCTTGGCTCTTATGGCAACGCCGCCAACACGGTCGTTTTCCCCCTGACGGTGGTAGCGCTGGCCATTGCCGTGATGATCGGTGACGGCTGCTGCGCTTTTGTCAGTATCAGCCTTGGACAGAACGAAGTTCCCAAGGCAAGGCGGAGCGTCGGCAATGCGGTGGTGATGTGTCTGGTCAGCAGCATTGTGCTGGCGGCGCTCTATCTGATTTTTGCGGACAACATTCTCGCCATGTTCGGCGGAACGGTCAACGCCGAGACCTACCACCACTCCCAGGAGTATTTCTTTTATATCACGCTGGGCGTGCCCTTTTATATGTTTGGGCAGGCCATGAACCCCATCATCCGCGCGGATGGCAACCCCCGGTTTGCCATGATCTCCACCCTTGCGGGTGCGGTGCTGAACATTATTCTAGACCCCGTTTTCATTTTCGGCTTGCGCTGGGGCATGATGGGCGCGGCGGTGGCTACTGTGATCGGTCAGCTGGTCACCGCAGCGCTGGCAGTGTGGTATCTGCTGCACATGAAGATCATCCGTCCTGAAAAGGGCGACTACCGGCTGAAGGGCTCCATCTGCGGCCGCACCCTGACCCTTGGCATGACCAGCTTTCTGTCCCAGATCAGCCTTGTGGCGGCTATGGCAGCCATCAACAACATGATCCGCAAATACGGCGCACTGGACACCGTGTTCGGGCAGGAGCAATACGCCCAGATCCCCATGGCAGTGGTGGGCATCGTGATGAAGTTCTTCCAGATCGTCATCTCCATCGTGGTGGGCATGGCGGCTGGCTGCATCCCCGTGGTGGGTTTCAACATGGGCGCAAAAAAGCCTGCCCGTGTGAAGGAGCTGTTCACAAAACTGCTTCTGGCAGAAGCCACCGTGGGTGCCGTTGCACTGGTGCTGGTGGAGCTGCTTCCCCGGCAGCTCATCACCCTGTTTGGTGCTGCCAACGAGAGCGTCTACTACACAGACTTTGCCGTGAAATCCTTCCGCATCTACCTGTGCATGATCATTCTGGCCTGTGTCAACAAGGCCTGCTTCATCTTTTTGCAGGCCATGGGCAAGGCAGTGGAATCCACCGCCCTGTCCATGGTGCGTGAGGTGGTGTTCGGCGTGGGCTTTGCCCTGCTGCTGCCCCGGTTCTTCGGGCTGGACGGCGTGCTGTACTCCATGCCCATGTCGGATATCCTCACCTTCCTGATTGCAGGCTATCTGATCTTCAAAACCTACCGTGAACTGAACCAGAAAGGAGAAGTCTAATGGAAAAACATATCATTACCATTGAAAGTCTTTCATAATTTCCGGCAGTCCCAGAGCCGATAGTGCAAAACGCCGCCCGCCTGCGTTCCGTTACGCAGGTCAGCGGCAGCCTCCTGGTAGACATTCCTACAGGTTGGAAACCGCAGCGGAATCTGGTGGTCAGGGCCTTACGGGTTGCGTTTTCTGATTTTTCTGCAGCCCCTTGGCAGGGCTTTGAAAAATCAGAACGCGGCCCCAGCAACTCCTCCCTGTTTCAGCCGCAGGCTGCGGTCGTCGTTGTTGCACTGGGCTGATTGCTTGCGGCGCTATGCGCCGCCGCCCTGTTCGAGCCCCTTCCATCGTTTATATAAAAAGAAAAACCAGTACACAATGTGTACTGGTTTTTCTTGGTGCAGGAATGCAATCCAAATCCGAACCATTTCCCTCGGATGCAACTTCTGTCGCTTCTCCAAAGGTCACGGTCTGTGTTCCTTCTTTATAGTTGAAGGTTATCAAAACCTTATCATCGTACAGATAAATCGCATTGATGAAGGTATCCACCAATGCCTGCCGCTGGTCTTTCAGGCTCATGTCCAGCTTGCGGAACCGCAGCAACCAAAAGCGAATGAACTCCTCTGTGACCTTGGGCTTTGCCAGCTTTTCTTCCGCAATGCGGGCTTCAAGCTCACGCTTGGTTTCTTCGAGCTGTTCCAACCGCTCCTTGGTGGAACTGGTCAGGATACCGGCCTGAATCGCATTGAGCATATTCTGGATACCAGATTCCGCATCTCGAAGCTGTTTCTCATAGAGGGGAATGTTGGTGTTCTCCTTGTTTTGCAGCTCCATGACCTTGGCGATGATGGATTCCATGGCGGCATCATCCCGGACAAGCTGCATGGTCTGGTTGACCACCAGATCTTCCAGCCACTGTTTGCGGACGGTCTTTTTCTTACAGCCCTTGTGCTTCTTGGCGGTAGCACATTTATAGTAGCGGTGAACTTCACCTGTCCGGCTTGTGCCGCTTTCGCCAAACATCAGCGCACCACAGTGACCACAGAACAGCTTAGTGGTGAGCAGGTAATCATCCTCTGCCTTTCTCCGGGCAGGAGCTTTCTTGTTTTTCAACATCTTCTCCTGCACCTCATTGAAAATCTCCACGGACACGATGGGCGGAATCGCATCGGGAATCAGGATGTCCCGGTACTTCAATTCACCAATATAACGGCGGTTGCTCAGCATATGCTGAATAACATTGAAGCTCATCGGCCCACCGCGCTTGTTTTTGATACCTTTTTCGTTCAGCCAATCCCGAATTTCTCGCATGGTCTGACCGTCGTTGTACCGCTGGAAGGTTTCTGCTACAAAAGGTGCGGTGAGAGGGTCAATTTCAAAGCGGCGGTCTGCATTGATAGTGTAGCCGAAAGGGATAGCACCGCCAGAGAACTTGCCTTTCAGGGCGTTTTCCGTCATGCCGCGAATGACCTTTTCGGACAGGTCAGCGGAATAATATTCCGCATAGCCTTCAAGCACCGATTCCAGAATGATGCCTTCCGGGCCATCCGAGATGACCTCGGTAGCCGACATGAGCTTGACACCGTTCTTCTTCAACTGGGTCTTGTACCGGGCACTGTCGTAGCGGTTTCGGGCAAAGCGGTCCAGCTTCCAGACCAGCACAATGTCAAACAGCTTCTTGTCGCTGTCTTTGATCATCTGCTGAAACTCCGGGCGGTTGTCCGTCTTGGCAGAGATGGCACGGTCAATGTAGTGCTTGACGATGGTGATGCCGTTCTTTTCGGCATAAGCCGTACATTCCCGGATTTGACCTTCGATGGATTCTTCGCGCTGGTTATCCGATGAATAGCGGGCATAGATCACGGCGGTCATGGCAGGCACCTCACTTTACACATCATTAAACGGCGAACGGTTCTTTCAAAATGTAGTTTCGTATAATATATACCATGTTTTACAACGGTTTGCAATGGGAAAATCAGCGAACAGCATTTAATTCTTTTCGTAAATCAGATGCCCACCGACCTATGGTTTTCGCCATAAGCTGGTGGGCATCTGTTGTTCTGGCTTATAATTCACTGATGGTTGCAGTAATGGGTTGCATGAGGATTCGCCTGACAGGGTTATATACTGCCAGCACCACAGCCGCCAGCACGACTACGACAATCACGGCAAGACAGCCCCACGGCACCTGCCACGCTGCACCGAAATAATGGGTGATGAGCAGGATATACAGCTTCCGATTCAGCACAAGACCCAGCGCAATGCCCACCACAAGACCGGACACGGCATAGGTGCCAGCTTCGGCAGAGATCATGCGTTTCAGCTGTGCATCATCCATCCCGATGGCACGCAGGATGCCATATTGCTTCATTCGTGCCGACACGCTCATGGAAATGCTGTTGACGATGTTCAGAATGGTGATTCCTGCAATCACGATGAGAAACGCATAGACCACCAGATGGAACGCCCAGTAGGTGCTTTGTATCATCCGATTTCCTTCGATTCGGTTGGAAAAAACAACCTGCTTGTTTAACGTGTCGCTCAGCAGGGTGTGTATTTGTGCAATGGCTGCGTCTGCTGTGGTATCTTTTAGTTGAATATCGATCACCGCATAGCGGTTTTGCCCGGTCAGCTGATGGAAGGTTTCTTCGGTGCAGATAACAATCGGGGAATCGGTACTACTGAACGGGCTGTCGTTCAATACACCCACGACTGTGAGCTTTGCATCCTCCAGCTGAATGGTATCACCCACGGTCAGGGAGTTGCTTTTGTCGAATACCGTCAGCACAGGGTATGTGCCATCCTCCGGCTCCTGCGGAAGGGTTCCGCCAATCAGGTCTTTTTTCGCCCAGCCAAACTGTATCGTATCGTATGAAATCAGGTCGATGGACCCCTGTTTTCCCTGATATTCCGCCGGGAGCGGGCAATACATCCGCCCGAATGCGTGTTTGACTTCCGGCAGAGCTTCCAGCTGCTCCACCAGCACCGGGTCAAGGACATTTTGCCCGGATGTTTCAGCCACCGATAAGTCCGGTGTGTAGGGCTGCAACGGATTCAGCGCAAATCCAACCCATCGAAGCAAAACCGAAAAGCTCAAAAACAGGAGAATGCTTAACGCAAAGGAACCTGTCATCAGAAGCAAGTTCTTTTTGGACGAGGTTGCATGGCTCACGCCCAAAGAAAGCTCCGCACGACTTCCAAACAACCGAGCATGACACGGAGAATCCGCTGCATTTTCCACCGCATTCCCAGTTGCTGCTGTGATCGGAGAAGCTTTTGCCGCCCGCCGTGCCGGAGAAGATGCCGCGAACCAAACCGTGATAAGTCCCAGCGCGGAACCACAGATAATACCGACCGGGCTGATGCCAAGCACTGGTAAAGAGCTGAACTCCTCGCCGATAAATCCACGCAGAAAGGAACACAATCCCCATGTGGAAACGATTCCCAGCACACATCCTGCCGGAACAGCAGTTTTACACCAGAAAAGAGCTTCCAGCCGGACAAGCATCCGAACCTGATTTTTTCCTGCCCCAAGACAACGCAGCATTCCATAATAGCTGGTACGCTGCGCTACATTGCTGTTGATGCTGCCTGTGATCATAAAAATTCCGGCAAGGACGACCATGCCAGCCAACACAGCCGCTACCGCATATAAACCTACAATATAATCGTTGTTGCTGCTTGCGTTCAACGCCATCAGGTAAGTATTTTCGGAGATTTTTTCTTCTGAAATTCCGTACTTGTTTTCGATGTTCACAATGGACTGCCGCAAATTGGTACGTGGCTTGAACTGGATGAAATACTGTGTTTCAAAGGATTCTTCTACCTGTGCGGCAATCTGAGAAAATGTACTGCGGTTCATCACCAGCACAACAGCATCATACTGGTTCGCATCGGAGGTATCCTCATTGAAACCTGCGACAGTAAGCGAAATGGTCTGTCCATCCGGGAGCGTCAGCGGAATCGCTGTACCGACCGTAACATCCAGCCAATCCCGGATGTTTGCTGTCACGAGCACTTCGCCATCCGCCGGGGCAGTGCTGTACTGCATTCCCGGAAAGATTTGAAGGATTGCATCATCTGCTCCTACCAGTGCGGCACGTTTATCTCCGGCAAAGTAGTTTTCCGTAAGGGAAGCGTTGATGTCGCTATACGCCGAAAATGCAGCAACATCCTCCTGTGCGGCAAGCTCTGCAGCTGTTTCAGAGGAGATGTCCTTTACCATGATATGCCAGTTTCCGTTTTTGTTCAGCTGGTTTGAGGTTTCCATCCGAATCGCCATATCTGCCATACTGAACACCGCCGTGACCAGAAACACCGCAAGGACGATGCACAAAATCGTCATGCGGTTCTGCCGTCTGCGTACCTTGGCAGAAATCGGGATCAGGCTCAGATAGCTTTTCATTTCTGTGCTGCTCATTCCCGGCACCTCCCAAAATCGGTCAGGCAGCCGTCCGATACCTGCAACACCCGGTCTGCCGTCTGCGCAATGCTGCGGTTGTGGGTGATCATCAGGATGGTCTGCTCGTATTTCCGGGATGTTTCTTTTAGCAGGGCAATGACCTCGCTGGTGTTCTGGGTGTCCAGATTGCCGGTCGGCTCATCCGCCAAAATCAGGGAAGGGCGGGTCATCAGGGCGCGGCCAATGGCTACCCGTTGCTGTTGCCCACCGGAAAGCTGACTTGGCAGATGCTTCCGACGGTCTTTCAGATTCAGCACGGTCAGCAGTTCTTCCAGATATGCCCTGTCCGGCTTTTGGTAGTCCAGCAGCACCGGGAACAGGATGTTCTGTTCTACGGTCAGTTCCGGGATGAGGTTGAATGCCTGAAAGATAAAACCGATATTGCGGCGGCGGAAGATCGTCAGCTCCCGGTCTTTCATGGCAAAAACATCCTTGCCATCAATCAACACCTTGCCGGAAGTCGGCGTATCCAGTCCGCCAATCAGGTTGAGCAGGGTGCTTTTGCCGGAGCCGGATTCGCCAACGACCGCCACATATTCGCCTTTCGGCACTGAAAAGCTAACATCTTTCAGCGCATGGACAGCGGTTTCTCCGCTGCCGTAGGTCTTGCAGAGATGGTTGACTTCTAATAGTTCCATAGTGTATCCCTCACTTTGCAGTTTCCTTCGATTCAGACAGATTAGCTCTGTCTGTGCAGAAAAGGATAACACGTCAACCTTACTGCAAGCCTACACCCAGCCTACAATTTTGTAGGAATCGGAAAATTCAGAGTAAAGGTCGTGCCCTTTCCCAGCTCGCTGTCTACTTCAATGGTGCCGTGATGGGCTTCCACAACGGCTTTTGCCAGCGGCAGACCCAGCCCGATGCCCTGTGTATCCTGTGAAAAGCGGCTGCGATAAAACCGTTTGAAGATATGGTACAAATCTTCCGGGTGGATGCCGCTGCCGTTGTCGCGCACTTTGATCTGAACCATGGACGGCAGTGCATTCCACTCTACCTGAATCCTATCTCCGCTCTTTGTGTGGTCAAGGGCATTCTTTACAAGATTGTCCACAGCTTCCTGCATCCAGTCACGGTCGCACCAAAGTGTAACCGCCTCTGAGCCGGACAGAACAAGCTTTTTCTGTTCCTGCTTGGCACGATAGTTATACTGCCGCGTGATGTCCCGCACCATTTCAGCAACATTTTCGTTTTTCTTCTCCAAGATGACCGAACCGGCATCCAGCCGGGTGATTTTGAGCAGATTCTGCACCAGCGTTTCGATGCGGTCCAACTCCTGTTCGGACAGGTCTGCAAACTCTTTGACCTCCGACGGCGAAACAGCTTCGTCCTGAAGCAGACCGTTGTAGATATTCAACGCCGCCAGCGGTGTTTTGAGCTGGTGCGAAATATCTGCAATGGTATTTTTCAAAAAACGCTTCTCCCGCTGCTCGTTGTCTGCGTGTGCGCTCAGAACTGCCGCCAATGCATTAACGGAGTGAAACAGACGGTAAAGTTCTCCCTCCCGGTCGCAGTCCAGTCGTGCATCCGGGTTGCCATCCAGACAGCTTTGAATTTGCTGGACTGCCTGTTCCAGAAGCGCGCTCTGCCTTTGGAAATAGCGAAAAAGCACGCCCCAGAGACAGCCGCCCAGAAGCAGAAAAACCAACAGTAACCCGAAAGAGCATGCGTGCGTCGTATGCCATACGATGCCCTGCGTGAGAGCCAATGCCACCGCCCAGACCGCCAGCACGGCTTGGAACAAATTTCGGATCTCCCGGTTTGCGAATACTTTCATACGGCTCCTTTACCCATTCCATTTATAGCCCATGCCGCGGACAGTCAGCAGCATCTGCGGTTTGCCGGGGTCGTCCTCAATCTTCATCCGCAGCCGCCGGATATACACTGTTAAGGCACTGCTGTCAATGTAATCCCCATCGCAGTCCCACAGTGCATCCAGAATTTGTTCCTTGGATAGCACGGCATTCGGATGCTGCATAAAGAAGCAGAGCAGCTTGTACTCTGCGCCGGTCAGTTCCAGCAAGATTCCGTTTTTGTACGCCTGCCCCTGCAACAGCCGGACGGTGATGCTGCCCGATTCCAGTACGGGTTCTCCTGCGCTGGACGCATTTGCACGGCGAAGCAGTGCATTGACCCGCGACAACAGGACACCCAGCTTGAACGGCTTGGTCAAGTAATCATCCCCGCCCATATCCAGCCCCATGATGATATTCATTTCCTCATCCGAAGCGGTCAGGAACAGAATCGGCACGTTGGATATGCGCCGCACCTTCTGGCAGAAATCGAAGCCAGAGCCATCCGGCAGGGAAACATCCAGCACCAGCAGGTCATATTTTCTGTCTGACCACAGCACCTCGGCTTCTGCCAGTGTCCGGGCTGTATCCAGTGCAAAGCCCTGTTTCTTGAATGCAAAGGTCAGCCCACTGATCAGGCTCAGATCATCTTCCAAAAGGAACAGTTTCCTCATGATTCCCTCTCTTTTCCGCGTTTTGTGTGTCCTACAGGTTCAAAAGCATTATAAGTTTTTTCTGCGAACATTACAATGTGCGAAACGGAAATTGTTTCTTGCCGTGTGTTAAATATAAATCCTACTATCACAACTTTATCGCAATAAATTTCACAAAACCATCTTGACGCACCCTGCAAACCATGATATTCTCTGTCACAAATCCCACCGATTTTGTGGATTGGTTTGAAATCATCCACAAGATGTGGTCGTGTTCATTTTGAACACTGCCTCGCCGTGGATCATCCCTGAAAGATTAACCGCCCCGCAACACACCCGATTCATTTTGCCGCTGTTTCACCCGACAAAATCCATCGCTATGCTGCATGGGCGGTATTTTTCTTTTACGGGAAACGCACCTTGAAAATCTCATGAGCCGTCCGAACGTGATACCGACTTTCCGTCAACGCCGCTGCACAAACAGGGGTAGGAACTTCGTTCGGAGCAAACGGTGACCCCATTACATGAGCAGCACAACCTCTACTTGTTTTTTTTTTTGCGTCTTAACAATTCGGAAACAATTACCCAGAAACGATTTTGAGCGCAGCGGTAGAGGGCAAGAACCGTCCCGTGGCCACAAATTTTCAATTCTTGAAAATGTTGTGCTCCACTGGGACTTCACTTCTGCAATGCGTCTGCATTGCAGAAGTGATCTTGTTGGGGCGTGCCTGCCCCAAACCCTGCTCATCATTCGTGCCTTGCGGCACGAATGGAACGGCGTGTCGTGCTTTACATAACTTCACCGAGGAGTTATCGAACAGACAGGAGGTACAATGACCAAAACGAATGTTCAACCGATTCCTAGCAATTCCCAGCACCACGACACGCCGAACAACAAAACGCACGTCATCAAATTCCGTGTGACAGCGGAGGAAAAAGCGTCACTGGAACTCACTTGCAAACTCCTGAATCTCTCCCTCTCCACTTTCATCCGCCGCGCCATCCACAACGTCAAGATCGAGAAAACGGTCATCGTTGCAGTCGGCGGAGAAGAAACCCTGACCGCTGTTTCCACTTTGCTTGCCCAGTGCAGCAAGGTGGGCGGCAACCTCAACCAGCTTGCAAGGCACTTCAATTCCAGCGGTGCAGACACCGAGCAGATCCGGGCGAAACTCCTTGACGAACTTGCAGACCTGACCGCATTCCGGCTGCACGCCGAGAAAGTTCTGGGTGAACTGTATGGCAACGCTCAAGCATATCGCCTCTAAAAACTCGGACTACACCGCCATCGAAGCGTACCTCGTTTACCAGCACGATGCGTTCACCGGGAAGCAACTTCTGGATGAACAAGGCAGACCGAAGCTGCGGGAATCCTACCTGCTCGACACCCTTGAGTGCGGCGATTTCTCGTTTGCAACGGCCTGTCTGCTGGCAAACCGCAAGTATGGTAAGAATACCCAGCATGGTGATATCAAAAGCCACCAGTATATCATCAGCTTTGACCCACGCGATGCAGCCGACAACGGCTTGACCATGGAAAAGGCACAGGCACTTGGCCTGAAATTCTGCGAAGAAAACTTCCCCGGTCATCCTGCCATCGTCTGCACCCACCCGGATGGGCACAACCATTCGGGAAACATCCACGTCCACATCGTGATCGGCAGCGTCCGAACACGAGAAGTGGAGCGTAAGCCCTATATGCAGAAGCCCCGCGACTGGCGTGAGGGCATGAAGCACTCCAGCACAGCCCAGACCATGCGGCACTTGCGTGTTGAGGTCATGGAGCTGTGTGAGGGTGCTGGTCTGTACCAGATTGACCTGCTCAACGGCTCGAAAGAGCGCGTGAGCGAAGCTGAGTATTGGGCGCGTAGGCGTGGTCAGTTGAAACTTGACCGTGAGAACGCAGCCCTCACCGCAGCTGGACAGCCGCCCCAGCAGAAGAAGTTTGAAACCGTAAAGGACACTTTGCGGAAGCAGATTTCTTCGGTGCTGTATCGCGCTGTGAGTTTTGAGGAGTTTTCCGATAGGCTCATGCAGCAGTACGGCATTGCCGTCAAGGAAAGCCGTGGGTGTCTGAGCTATCTGCCCGCTGGCAGAGCCAAGTTTATCCGAGCGAAACATCTCGGGGACAAGTTCGATAAGACGGCAGTGCTTGCCACATTGCAGGCAAACGCCGAACGCAAACCCAAGGTACAGTCCAAGCAGGATACCATCGGGAAACTGATCGACATCCAGTCGAGGATGACCGAGGGCAAAGGCATTGGCTATAAGCGTTGGCTCACGAAACACAATCTCAAAGTTATGGCACAGACCGTGAAGCTTCTGCAGGAAAAGGGCTTGACCGACGAGGACGCCCTGAACCAGCGCATCACCGAACTGGAAACCAAGT
>ENA-OQCU01000753-OQCU01000753.1-human-gut-metagenome-genome-assembly--contig:-NODE-753-length-13369-cov-4.077707_pt1 | contig 13369 bp, 12 predicted proteins | sample MGYA00242504_ERZ504590 | MGnify/ENA primary metagenome ERZ504590 (study PRJEB26092, sample SAMD00036318) | human gut metagenome | host: Homo sapiens | study: EMG produced TPA metagenomics assembly of... | reverse complement strand
GTGCAATAGAGGCTGCGGATTTTTTGTGCGCTCCGGCCGGTTGCAAAGCAGAGAGTTGCATTTTGACGCAGGCGCCTACCGCCCAACAGGTCATTCATAATTATTACAGACATACATCATCCGCCGCTTCTTGCCTGGAACATGTGGAAAGCCAGCAGGTTCCAAACAACAAAAGCTCCCTGTTGCGCACTGATATTATCCGTATGCAGCAACTGCTGCGTGCGCAAAGCTATGACCGTATGCCGAATGTACACTGTCTTACCGTGCCCGGTCCGCATTATTACATTATCGGGTTAAGGAAGATTATCATTTAAAAAAAGGGTAAAGCATTATCACCTTGTCACCTTATCGCTTTATCGCTGTTTTAGTGCTGTATATCTATATTTTATATATCTAAAATCTTATCGGATTTATGAACTTTACTTTGTTAGTGGTCGTCTTATTGACGGCAATCGCTTTCGTGGGTATCGTCATCGCATTGTCCAATGCGATAGCCCCCCGTTCGTACAATGTGCAGAAAATGGAGCCGTACGAATGTGGTATTCCCACCCGCGGTAAATCATGGATGCAGTTTCGGGTAGGTTACTACTTGTTTGCCATCCTGTTTCTGATGTTTGAAGTGGAGACGGTGTTCCTGTTTCCGTGGGCAGTCATAGCACGCGAACTGGGAGCTGCCGGACTTTTCAGTATTTTATTTTTCCTTATTATATTGGTTCTGGGCCTTGCATATGCCTGGAGGAAAGGAGCGTTGGAATGGAAGTAACGAAGAAACCCAAAATAAAATCCATCCCTTATGAGGAGTTTACAGACAACGAAACGTTGGAGAAATTGGTTCGGGAACTTAATGCCGGCGGCGCTAATGTGGCTATCGGCGTTCTGGACGATTTCATCGATTGGGGACGCAGCAATTCGCTGTGGCCGCTTACGTTTGCAACCAGCTGTTGCGGTATCGAATTCATGGCCCTCGGTGCAGCCCGCTACGATATGGCGCGCTTCGGGTTTGAGGTAGCCCGTGCCAGTCCGCGCCAGGCAGATATGATTATGGTGTGCGGAACAATCACGAACAAGATGGCTCCGGTGCTGAAACGCTTGTACGACCAGATGGCAGACCCTAAGTATGTGATAGCCGTAGGCGGTTGCGCTGTCAGCGGCGGCCCGTTCAAGAAGTCCTACCACGTTGTGAACGGAGTAGACAAGATTTTGCCGGTGGACGTATATATCCCTGGATGCCCTCCCCGCCCCGAAGCATTCTACTACGGAATGATGCAGTTGCAGCGTAAAGTAAAAATAGAGAAATACTTTGGCGGTGTAAACCAAAAAGAAGAACGACCGGAAGAATGAATATGAATATGAGTATGGAAATAAGATATATAGAACCCGCAGCCTTGCATGACGAAATGCTGCGCCTGCGGCAGGAAGAACAAATGGACTTTCTGGAATGCCTCACCGGTATGGACTGGGGCGAACCGGATGCCGCCAAAGACACTCCCGACACTCCGCGCGGACTTGGCGTGGTGTATCAGTTGGAATCCACCGTCACCGGCAAGCGGACTGCCATCCGCACCGCCACACTCAACCGCGAGCATCCCGAACTTCCCTCTGTATGCGACATCTGGAAAGCGGCAGACTTTCTGGAGCGTGAAGTGTTCGACTTCTACGGCGTGGTATTCGTAGGGCACCCCGACATACGCCGCCTCTACCTGCGCAACGACTGGGTAGGGCATCCGATGCGTAAAGACGACGACCCGGAAGCACAGAACCCGCTGCGCATGGACAATGAGGAAACGATTGATACCACCACCGAACTGGAACTGAACCCGGACGGAACGGTAAAGAACAAGGAAACGCAACTCTTCGGCGACGACGAATATGTGGTGAACATCGGTCCCCAACACCCCGCAACCCACGGCGTAATGCGTTTCCGCGTATCGCTGGAAGGTGAAATCATCAAAAAAATCGATGCCAACTGCGGATATATCCACCGGGGTATCGAAAAGATGTGCGAAAGCCTTACATACCCGCAGACACTGGCGCTGACCGACCGTCTGGACTACCTGGGCGCTCACCAGAACCGCCATGCCTTGTGTATGTGTATCGAAAAGGCCATGGGCATAGAGGTAAGCGAACGTGTGCAGTACATCCGTACCATCATGGACGAGTTGCAGCGCATCGACTCGCACCTGCTTTTCTACTCCTGTCTGGCAATGGATCTCGGCGCACTGACCGCCTTCTTCTACGGCTTCCGCGACCGTGAAAAGATTCTCGACATCTTCGAAGGAACCTGCGGCGGACGCCTCATCATGAATTACAACACGATTGGCGGCGTGCAAGCCGACATCGCCCCCGACTTCCAGAAGAAAGTCAAAGAGTTCATCCCATACCTGCGCGGCATCCTGCACGAATACCACGACGTGTTTACAGGAAACATCATTGCGCAGCAGCGTCTGAAAGGCGTAGGCGTACTCTCCCGCGAAGATGCCATAGCGTTCGGAGCCACCGGCGGTACGGGCCGTGCCAGCGGTTGGGCGTGCGACGTACGCAAGCGCATGCCTTACGGGGTGTATGACAAGGTGGACTTCAAAGAGATTGTCCGCACCGAGGGCGACTCCTGGGCACGCTACCTCATCCGTATGGACGAAATCATGGAGAGCCTGAAAATCATCGAACAACTGATAGACAATATCCCCGAAGGTGCATACCAGGAGAAGATGAAACCGATTATCCGCGTACCGGAAGGTACTTACTACGCTGCCGTAGAAGGCAGCCGCGGCGAGTTCGGCGTATTCCTTGAGAGCCACGGCGACAAGACACCCTACCGCCTGCACTTCCGCAGCACGGGGCTTCCGCTGGTATCTACCGTAGATACGATTTGCCGCGGTGCAAAGATTGCCGACCTTATCGCTATCGGCGGTACATTGGACTATGTAGTACCCGATATCGACCGATAACGGTAAAAAGCAAAAAGAACGTCAATAACAGACAGCAGACATACATCAAATCGTAAATCGTAAAACCGTAAATAAACAGATGTTTGACTTTAGTATAGTAACCAATTGGATTCACCAGATGCTGACCTCCCTCATGCCGGAAGGTCTGGCGGTGTTTCTTGAATGTGTAGTGATAGGCGTATGCATCATTCTGATGTATGCAGTGCTTGCCATTATCCTGATTTACATGGAGCGTAAAATATGCGCCTTCTTCCAATGCCGCCTCGGTCCGATGCGTGTAGGAAAATGGGGATTGCTCCAAGTGCCGTGCGACGTTATCAAGATGTTGACCAAGGAAATCATCGACCTGAAGTTCTCCGACCGATTCCTCTACAACCTGGCGCCGTTCATGGTCATCATAGCCTCGTTCCTCACCTTCGCCTGCCTGCCTGTCAGCAAAGGCCTGGAAGTGCTGGACTTCAACGTGGGCGTGTTCTTCCTGCTTGCCGCTTCGAGCATCGGCGTGGTAGGTATCCTGCTTGCCGGCTGGAGTTCCAACAATAAGTTCTCGCTTATCGGAGCCATGCGAAGCGGTGCGCAAATCATCAGTTACGAACTCTCGTGCGGACTGAGCATCCTGACGATGGTAGTCCTGATGGGTACGATGCAGTTCTCCGAAATCGTAGCCGGACAAGCCGACGGCTGGTTCATCTTCAAAGGACACATCCCGGCTCTGATAGCTTTCATCATCTACCTGATTGCCGGCAATGCGGAAACCAACCGCGGTCCGTTCGACTTGCCCGAGGCCGAAAGCGAGCTGACGGCAGGCTATCATACGGAATACTCCGGTATGGGCTTCGGCTTCTTCTACCTGGCAGAGTACCTGAACCTGTTCATCGTAGCGAGTGTGGCGGCCACGATATTCTTAGGCGGCTGGATGCCGTTGCACATCGTCGGCCTGGACGGCTTCAACGCTGTAATGGACTACATTCCGGGCTTTGTATGGTTCTTCGGCAAGGCATTCTTCGTGGTGTTCCTGCTGATGTGGATTAAATGGACATTCCCGCGTCTGCGTATCGACCAGATTCTGAACCTCGAATGGAAATATCTGGTTCCCATCAGCATGGTGAACCTGATTCTAATGGTATTAATCGTAGTATTTGAATTGCATTTCTAAGCCGGCACAGCACCGGAGCAATATTTCCTTTCGGGCAACACTAAATAATAATTACAACAATGAAAGAAAAAGAACATAATTCTTACATAGGCAGCCTCATACACGGTATCACTTCCCTGCTGACGGGCATGAAAACCACCATGACCGTTTTCTGGCGGAAGAAGACTACCGAACAGTATCCGGAAAACCGGAAGACGCTGAAACTCTCCGAACGTTTCCGCGGCACGCTGACAATGCCCCACAACGAGAAGAACGAACACCATTGCGTGGCCTGCGGCTTGTGCCAGACGGCTTGCCCCAACGACACCATCAAGGTGACGAGCCAGACGATAGAAACGGAAGACGGCAAGAAAAAAGAAGATATTGGCGAAGTACGAATACGACCTCGGTTCGTGCATATTCTGCCAGCTTTGCGTCAATGCCTGCCCGCACGATGCCATTACGTTCGACCAGAACTTCGAGCATGCCGTATTCGACCGCAGCAAACTGGTACTGACGCTGAACCATCCGGGCAGTCACGTAGAAGAGAAGAAGAAACCCGCCGCTCCCCAGCCTGAAGCAGCGAAGTAATCAGTCATTCATAATTAGTAATCAATAACATGGAATTTAATCTTGAAACAATAGTATTTTACTTCCTTGCGGCCTTCATCAGCGTATTCTCCATACTGACGGTAACCACCAGACGCATGGTACGTTCGGCCACATACCTGCTGTTCGTGCTTTTCGGCACGGCAGGCATCTACTTCCTGCTGGGATATACGTTCCTCGGTTCGGTACAGATTATGGTCTATGCGGGCGGTATCGTCGTGCTCTACGTCTTCTCCATTCTGCTCACCAGCGGCGAAGGTGACATGGCGGCCAAGCTGAAACGCAGCAAGTTCCTTGCCGGACTGGGCGCTACCGTGGCAGGAGCCGTCATCGTACTGTTCATAACCCTGAAACATAAGTTCATCGCCACCACAGACATCGAACCGCTCGAAGTCAACATCAAGACCATCGGTCACCACATGCTGAGCGGCGACAAATACGGTTACCTATTGCCCTTCGAGGCCGTCAGCATCCTGCTGCTGGCATGTATCGTAGGCGGATTGTTAATAGCACGTAAAAGATAAGAATTATGATACACATGGAATATTACCTGATAGTCTCGGCTATCATGTTCTTCGCCGGCATCTACGGGTTCTTTACCCGCCGCAATACGTTGGCGATACTGATTTCAATTGAGTTGATACTGAATGCTACGGACATCAACTTCGCGGTATTCAACCGTTTCCTGTTTCCCGGCGGACTGGAAGGTTACTTCTTCTCCCTGTTCTCCATTGCCATCTCGGCAGCCGAAACGGCCGTGGCCATTGCCATCATGATTAACATCTATCGCAATATCCGCAGCATACAGGTGAACAAGCTGGACGAACTCAAATGGTAGATGCCTGTGCAGGCATCCTGCATAAGCCTGTGCAGATGTCCTGCATAGCACTGTGCAGACACCCTGCATAGAGTTGTGCAGACCGCCTGCATAATGAGCCATTCAATAAAAACAAAAAGAGAGACTGAGCAGCATTTCTCAATTCTCCATTTTCAATTCTCAATTCAACAATTATGGAATATACGATTCTAATCCTTCTCCTTCCTTTGCTCTCGTTCCTTGTGTTGGGACTGGGCGGCAAATGGATGTCGCACCGCACTGCCGGACTCATCGGCACGGCTGTGCTGGGTGCAGTGGCGGTACTCTCCTACCTCACCGCAATACACTATTTCACCGCCCCGCGGCTGGCAGACGGCACATTTGCCACACTGATGCCTTACAACTGCACATGGCTGCCGTTTACGCCGACACTCAGCATTGACCTGGGCATCCTGCTCGACCCCATATCGGTGATGATGCTGATTGTCATAAGTACCGTATCGTTCATGGTGCACCTCTACTCTTTCGGCTATATGAAAGGCGAACGCGGCTTCCAACGCTACTACGCTTTCCTCTCGCTGTTTACGATGTCCATGCTCGGACTGGTGGTGGCAACCAATATCTTCCAGATGTATCTGTTCTGGGAGCTGGTGGGTGTGTCTTCCTACCTGCTGATAGGCTTCTACTACACGAAACCCGCAGCAATCGCCGCCAGCAAGAAAGCGTTTATCGTGACCCGCTTTGCCGACCTGGGCTTCCTTATCGGTATCCTGGTTTACGGTTACTATGCCGGAACCTACACCTTCCAACCCAATGAAATGGCCTTGCTGAAAGGCGGCGCTGCCATGATTCCGCTGGCGCTGGGACTGATGTTCATCGGCGGAGCCGGCAAGAGCGCCATGTTCCCGCTGCACATCTGGCTGCCCGATGCCATGGAAGGTCCTACTCCGGTGAGCGCACTGATTCATGCCGCTACGATGGTGGTGGCAGGCGTATACCTGGTGGCACGCATGTTCCCGCTGTTCATCGACTATGCGCCCCACGTGCTGCACCTCGTAGCCTATGTAGGCGCATTCACCGCATTCTATGCCGCCAGCGTGGCTTGTGTACAGAGTGACATCAAGCGTGTACTCGCCTTCTCCACCATCTCGCAGATAGGCTTTATGATGGTAGCGCTCGGCGTATGTACATCCACAGACCCGCACGAAGGCGGACTGGGTTATATGGCAGGCATGTTCCACTTGTTTACGCACGCCATGTTCAAGGCGTTGCTGTTCCTCGGTGCAGGAAGCATCATCCATGCGGTGCACAGCAACGAGATGTCCGCCATGGGCGGCCTGCGTAAATACATGCCGGTTACGCACATCACTTTCCTGATAGCCTGCCTTGCCATTGCCGGCATTCCCCCGTTCTCCGGATTCTTCTCCAAGGACGAGATACTGACAGCCTGCTTCCGGTTCAGCCCCGTCATGGGTTGGATTATGACGGTGATTGCCGCCATGACCGCATTCTATATGTTCAGACTGTATTACGGCATTTTCTGGGGCAGTTCGGAGCCGGGGCAGAAGTCGGCAAGCGATGAAAGCCACAGCCATCAGCACACGCCTCACGAGTCGCCCCTTGCCATGACCGTTCCCCTGATGTTCCTTGCCGCAGTTACGATAGTTGCCGGATTCATTCCTTTCGGCCACTTCGTCAGCTCCAACGGCGAAGCCTATACCATCCACCTCGACTGGAGCGTAGCAGGAACAAGCATTGCTATTGCGGTTATCTCCATAGCTGTAGCCACTTATATGTATAAAGGCGAAAAACAGCCGGTTGCCGATGCGCTTGCCCGCCGCTTCAACGGCTTGTGGACGGCAGCCTATCACCGCTTCTACATCGATGAGGTCTACCAGTTCATCACCCACCGCATCATCTTCGGCTGCATCAGCCGCCCCATTGCCTGGTGGGACCGTCATGTGGTGGACGGCTTCTTCGATTTCCTTGCCTGGGGCGCCAATGCCACCAGCGACGAGATACGCGGCCTGCAAAGCGGACGCATCCAGCAATACACCTTCGTATTCCTGCTGGGTACGCTTGCACTGATACTGCTGCTGTTGCTGTAAACGAGAAACGGAAATTGATAGTGATGTATCAACCATATAGAACAATAACAATTAATACCATATTATAAAGATGAATTTCTTATCCATATTCGTACTCATCCCCTTGCTGATGCTGTTGGGCCTCTGGCTCAGCCGTAATATCGCACAGATACGTGCGGTGATGGTAGCCGGCGCTTCGGCATTGCTCGTTGCAGCCGTCGGACTGACCGTCGTCTACCTGCAAGCCCGTCACGGCGGCGCTACGGATGAAATGCTGTTCCGTGCCGATGTAGCCTGGTATCCCGCCCTCAACATCCACTATTCCGTAGGGGTGGACGGCATCTCGGTAGCCATGCTGCTGCTCTCGGCCATTATCGTGTTTACGGGTACATTCGCTTCCTGGCGTCTGCAACCGCTGACCAAAGAATATTTCCTGTGGTTCACCCTGCTGTCGATGGGTGTGTTCGGTTTCTTTATCTCGACCGACCTGTTCACCATGTTCATGTTCTACGAGGTAGCGCTCATCCCGATGTACCTGCTGATTGGCGTATGGGGCTCGGGACGCAAGGAATACGCTGCCATGAAACTGACACTGATGCTGATGGGCGGTTCCGCTTTCCTGCTTATCGGTATCCTCGGTATCTACTTCGGTAGCGGCGCCACCACCATGAACCTGCTGGAGATAGCCCAACTGCACAATATTCCCGTGGAGCAACAACGCATCTGGTTCCCGCTTACCTTCCTCGGTTTCGGCGTGCTGGGCGCTCTGTTCCCGTTCCATACCTGGAGCCCCGACGGTCATGCATCCGCACCTACCGCCGTCAGTATGCTGCATGCAGGCGTACTGATGAAGCTGGGCGGCTACGGCTGCTTCCGCATCGCCATGTACCTGATGCCTGAAGCCGCACAGGAGCTGGGCTGGATATTCCTCGTACTGACGGGTATCTCCGTAGTGTACGGAGCATTCTCCGCTTGCGTGCAGACCGACCTGAAGTACATCAATGCCTACTCTTCCGTATCGCACTGCGGACTGGTGCTTTTCGCCATCCTGATGATGAACCGGACGGCCTGTACGGGTGCTGTGCTGCAAATGCTTTCCCACGGACTGATGACCGCCCTGTTCTTCGCCCTTATCGGTATGATATACGGACGGACGCACACACGCGACGTACGCGAGCTTAGCGGACTGATGAAGATTATGCCCTTCCTGGCGGTATCCTACGTCATCGCCGGTCTGGCCAACCTCGGTCTGCCGGGACTCAGCGGTTTCATTGCCGAAATAACAATCTTCAACGGCGCTTTCCAGCATCCCGATACCTTCCACCGCGCATGGACCGTCATCGCTTGTACGAGTATCGTGATTACCGCAGTCTACATCCTGCGCCTTGTCGGTAAAATCCTCTACGGAACCTGTACCAACAAGCACCACCTGACATTGACCGATGCCACCTGGGACGAACGTACCGCCGTAATCATCCTCATTGCCTGCGTAGCCGGACTGGGTCTTGCTCCGCTGTGGATAAGCAACATGATTGGAGACAGCGTGCTGCCGGTAGTCAACCTATTAGCCACTCACTAAACACTAATCACTAATCACCAAATAACATGGATTACTCCCAATTTCTATTAATGAAAGAAGAGCTGTCGCTGATAGCGGTTATCGTTATCCTCTTCATAGCCGACCTCTTCATGAGTCCGGATGCGCACAAGCATGACGGCAAGCCGATGTTGAACACCATGCTGCCCGTTGCCCTGCTCATCGTCCATACGCTTATAACCATCGTTCCCGGTCCGGCAGCCGACGCTTTCGGCGGGATGTACCATAACCAGCCGATACAGAGTATCGTCAAATCCATTCTCAGCGTAGGTACGCTCATCGTGTTCCTTATGGCGCACGAGTGGATGCGCCGCCCCGATGCGGCAATCAAGCAGGGCGAGTTCTATGTACTGACACTCTCCACGCTGCTGGGTATGTACTTCATGATTTCCGCCGGCCACTTCCTGATGTTCTTCATCGGACTGGAAACGGCCAGCATCCCCATGGCTGCGCTGGTGGCTTTCGACAAGTACCGCCACCACTCTGCCGAAGCAGGCGCCAAGTACATCCTTACCGCACTCTTCTCCAGCGGGCTGCTGCTTTACGGCCTTTCGCTGATATACGGTACGGTAGGCACACTCTACTTTGCCGATATTCCGGCACATCTGGACGGAAGCCCGTTGCAGATTATGGCATTCGTATTCTTCTTCTCCGGCATGGGATTCAAGATTTCGCTGGTTCCTTTCCACCTGTGGACGGCCGACGTATACGAAGGTGCTCCGAGTACGGTAACCGCTTACCTGAGCGTCATCTCCAAAGGTGCGGCGGCATTCGTGCTGATGACCATCCTCTATAAGGTATTCGCACCGATGGCGACGCAATGGCAGGAAGTGCTCTACTGGGGTTATCATCGCCTCTATCACGCTCGCCAACCTCTTTGCGCTGCGTCAGGAGAACCTGAAACGGTTGATGGCGTTCTCCAGTATCTCGCAAGCAGGTTACATCATGCTGGGTGTTATCAGCGGAACGTCGCTGGGTATGACGTCGCTGGTGTACTACGTACTGATTTACCTGTTTGCCAACCTCGCCGTCTTTACCGTTATCACGATTGTAGCATTGCGCGCCGATAAGTTTACACTGGAAGATTACAACGGACTGTACACCACCAACCCTAAGTTGGCTTTCCTTATGACGCTGGCACTGTTTTCGCTGGCAGGTATTCCGCCGTTCGCAGGCTTCTTCTCGAAGTTCTTCATCTTTGCGGCGGCATTCGAAAGCGGTTTTCATCTGCTGGTGTTCATTGCGTTAATCAATACGATTCTGTCGCTTTACTACTATCTGAAGATTGTAAAGGCAATGTACATCAACAGAGCGATGAGCCTATCGCCGCTTTCCGCAGCGATAACTACACGCGTGCCGGCCTTGCCATCTGTACGCTGGGCATCGTGGCGCTGAGTATTGCCAGCGTGGTATACCAGTCCATCGACAAGTTCTCGTTCGGTATGTAACGGTCTGTTTGCCGTAAAATAACTTTTACCACATCCCCCCTTCACCCTTTCGCACACTCCTGTTTATGGGAGACGGAGGGTGAAGGGGGGAATTATTTCATTATCTGGTTCCGGTACTGCGTCGGTGTCAGTCCCGTCAGTTGCTTGAAGGTGCGGTTGAAGTGCGGAATAGAGTCGAACCCGCACTCCACAGCTATCTGTGAAACCTCCATATCGCCAATGGTCAGCAGTTTGCAGGCATAACCTATGCGCATGTCCGCCACATATTGCAGGAAAGTCTTTTCCGTGGCGTCCTTGAAGAAACGGCAAAAGGCGCTGCTGTTCATATTTGCCATTTCGGCTATCTCGTCGAGCTTGAGAGAACGGGTGTAGTTGCTGTTGATAAAGGAGATGATTTTATCGATACGCTTGTTTCCCGCTGTGGGAAACTTCTCATAGTAGCAAGGGCTTGCCAGCATCCTTCTTGGGAGGGATACCGCCAATGCCTGCAATAAATCCAGCAAACCGGTTATCTGTCCGAATCCTTTCAGTTCGGGAAAAGCGGATACCATGTCGCGTACCGGACCGGCATCGGCCGTGTGAAAGACAACACCCCGTCTGGCCTCTTTCAGCAACACCCGTATCTGGTGAAACTGCGGATAATGGTCGAACGAGTATTGCATGAAGTTCTCCTCAAACTGAATGATAGTTCCTTGCACCCGCAACCGGGGATTATCGCCGTGATAAGCATCGTCACTCCGCATATAATGAGGCAGGCTGGGACCGAACAATACCACATCGCCTTCCGAAAAACGCTCTATGCAATCGCCCACAAAGCAACGGCCGCAGCTTTTCTTCACATAGATTATTTCGTACTGGCTGTGGAAATGCCAGGGGTAAGTGAAGCGGTCGTAGTCGTAATAGCGCGCCTTTATCGGGTTGGACTCCGATATCTGGAGCTGTTCGTTTATTATCTGTCTCATAACACTGCCTGATGTTGATACGGCATCTCCCGGATTTGCCGAGCCGCATCCTATCCTTACACAAAGATAGCGAATAATAACAATAAGTCTGCGGGAAAAAAGAAAATACAAAGGGAAACGGAAAGAATACCCCGGTTGGTACGGAGCATACCAACCGGTGGCAGGAGACGTACCGAAGCGTGGTATGAACTGTACCAAAGCGTGGTACGAGCTGTACCAAACTGTGGTAGGAGCCGTACCAAAGTGCGGTACAAGGCGTACCAACCGTTCGGATATTTCCCGTACCAAACGCAGATATTATATTGGTACTTATATAGTATTGATTGAAAGCCGTTTACTTCGTTGCAAAGGTTGCTATCCCATTATTCTTTCAATACACGCAAATATCTGCAAACATCCTGCAAATATCCGTTTATATACAAACTGTTTTAGTGCCTACATTTGCAGTAAATAATCATTTTAAATCATTAATACAAAAAGAAGTATGGAAAAGACTTGGAGATGGTTCGGTAAGAAAGACAAAATAACGCTCGATATGCTTCGGCAAATCGGTGTGGAAGGGATAGTTACCGCCTTGCACGATGTGCCCAACGGCGAAATCTGGACAGAAGAAGCCATCAACGATTTAAAGACATATATCGAGTCCTATGGCTTGCGCTGGTCGGTTGTGGAGAGCCTGCCCGTATGCGAGGCCATTAAATATGCCGGACCGGAACGCGAACAACTGATAGAGAACTACAAAATCAGTCTTGCCAATCTGGGCAAATGCGGTGTAAAGACCGTATGCTATAACTTCATGCCGTTATCGACTGGATACGCACGGATTTGCAACACCCCTGGGCAGACGGAACCTCATCGCTCTACTTCGACCGGGTGCGCTTTGCCTATTTCGACCTGCGCATTCTGCAACGTGAGGGAGCCGAAAAGGATTACTCCGCCGAAGAGCTGGCTAAAGTGGCCGAACTGGACAAGACCATCACCGAAGCCGAAAAAAGACAGCCTTGTCGATGCGATTATCGTAAAGACGCAGGGATTCGTAAACGGCAACATCAAGGAAGGCGACAAGAATCCGGTGAATATATTCAGGAATCTGCTGGCTTTGTACAAAGGTATCGACCGCGATGCGCTCCGCGAGAACATGCGGTATTTCCTTGCCGCCATTATGCCGGTGTGCGAGGAGTACGGCGTAAATATGTGCGTACATCCCGACGACCCGCCTTTCCAGGTACTGGGCTTGCCGCGTATCGTGACCAACGAAGAGGACATCGCCTGGTTCCTGAATGCAGTGGATAATCCACACAACGGACTGACGTTCTGTGCCGGCTCGCTCAGCGCGGGAGAGCATAACGACACCCGCGAACTCGCCAGGAAGTTTGCATCACGCACCCACTTTGTGCATCTGCGCAGCACCGCAGCCATGCCGGGCGGCAACTTCATAGAAAGCTCCCACCTGACGGGACGCGGCCACCTCATCGACCTTATCCGCATCTTCGAGCAAGAAAACCCGAACTTGCCCATGCGTGTAGACCACGGACGGATGATGCTAGGCGATGAGGACAAGGGATATAATCCCGGCTATTCATTCCACGGCCGTATGCTGGCGCTGGCACAGGTGGAAGGTATGATGGCAGTGGTACAAGACGAAATGAAACAGAAGGAAACACAAGCATAAAATATACAATATAGATACGTGAAGCAGAAGACAATAAAGTATGAGGGGGGGATACGCTTCATGCTTTATGCACGTGCTTCCCCGTATAAAAAAA
>ENA-OQCU01000752-OQCU01000752.1-human-gut-metagenome-genome-assembly--contig:-NODE-752-length-13375-cov-3.400740_pt1 | contig 13375 bp, 15 predicted proteins | sample MGYA00242504_ERZ504590 | MGnify/ENA primary metagenome ERZ504590 (study PRJEB26092, sample SAMD00036318) | human gut metagenome | host: Homo sapiens | study: EMG produced TPA metagenomics assembly of... | reverse complement strand
ATTAGCCGTATACAAATTTGCCTATTTTTTATCTATCCTGTTCACAATCTTCATTCTGGGACTTTCCATCTTCGCTTATTTCTCAGGTAAAATAAATCCGGTAGAGAATATGTTCGCCGCGTACGTTGCTTTAAGCAAACCTATACTGGTGGTTGTCAATACGATATTATTTATTTACTGGCTCATCAGACTACGGTATTGGTTATGGATTCCATTGACGGGTCTGATAGTAAATTACGAATACATCACTTCCATGTACCAAAATTTATAACCCTACCAAATATGCTAACGAGAACAGATTGAAAGTAGTGACTTACAATGTCCACTCATTTGGAAATGAAATTACGGGATTCTCCGCCAAGGAGTTTGCCGAGATGATGAACAAGGAGGAAACGGATGTACTTTGTTTTCAGGAATATAGAGGCAATGGCGACTTTACGGAACAAGACTTACAGAATACGTATGCTAAAATATTCCCTTACTCGTTTATCCCCGAAGGATTGAGTCAGGCCATTTACAGCCGCTACCCCATCAGACAGTCACAAACAATAGAATTTCCGAATACCAACAACGGAGCCATCTGGGCCGACCTGGATGTAAAAGGTATGACGATACGCATCATCAACGTGCACATGCAGACTACCAGCTTTGACAGAATGCGTTCCAAAGCAGCACAGGCTCGGGGAGAACAAGATGAGGAACAGGAAAGAGGCATTTATCTGGGCTATTCTGACAACTTCCGGGAAAATACTGTCAGACGTGCCGGACAGGCTGAACAAATCAGTTCGCTGATCAATGCCACGGAATATCCCTTGATTGTATGCGGTGACTTCAATGACCCTCCGGGAACTTTTACTTATGAAACTCTGAAAAACGGTTTGAAAGACGGATTTCAAACCGCTGGAGAAGGGTACGGAGCCACTTATCGGGGGTTTCACCATTTACTACGGATAGACTACTTGTTCCATTCCACCTTATTGGAAGGTATAAAGTATAAGGTGATTCCTTATGATATGAGTGACCATAACCCGGTATATCTGGAGGTGGGGCTTTGATAAATCACTTCTTCAAAGCTACCGAAAAGAAGAAAGTGGAACCTTTTCCCTCTTCAGACTCAAACCATAAACGCCCACCATTCTTAACAGCAAAATCCTGACATAACAACAAGCCTAATCCGGAACCTTCCTCATTATTCGTTCCGTATTTGCTGAAATGAGTTTCCGTGTTCAACAATTTCTTTTGATCTTCCTCACCCATGCCTTTTCCAGTATCTTTTACACTGACTATGACTTTATCACCCTCTATTTCGGCATTAACCAGAATTTCGGAATCATTATAGCTGAACTTGATCGCATTGCTGAGAAGATTACGCAAGATAGTCTTCATCATATCCATATCGGCATGTACCTCAATCTTTCCGTGCACCGGGAAGTTCACCTTTATATTCTTCATACCGGCTACCAGATTGAAAATTTCGATAACCGAAGCAATATTCCCCACAATATCAAAGTCCTGATAAACTACATTCAGCTTGCCTATCTGGCTTTTAGTCCATTTCAATAAATTATCCAGCAAAGAGAAAACATCCTCCGTACTTTGATTGGCCATGCTCAGCATATCAAACATTTCCTTACCGATCTGTTCGGACGGAAGACTGAGTATCAACATATTGAGCACCATTTTAATGGATCCCATGGGTGAACGCAGGTCATGTGCGATAACAGAATATAACTTGTCGCGCCCCATAATAATCTTACGCAATTCTTCCGTTTGCTTCATGATGATCCGTTTGGCGGCAATCAGGGATATCTGATGGGTAACACGGATCACAAGCTCTTCCTTATTAAAAGGTTTGGATATAAAATCATTCGCACCTACCTTGAAACCCTTCACTATATCGGCAGTGGTATTCAAGGCTGTCAGAAATATAATAGGAATATGTTGTGTTTCCGGATCGGCTTTCAATCGTTCGGCAACTTCAAAACCATTCATCTCGGGCATCATGACATCCAACAAAATCAAATCGGGACGGGCATTGACCGCCTGGGATAATGCCTCCTTTCCATTACCGGCAGTTATCACCTTAAACTCTCGTTTGTTAACAACACTTTTAACAACAAGACATTAGAAACCACATCATCCACAACCAAAACAGTGTACTCAGAATGACTTATTATCAACATTTACATCCGGTGTCATAGGTATATATTATTAGCCAGAACACTTTTAAAATAATCAATCACTTTCATCAGCCCCTCTTCCAGATGAATGTGAGGCTCCCAATCCAGCTTTTCTTTTGCCAGAGTAATATCCGGCCTGCGCTGACGAGGGTCATCATGAGGTAAAGGTTCGAAAATAATGTTAGAATGAGAACAGGTCAGTTCCAATATCTTCTGAGCCAGTTCGAATATGGAAAATTCGCAAGGGTTACCGATATTCACCGGTCCTGTGAAGTGATCTTCCGTAGCCATCATACGTATCATCCCTTCCACCAGATCATCTATGTACTGAAAACTACGTGTCTGTTTTCCGTCTCCATAAATGGTTATATCTTTATCTAGCAATGCCTGTACCACAAAATTGGAAATTACACGTCCGTCATCGGTCAGCATATTAGGACCATACGTATTGAATATGCGGATTATTTTTACCAAAACGCCATGTTGACGGTAATAATCCATGCACAAAGTCTCGGCACAACGTTTTCCTTCATCATAACAAGACCGGTAGCCTATGGGATTCACATTTCCCCAATCTCCCTCCCTTTGGGGATGCGACAACGGATCACCATACACCTCACTGGTAGAAGCCTGAAGTATTTTGCTTTGTTACGCTTCGCCAGTCCCAACATATTAAACGTGCCGAAGACAGCCGTCTTCGCCGTTTTGATAGCATCATGCTGATAATGTATAGGAGAAGCGGGACATGCCAGATTGTATATCTCGTCCACATCCGTCCAAAACGGATTAATTATATCGTGTTCTATCAGTTCAAAGCGCGGATGCCCGATCAGGTAACTTATATTCTCTTTACTCCCCGTGAAAAAGTTGTCTAAACATATAACAATATTACCTTCCTCTATCAGACGAGTGCATAGATGTGACCCTATAAATCCTGCGCCTCCCGTTACTAGGATTCTTTTCATTCCCCTTATTTTTACTTTATTTTATGTTTAGCAAAAATAATTGATTCCCTTCACTTGTGCAAACATTTAAAACAAGATTATTCGTTATCTTTGCAAATACTTTGTCAAAATGAGATTTATATGAAGAAATATCCTTGTGTATTAAGTATAGCAGGATCCGATTGCAGCGGAGGAGCCGGCATACAGGCTGACCTGAAGACCATCTCCGCCTTGGGTGGTTATGCTGCGACAGCCATTACTGCAATCACCGTACAGAACACTTTGGGAGTACGTGCCATACATCCCGTACCACCGGTATATGTACGTGGGCAGATAGAAGCCGTAATGGAAGATATCCGTCCGGATGCTGTTAAAATAGGTATGATTAATGATGTGGAAATAGTCGAGGCCATAGCCTCCTGCCTTCGTACATACCGACCCCGTTTCGTTGTGTTCGATCCGGTCATGGTATCGACTAGCGGACACCGGCTGATAGAAGAGGACGCCATCAGTGCACTGACCCGGGAACTGATGCCTCTGGCCAGTCTGATTACGCCCAATCTGAGTGAGGCGGAAGTATTGACGGAACACTGCATAAGCAATGTGGACACAATGAAAGCTGCCGCATCGGAATTATTAAAATTCGGTTGCGGATCCGTTTTACTGAAAGGAGGACATTTGGAGGGCGACAAGATGTGCGATGTATTACAAACAGCTGGAGAAGACAAGCCTCATCTCTTTATCTCAGATAAGATAGAAAGCAAAAACACACACGGAACAGGATGTACTCTTTCTTCCGCCATTGCTACTTTTCTGGCACTGGGATATGATATGCCGCAGGCCGTAGAACATGCAAAAGCATATGTCACCAAAGGAATCCACGCCGGGAAAGACGTGCATATAGGCGAAGGACACGGCCCGCTGAATCACTTTTACGCACCTGTTCCGATGAAAACAATGAAATAATTTGTCAATGTGCTAATTACCATGCGGTACATAATGCAGCATATTAGCAAATTGCCTCATTATTATTCCGTAGTTCCGAAAGAAATAATTAACTTTGCAACGTTTTTAAACCAAAATAGGAAAAATATGAAAGCATTTGTATTCCCCGGACAGGGAGCACAGTTTGTAGGTATGGGTAAAGACCTGTACGAAAACTCGGCTTTAGCCAAAGAACTTTTTGAAAAAGCAAACGACATTTTAGGATACCGTATCACAGACATCATGTTTGAAGGTACTGACGAAGACTTGCGCCAGACTAAAGTAACTCAGCCTGCCGTTTTTCTGCACTCGGTAATTTCCGCTCTTTGCATGGGTGATGATTTCAAACCTGAAATGACTGCCGGACACTCGCTGGGCGAATTTTCCGCATTGGTTGCAGCCGGAGCATTGTCTTTCGAAGATGGTCTGAAACTGGTTTATGCACGTGCTATGGCTATGCAGAAAGCTTGTGAGGCACAACCCTCTACGATGGCTGCCATCATTGCATTGCCTGACGAAAAAGTAGAGGAAATCTGTGAAGCGATTTCTAAAGAAGGAGAAGTGGTAGTGGCTGCCAATTATAACTGCCCGGGACAAATTGTCATCTCAGGTTCTATCGAAGGAATCAACAAGGCTTGCGAGCAAATGAAAGCTGCCGGTGCTAAACGTGCCCTGCCGCTGAAAGTGGGAGGCGCCTTCCACTCTCCGCTGATGAACCCCGCCAAAGTGGAACTGGAAGCTGCTATCAACGCTACTGAAATTCATACTCCGAAATGCCCTGTATATCAGAACGTGGACGCTTTGCCTCACACAGATCCCGCTGAAATCAAGGCAAACCTGGTAGCTCAGCTCACCGCTTCCGTACGCTGGACCCAGACAGTGAAGAATATGGTTGCCGATGGTGCCGATGACTTTACCGAATGCGGACCGGGTGCTGTACTGCAAGGACTGATCAAGAAAATTGATGGATCGGTCAACGCACACGGTATTGCTTGATAAACAAAATTCAGTTATTATAAATTTTATACGGATTACCGGAATATGCTGAGTAATCCGTATTTTTTTATGGCATTTCACAAAAATATTCGTAAGTTTGTCGATATCTAAACGAGATCAGACTATGAATGAATTTAAATATAACATTGGTTATGCCCTGAGCGGAGGATTTATAAAAGGATTTGCCCATTTGGGGATTATGCAGGCTTTGCATGAACATGGCATCAGGCCGGAAATACTTTCCGGAGTAAGTGCAGGTGCTCTTGCCGCTGTCTTCTATGCCGACGGCAAAGAGCCTTATCATATTGTTGAACTTTTTGAGCACCATTCATTCAAAGAACTGACCACTTTTTCTATCAACAAACAAGGTCTGCTGAAACTGGATAGTTTTATCGATTTCTTAAACAGCAACTTGGAGTCGAAAACGATAGAAGAACTAAAAATTCCCACTATTATTACCGCCACCGATTTGGATCACGGACGCATCGTTTCTTTTAAAAAAGGGAAAATAGCCGAAAGACTGGCTGCTTCCTGCTGTATGCCTATCTTGTTTGCCCCCATACGCATCAACAATACATATTATGTAGATGGAGGAATCTTGATGAACCTGCCGGTCAGCCCCATTCGCAAAGAATGCGAGAAAGTGATAGCACTCAATGTAGATCCGCTGGTAGCAGATGAATATAGCAAGAATGTGGTAAGCATCGCACTCAGAGCCTATCATTTTATTTTCCAAGCCAATACACTGCCTCAAAAAGGGATTGCAGATTTGCTGATCGAATCATACGGACTGGAAGAATACAGCAACAGAGAACTGGAAAGAGCCGAAGAGATATTCGAAAAAGGATACAATACGGCAACGGAACTCCTGGACAGACTACTCCTGGAGAATGGAACAATTTGGAGATAAACAAAAAAAATAAAATGGATACACAAGAAAAAATTATTATCTATCAGGTATTCACCCGTTTATTCGGGAACAACAGCCTGCGTTGTAAGCCTAATGGTTCTTTGGAGGAAAACGGTTGCGGAAAAATGGCCGATTTCACGACAAAGGCTTTAAACGAGATCAAAACACTGGGTGCTACACATATTTGGTATACAGGTATCATTGAACATGCTACCCAAACCAATTATACCCGCTATGGCATCAAACCCGATCATCCCGCAGTAGTAAAAGGAAAGGCCGGATCACCGTATGCCATCAAGGATTATTATGATGTAGACCCTGATTTGGCAACCAGTATCCCGGACCGTATGAAAGAGTTCGAGAATCTGGTAACACGAAGCCACAAAGCCGGATTGAAGGTCATCATTGATTTTGTCCCCAACCATGTAGCCCGCCAATATGGTTCAGACGCCAAGCCTGAAGGAGTAACCGATTTGGGTGAGAAAGATGATGTGACAAAAGCTTTCAGCCCCAACAATAATTTCTATTATATTCCCGATACAAAGCTGGAAGGCAATATTGACCTGCACCGTGGCGCAGCGGAACCTTACATAGAGTTTCCGGCAAAAGCAACCGGTAATGACCGTTTTGACGCATGGCCCAACTCCAATGACTGGTATGAAACTGTGAAACTGAATTATGGTATAGACTACTTGAACGGTCATAGCCGCCACTTCGAACCGATTCCGGACACATGGGTGAAGATGCGTGACATCCTACTGTTCTGGTCTGCCAAAGGCATTGACGGATTCCGCTGTGATATGGCAGAAATGGTTCCTGTAGAATTCTGGGGATGGGTGATTCCGCAAATCAAAGCTGAACATCCGAAACTGATCTTTATCGCCGAGGTCTATAATCCGGGAGAATACAGAAATTATCTGTTCAATGGCAAATTCGACTATTTATATGACAAAGTAGGTCTGTATGATACACTACGTGCCATTACCTGCGGATGGGAATCGGCAACTGCTATTCCACAACGCTGGCAAAGCTTGGGAGGTATTGAAAAACGAATGCTCAATTTCCTGGAAAATCATGACGAGCAGCGCATAGCTTCCGATTATTTTGCCGGAAACGGCTCAAAAGCCATCCCCGCAATGATTGTATCGGCTTGCATGAATACCAATCCGGTCATGATTTACTTCGGGCAGGAATTGGGAGAACATGGCATGGATACGGAAGGTTTCAGCGGGCGTGACGGAAGAACTACCATCTTTGATTACTGGAGTGTGGACAGCATACGCCGCTGGCGCAATGGAGGCAAGTTTGACAATAAATTCCTGAATGAGGATGAAAAGCAATTGAAACAATTCTATACCCGTCTGCTGAATATATGCAACAGTGAAAAAGCCATACGGGAAGGTGTGTTCTTTGACTTAACCTATGCCAATCTGGCCGGATGGGTATTTAACGAACATAAACAATACGCCTTTTTACGAAAACAGGATGATGAACTGATATTAATTATGGTTAACTTTGACTCCATACCGGCACGTTCAGCCGTCAATATTCCGCAACATGCGTTTGATTATTTAGGCATCCATCGTTATGGAGAATATGAGGCAACCGAATTGCTGACCGGAAACACAGAGAAGCTGACTCTTATGCCGGACAAAACAACTCCCGTATTACTAGATGGAATGAATGGAAAAATTCTGAAATTCAAGCTATAGTTTCCCACCACAGATTACTCAGATTAACACAGATACAGATTGAAATAAGCAATAAATCGTATTTCAATCTGTGTAATCTGTGGTAAAAAACATTTTAACTCTAGGAAAATACAAATTCCTTCATTGTCCTATCTCTTCAACAGACCGATTTTCAAGTTCAGCTTAAAATAATAGACTCCGTTCTCACGTTCCAGATATCCGTATTTATCTTTTTCAGTAGAACTTTTCTCAAACCGGGAATTAACAAACAGGAAATCGGCAAATACCTGACGGTCAGCCTTCTGATAACAAAGTACCTCTCCATTACCATTTACAAACAGAAAACCGGATATGGCAGAATCTATCCCATTAAATATCTTGGCAGGACGCATTCCTAAAGCCAAAGCCATAAGAAACTGCTTCATCTTATATTCATAATAACTATGCTTATGGATCAATTCATCCTTTATTTTCAACGGATTGATTTGTTTGATTGCTTCTGTCAGGTCACTAACTTTGGATATACCATCCAAATGCATGACACGCAACATCTCGCCCAACATACGGGGAAAATGAAGATCTATCATGCAAAGATTACTACGGAATACCTTATCGGCCACATCATTATATTTTAAGATTCCTCCCAAGCGTTCTATCATCAACATACGTCCTGCCACATCATCTTCTTCACCAAAAGCATTAATTTTGTTTACGGTAGGAGTAGCGAATTTAACACCTGTCTGCTCAAACTTCAAATTGGCGGTACGCCCTCCATCCAACAACGGGAACATAGTTCCCAAACGGGAACGAACGCAAAAACCTACCAACGGAGCCTCTATACTGTAAAAAGCAACATAGAAATCAGTACGGTCATCCGTCTTTGCTTCCAAGTCATAAATGGCGACTTCATCTAAAAATTCTTCTACACCGTCGGGAGACATCACATCATTCTCTCGGCTCTCTTTGACAGCAGCAAAAACCAACTCTGCCACAGCCGCAAAATCCTCACGAGGTATCTGCTTATCTATCTTTTCCCCACAAATACGTACGGTCGCCTCATCCTCCAGAATATAACGGCGTGTCCCGTCATGTTCCTCACGCTGTACCATCGCCACAGGAAGCTTTTGCACTTCATTCCTTTTCACATCAGGCGTACCTGCATACACATATCCGTCCGCTAACAAGCGGAAAAAGGCGTAAAGCTCGCCCCACTCTCTCTTTGTCGCTTCAAATGCCATATATTTTCTCTTTTTACTATCGTCTGCTATTTTTTAACGGCTGCAAAGATACGCAAAAGAAGTCTTAAAAAACAGGTTTTCGAGAAACGCAAATATTAAACAATGTTATATAGCATACTTTTTAAGTCTGATTATTTGCTATTTTTCCAAAAAGTCCGTACCTTTGCAATGTGTTTTTCATAGTATTAGATTTAAGGTTAACAAAGGTTGGAGCAAGGCGTTGCTCCTTTTTTATTTTATCCCCTTACTTTTACGATAAACAAGTATTTCTTTTAATCCAGAAACCTCGACCTATCTTCAATCGTTCTCAACAGAATCCCTCCGACAGGATAATCAGGTAGAAATTTATGAAGGGAATGCGGATGTGATTTACGTTCCAATCGAACCGATGAATTAGCATTTATCAACAAATGTATCACAAATCACTGCATTTCCATAAACCTGTTCCTTATCCGGTTTGTTCTAAATGGCAAAGACAATCTTTATAAATGATAGAATCATGAAATTAAAAAAGGAAGTATTGCATTACTAACATTGGCAGGTATGTTCTATATGAGCGTACAAAAAGCGGATGCATGCACGCGTGCCGTCTATATCGGACCGGACCATATGGTAGTAACCGGACGTACAATGGACTGGAAAGAAGATATTATGAGTAATATCTATGTTTTCCCCAGAGGAATACAACGTGCAGGATATAATAAAGAAAATGCCGTGAAATGGACTTCAAAATACGGCAGCGTCATTGCAACAGGATATGATATAGGTACGTGTGACGGAATGAATGAAAAAGGATTGGTTGCCAGTCTGTTATTTTGCCAGAATCCGTCTTTGACCGTCCGGGAGATACACGTCCTGTCATGGGAATCAGCATATGGACACAATATGTACTGGACAATTTTGCCACCGTACATGAAGCTGTTGAGGAGCTGAAAAAAGAATCATTCCGCATTGATGCTCCCCACATGCCCAACGGTTCAGCTTCCACTCTTCACCTGGCTATTACAGATGAAACAGGAAATACAGCGGTTTTGGAATATCTGGACGGGAATTTAAGCATACACGAAGGAAAAGAATTCCAAGTGATGACCAATTCTCCACGATATGATTATCAGTTGGCTATCAATGATTACTGGAAAGAAGTAGGAGGATTGCAAATGCTGCCGGGCACGAACCGTTCCAGCGACCGCTTTGTGCGTGCCTCTTTTTATATACATGCAATCCCTCAGACTCCGGACGCTAAAATAGCTGTACCCAGTGTACTCAGTGTGATGCGTAATGTATCTGTCCCTTTCGGAATTACCACACCGGACAAACCTCATATATCTTCCACCCGCTGGCGTTCTGTATCCGATCAGAAGAATAAAATATATTATTTTGAATCGGTCATGACTCCTAATCTGTTTTGGTTGGATTTGAAGAAAATCGACTTCAGTCCCAAAGCCGGAATCAAGAAACTGCCCCTCACCAACGGAAAGATTTATGCAGGAGATGCTGTAAAAGATTTAAAAGACAGCGACTCATTTGTATTCTTATTCCAAACCCCTGTGATGTAAAACAGTAAAAATCAATATGACGTTCATGCCTCATTAAAATCGGTTAAGAGCCTCGTGAACGTCATACTTTTCTGCAAAAGTACTCCCCTCCGGCATTGAGTATCTTTTAAAATTCGTTGTTTTATAATAATACAAAAGCAATCATTTCCTCTCTGCTTCCTTATTACAAAAGAATAATTTATCTTTGAACGGATTTTAATATCCCATCAAAATCAGAACAAAAATAAAATAACTATGGAACAACCATCACTCAACGACCATAATAAACAGGAATACCCTCCCATGCATACTACAGAGCATGTCATAAACAGGACAATGGTCAATCTTTTCGGATGCGGACGGGCAATATCCGCCCATATAGAACGCAAAAAAAGCAAGCTGGATTTTGCGCTGCAAACCTGTCCGGAAGAAGCGGATATTATAAGAATAGAAAACACCGTAAACGAAGTATTGCGAAGAAATTTGCCCGTTACAATGGAATTTATCTCTCAAGAGGAAGCTATAGGGCGCTTTGACATGAAACGTTTACCGGAAAAAGCTTCCGAAACCGTACGGATTGTAAAAGTCGGCGATTACGACGAATGCCTCTGCATCGGAGTACATGTGGAGAATACATCAGAAATCGGAACCTTCAAAATCATCAGCCACGATTGGAACGAAGAAGCCAAGCGTTGGAGAATGCGTTTTAAATTAGTCTGAAAATCTATCAATTTTAAATAAATAAGATAGCAAAATGGCATTAAACAAGCAAATAAGTCAGATTTTTAATGACAAATAGTCAATAGAGTCAACAAAAACCGGTTGGCATAAGGTTGCAATATAGTTAGCGAACGACGGTTCAAGAAACGGACGGTGAAAAGCCCAAAAGGCAGACACCCGAAGACAAAGAACCGGAGTTCAAAACTAAATAGCATGTTTAACTTAAACAATAGGAGACTATAACTATGATGCCTGTAAGAAGAAACCAAAATTGGTTACCGAGTATTTTTAATGATTTCTTTGACAATGATTGGATGGTAAAAGCAAATGCCACCGCCCCTGCCATCAATGTATTCGAAACAGCAAAAGAGTACAAAGTTGAATTGGCTGCTCCCGGTATGACAAAAGAAGACTTCAACGTTCACATCGACGAAGAAAACAACCTGGTCATCAGCATGGAAAAGAAAACAGAAAGCAAGGAAGAGAACAACAAGGACGAAAAGAAGGAAGGCCGCTACTTACGCCGCGAATTCTCATACACCAAGTTCCAGCAAACCATGATTCTTCCGGACGATGTCGATAAGGAAAAGATTGGTGCCCATGTAGAAAACGGCGTGTTGAACATTACATTGCCTAAGTTTACAGAAGCAGAAAAAGAAAAGGCCAAGAAATTCATCGACGTAAAATAACGCCCGACCATTAAAGAAAATCTCCCGCTGCACAAGATAATGCAACGGGAGATTTTTTATATCCATAGCCATACGGAACTATTTCTTCTTCCCTTTCAGAAAACGGTCTGTCAGCCACTTGCGCACCGGTTCGTCGTATAGTTTCAAACAAGCATAAGCAAGGACAACGGCTCCCACGAAAGTAAGTATCATATAAGGGATACCTTCCACCATTGTAGCGTTATTGTTGCATACCCAAGCCGTATAAGTATATACCAATGGATAATGGGTAATATAAATCGGATAGGAAATGTCTCCCAGGAACTTGCATACGGCAGTAGAGCGCTTACCGGTCACCTTGCCGCCCGCTCCCATTGAAACAATGACCGGGAAGACGCAGATAATGCAGAAAGCCTCGTAAAGCCCGTTCATCCAGTAGCCGTCCTCACCTCCGATACGGGGAATGGAAAGAACCACCACAATCAGCAGGCTGCACCACCAGAAAGCACGCTTTTCAAGCCGTATCAGCCAGCCGAGGCGTGACAGAAGTAATCCGCCGAAAAAACGGATACATCAGCCGGACCATACCCACATACTGCTGTTCCCAGTTCAAGGCCCAACCACCCACAATATCGCCGGCAGGAGCAGTCAGACAACGGTATACCGTAAAACACCCTGCCACAAATACCAGCACCGACAGGGCCACCTTATTGAACTTGCGTACAAACAACGCATACAGAATATTACCGATATATTCATAATAGAGCGACCACGCCGGGCCATTCAACGGATGCATTTCCGTCCAGCCACGAATGTCAAACTTCAGCGGAAGGGGGAAGCAAAGTACAGCCCAGTAACATTACCAGCAGCATGGTTCCAACGGACGTATTCTCGATAGGTGGAAAACAAGGCGACTCCTGAAAATAGAAAAAGGCAGCGCCCACAATGCTTCCCATAATCACCATAGGATGCAGGCGAATGATACGGCGTTTGAAGAAAGTGCCCACGGTCATCCGGTTCCAACGGTCATCATAAGCATAACCGATAACAAAACCGGAAAGCATGAAAAAGAAATCCACTGCCAGATAGCCATGATTGATAATTTGAGTAAGATGACTGCCGCCTGCATGTGCTTCAAAAAGATGGAAGATAATAACCATGACAGCCGCCACGCCACGAAGTCCGTCAAGAATCTCATAATGCGGTTTCGAGGCAAGATAAGTAGTCTGTGTATTCATTTTGGTATAAGATATTTATTTATTCGCGTGCAAAGATAAGAGTTTTTTCCAATAAGGGAACTGATAGATATCATATAAACTCTATCAATTAATTGACAAGTATAACAGTTGTCTTTATCATTAGATACATATCACTACTTGCACCTTTTTTTTCCCGCACAAAAAAGCTAGCTTTTATTATCCATAATAAAGGGCTACACTTTTCCTTCTCATGGTGTAGCCTTAAACACAAAAGGGTGTAGCTATCCAAGGCAAATTGGTGTAGCCCTTC
>ENA-OQCU01000748-OQCU01000748.1-human-gut-metagenome-genome-assembly--contig:-NODE-748-length-13422-cov-19.558105_pt1 | contig 13422 bp, 9 predicted proteins | sample MGYA00242504_ERZ504590 | MGnify/ENA primary metagenome ERZ504590 (study PRJEB26092, sample SAMD00036318) | human gut metagenome | host: Homo sapiens | study: EMG produced TPA metagenomics assembly of... | reverse complement strand
ACCGTAACGCTTTCGCCGCTGTTTGGTGAAGGGGGTAGTGTTACAGTCAGGTGCCCCGTTGAGAATTTGGGGAACGGGAAGGCCCTGTTCGCAGGTGCGGATTACCATTGCCGATCGATCGGCCGACGCTGTGGTCGGTGACGATGGAGCCGTGGCTCGTACAAGCTGGGCTCCGCTGGAACCCCGGCGGCCCCCTACCGGCTGGAGGTGCGGGTCGACGGCGGCGACGAACCGGTGATCGCGCATGACGTCTACGCGGGCGAGGTGTTCATCTGCGCGGGACAGTCGAATATGGAATACCAAATGGAGTTCCTGCGCTGGCGGTACCCGTCGGAATACACGCGCGAACCCGACCCGTTGCTGCGCCACTGCAAGGTCCCCGTCCGGTTCGACTTCCATGGTCCTCGCCGCGACTTCGACGAACCGGTACGCTGGGTCGGTGCGGTCGCCGACACGCTCGACGAGTTCACCGGCGTCGGATATTTCTTCGGACGCATGGTTCGTGCATGGCTCGGCGTACCGGTCGGTCTGCTCAACATCACGCTCGGCGGCTCGCCGATCGAATCGTGGATGGACGAGGAGACGCTCGCCGCGTGGCCGAAGGCGCTCGCCGACCTGGAACCCTACCGCGACGACGAGGTGGCCCGCACCCGCAGCGAGGAGAGCATCGCCGCAATGAACCGCTGGTATGAGGACCTGCGGACCCGGGAGACCGAAGCCCAATCCGAGGATCTGGGCCACGGCACGCTTACATTGCCCGCGTTCCTGAAGGACGCCGATCCGCGACTGACCGGATTCCGCGGCGTGATCCACCTGCGCCGCACGGTCACGCTGCCCGCCTACGCGGCCGGACAATCGGCGGCGCTGCATCTCGGTGCCATGGTCGACTCCGACGAAACCTTCGTCAACGGGGTCAAAGTCGGCCAGTCCGAACACCAGTACCTCTCCCGCGACTACATGGTGCCCGAAGGCGTGCTGAAGGCCGGATGCAACGAGATCGACGTGCGCCTGGTCGTCGAACACGGCACGGGCCGCGTGACGCCGGGCAAGCACATGCACCTCGACATGGGCGACGACTCGTACAATCTCGACGGCACCTGGACCTACTCCATCGGCGCACGCACGGACGCGGACTGCCCCGGCGAGGACTTCGTGCGCTGGAAGCCGCTCGGCCTGTACAACGGCATGACCGCGACCTGCGCCGGGTACGCCGCACGCGCCGCGCTGTGGTACCAGGGCGAGTCGAACACTGGCGACGTGGCGGACGACTACGGCCGTATGCTGGCCGCGATGATCGGCTGCTGGCGCAAGGCATGGGGGCAGCAGCGGCTGCCGTTCCTCATCGTGCAGCTGCCGGTGTTCTCCATCGACGGTGTGGAGGACGGCGGCTGGGCACTCGTCCGCAAACACCAGTGGCAGGCCGCCAAGTCGATCGAGGACGTCGCCGCCGTGGTGACCCTCGACGCGGGCGATTGGAACGACCTGCACCCGTGGAACAAGAGCGTGGTCGCAGACCGCCTGTTCGCCGCGGCGCAACGCCTCGTCTACGGCAAGGACGACGCGCCTCGCTCGCCGGAACCGACCGGCGTGCGGCTGGCCGACGGCCGGCTGACCATCGCCTTCGACGACGGCACCGGCGATTGCGGTCTGGACACGATGGACGGCGCCGATCCGGGCGAGTTCGAATTGGTGTGGGAAGACGGCTCCCGGCACACCGTGCCGGCGCGAGTCGAAGGCAACACCGTGGTCATTGACGTGCCGTGGCGCAGGCCGGCGGCCGTGCGGTATGCGTGGCGCAACGCCCCGAGTCACGGACTGCTGTGCGGGTCGAACGGACTGCCGATTCCGCCGTTCGCCGAATCCATTGCGTAACGGAGCAGTTCATGAAAGGAATGAACACATGAGAAACTTCATCTTCCACAACCCGGTCAAGATCTACTTCGGCGAAGGCCAGGCCGTGCATGTCACCGAGGAGGCCAAGTCACGCCCCGGCGCCGTGCTGCTGGTCTACGGCGGCGGCTCGATCAAGCGCAACGGCGCCTATGACGATGTGACGGCCGCGCTGCGCGAGGCCGGCAACGAGGTCGTCGAACTCTCCGGCGTGACCCCGAACCCGCGACTCGATAAGGTCCTCGAAGGCGTGAACCTGGTTCGGGAGCACGGGGTGAGCCTGATCCTGGCCGTCGGCGGCGGCTCGGTCATCGACTGCGCCAAGTTCATCTCGCTGGGCTCCGGCCTGGGCGAGGACGAGGACCTCTGGGACGACTACGTCGAAACCGGCAAGCCCGCCCCCGAAAACCTTGTGCCGCTCGTCGTGGTGCTGACCATCGCCGCCACCGGCTCCGAGATGGGCGACGCGGCTGTGCTCACCAACTGGGCCCGCAACCGCAAGCTCGGCTACACATCCTTCCCGCTGACGCCGAAGTTCTCGGTACTCGACCCGACCTATCTGCTCACCCTGCCGGCTGAACAGACCACCTATGGATTCGTGGACATGTTCTGCCACACCTGCGAACAATATTTCTCGCTACCCAGCGACGACAATCTCTCCGACGAGATGGCCGAGGCCATCCAACGGCATATCCTGCGCTCCTGGTGCGCCTGCCGTCGCCATCCGCGCAGTTATGAGGCCCGTGGCAACGCGATGTGGGATTCCACGTTCGCGCTCAACCGCGTCATCTCGCGTGGCAAGGAGGAGGATTGGGGCACGCACGGCATCGAGCATGCGCTCTCCGCCTACTTCGACATCCCGCACGGCGCCGGCCTGGCCGTGGTCCATCCGCACTGGATGAAGTACGTCTACACCTCACGCCCCGAAGCCACCGCACGCTTCGCCCGCTGGGCGGTGAACGTGTGGGGCGTGGACTCGACCGGCAAATCCGAGCGAGAGGTGGCCGAGGAGGGCATCGAGCGCTACGCCGACTTTCTGCGTCTGGTCGGTGCCCCGCTCACCCTGTCCGAGGTCGGCATTCCAGCCGATCCGGCCACGCTGGACAAGCTCGCCGACCATGCCGGCGACGTCGGCGGCTCCTACCGCCGCATCACCCGCGACGATGCGCGTGCCATCCTCGCCTCGTGCGTGACACCGGTCGTGTTCTGAGGATGTATCAAGGTGTATCGAGGGATGGAGGCGCCGGAGACTTGATATCCACACCTGCCGTATACACGTCTATGACCACACATTTTGCCCTCCACCTGTACATCGATACGCAGCCGCCACGGTGTACAGGGAGGGCAAGCCGTACATGGATGTGCGATGAAAGGCGGCATCTCCGCTTCGGTGGCGGGGCAGGCTTGCCTCGCCACCGAGCCGTTGTCGGGCACATGATTCGGCAGCGGCCTTATTACCCTGCTCTTGGCGGGGTGCGGAAGTCCTTGAAGCGTTGGATTGCGCTTCCATACCATGCCGCGGCGGAATCGGACTCGGCATAACGGTTTGGTTTCGCCGTTTTGCTATGGTATCTCGGCTGTGGCATGGTACGGAGCACCGTTATCAGGTGCTATGGTGTTCCGTACCGGTATCGGGGCGTATCGTTCCTCAGCCCCCGCGGCGTCATCCATATGATCAGTGAATTGGTCGGCGGCGTGCTGATCGCCGGCGTGATGAGCTGGTATCTGTACAGGGCCATCGCCGCCACCGGGGCGTTGGATCGTTTCGCTTCCGGACGGGCGCTGCGCGACGATGCCGACCATCGCGGGTGACCGCTGTCTCCGGTCGGCGGTTGTCAGGATGTCGCCCGTTGACGAGCATCCGGGCAAACGTCCAGCGGCTTGCTAGACTATAGGGGCCGGCCACGAACCGGCGTGGGGCTGTAGCTCAGTCGGTTAGAGCATCGGACTCATAATCCGCCGGTCACTTGTCCGATCAGCAGTGCCGCAATCGTTGTGGCTGCCAATCCCACGGTGAATGACACCAGCGACGCGCGAAACGGTGTGCCCAACGTTCCGCGCAGTCGCGCGTTGACGGCAGTCTGCAACGGCGTGACTATTCCGGTGAGCACTCCCAGCGCGGCAAGCAGCACATGATCCCCTTTCGTCTCGGCGACATTGTACTCACGACGCCGATTTCGGGGGTCCGGCTGTGCGCTGGGACGCGGCGGTTCGGATTGGGAGGGAAGGCATGCATGGCTTCGTGGGTGATGCGGGAAGATACAGGAAGATGCGGGAAAAGCGGGGGGGGGGGTATGAGCAAATATTAAGCAATTGATGTCTGGGTGTCCGGTTTGTCGAGACGTCTGCTTTTCATAGGTTCCCGGCCTGGCCCCGCCTGGGGGCAGTGCCGCAAAACGCAGGCACCAAGATACGGAAGAAGAGGAGTCGTACCATATGAACAACATGCCGCAGCGTTTGGCGTTCTTCGCCCTGGGCGTCGTCATCAACTCGTTCGGTGTGACACTGATCACGTTGGGCAATCTGGGCACCTCGGCCATCTCCAGCGTGCCGTACGTGTGCAGCCTGCAGTTCCCCATGTTCAGCTTCGGCGTGACCACATTCATCTGGAACATCCTGCTGATTCTGGTTCAGGTCGTGCTGCTGCGCCGCGACTTCAAGCCCTCCCAGTTCCTGTAGATCATGGTCAACGTGCTGTTCAGCGTCATGATCGACGTAAGCATGGCCATCCTCGGTGTTCTGCACCCCCACCATGCTGTGGGAGCAGTTCCTGTGCATCGGCTTAGGCTGCGTGGCGTTGGCCTTCGGCATCGTCATCGAGCTGGCGCCGAACGTGGTGGTGGTGCCCGGCGAAGGCGTGGTCCGTGCCATCGCTAAGGTCAGCGGCGTGCGCGTGGGCACGGTGAAGGCCGTATTCGACATCACGCTGATCATCATCGCCGCGGTGCTGTCATTGATCTTCTTCCACGGGTTGCGCGGCGTCGGCATCGGCACGGTGATTTCCGCGGTGTTGGTCGGGCCAATCATCAACATCGTCAATCGCGTCTTCACCTTCCAGCACCGCATCCAGGCGCTGGCCTTGTCCCGCGACGGGCGTTGACACCTGACTGTCTGGTCACCACAGGGCCGGGAATGGTGACGCGGAACCGATCGAGCGAATTGTCGATGCGCACCGGTTCGCGCGTCTCGTTCCTTAGCGTGGCGCCGATGCGCAGGTATCCGGTGCCGTCGTCGCGCAGCACGGTGCCGCCGTCCGGATACGGGGTGGACCGCAGCAGTGAGAACAGGAATGCGTTGCGCGTGGACGTTGACGCCTCATGGATGAGCCGCTGTTTGGAGACCGCGCCGAACAGGCCGCCCGGGTTCGAGACCTCGATTCGGTTGGTGAACACGTCCACATGCACGGGCGTGCCGAGCGCGTCCGGGGAGTATTCGCGGTGGGTCAACGCGTTGGCGATGGCCTCGCGCAACACCAGTTGCGGATACATCGGCGGCTGTGATGGTTGCGCGCCGGAATCGGCGCCGCCTGGGCCGGACGTCCATGCCATCAGCGAGGCGACCGCGTCATCGATCATGATCGGGATCGGGCCGGTGATGGTTTCGGAGGCGACGAGCCGTGCATCGCCGGTGAACACGTCGTCGCGTGAGGTACCGGGGTAGACGGCGATGGTGACGTTGAGCCGAGGAAAGAACTTCTGCGGATACCGGCCGACGGCCAACAGTCCCGCAAGCGTGGGGCGCGGCACGGATGCGATCCGGGTCTCCTCGTCCGTGTCGGTGTCCGCGCCGATATCCGTGTCGTCTTCCCTGGACGCGGTTCCCGCCGGGTCGCAATCCGCGGCATGTTTCGCGGCATGTTTCACGGTGTCGTCCGCGGGGTGGCCGGTTGGCATGCGTCTCAGGATGCGCAGGTCCAGCATCATGTCCATGTCGGAACGCTCCGCAAAGACATGCGGATGGCGGTTGCGCTCGCATTCGAGCAGCGCGTGGACGAGCGTGGGATTCAAGTCGTCGAGCGTGGCCTCCGACACGACCGCGATGTCGTGCTCCGGCTGGCGTTGCTCATCAAGCAGACGATCGACCTCGTAGGCGGTCATCTTGCGGTCGCCGTCGCCGGTGCGGATGTAGGAGCCGCCGTGCGGGCCGACCGAGGAGACGAAGCAGGGCTTCTCCCGCGGCAGCATCTCGTCGATGACGGCGAACACCAAATTCGCGCCCTCGAACGGGCAGGTCACGATCACGGGCCGGACCACGGGCGTGAGCTTCTCGCAGGCCTGGCTCAACGCCTCCTGCATGGCGCGGGCGTCGAAGCCCTCGACCGGCGTGAACCCCGCCTTCTCGCTCAGCCCCAGGATGATGTACCCGCCGTTGCCGTTGGAGAACGCGGACAGCGTCTCGGTGATGGTCGAGCTGATTCTGCGTTTGCACTCCTTGACCTCGCATTGCTGCGTGTCGTTGCCGATGGCGCGCAGCAATGCGATGAGCTCGGTCATCTTGGCCGTGTAGTCGTCGTTGTCCATCGCTCCTCCGGGGGTGTGCCGTTGCCGCCTGGTGACGTCTGTACTCCGGCCGTACTCCATCCGGCTCCATCTGTACGCCGACCGCCGCGGGCTCCTGCCACTATCCTATGCCGGCGGCGGCATAGGATAGTGGCGATGACTTGCGCGGGATCGGTGCCGTCCGCGAGTCGGATATGGTGGGGCCCGCGACGGGATCGTTCCCCGTCGCGGGCCCCACCGTTACCGTATGGTCGCGTGGTTCGCGGGAATCAGAGCACCGCGTCCATCGCCTGCTTGAGGTCGGCGATGATGTCGTCGGCGTTTTCGATGCCGCAGCTCAGGCGCACCAGGTCAATGCCAACGCCTGCTTCGACGAGCTGCTCCTCGGTGAGCTGACGGTGCGTGGTGCCTGCCGGGTATAGGGTGCAGCTGCGCGCGTCGGCCACATGTGTGGCGATGGACACCATCTTCAGGTGGTCGAGGAACGCGGACACCTTTTCGCGGCCGCCCGGCACGCCGAAGGAAATAACGCCGCAAGTGCCGTTCGGCATGTACTTTTCAGCTAGCGCATGGTACTTGTCTTCCTCAAGGCCTGGGAAGCTCACCCAGCTGATGCGCGGGTCGGCGCTCAGCCACTGCGCCACCTTGAGCGCGTTCGCGCAATGGCGCTCCATACGCACGCCCAGCGACTCCAAATGCATGCCCATGATCCACGAGTTGATCGGCGCCGGTGTTGAGCCGAAATCGCGCATAAGCTGTGCGGTGGCTTTGGTGATGTAGGCGGCCTTGCCAAAGTCCTTGGCATAGGTCACGCCATGGTAGGAGTCGTCCGGTGTGGTGAGTCCGGGGAATTTCTCCGCATGGGCCATCCAGTCGAAGTTGCCGGAATCCACGATCGCGCCGCCCACGCAGGAGCCGTGACCGTCCATATATTTGGTGGTGGCGTGCGTGACGATATCCACGCCATACTGGAATGGACGACAGTTGACTGGTGTGGGGAACGTGTTATCGACGATCAGTGGCACGCCGTGGCGGTGCGCTGCGTTCGCGAACTTTTCGAAATCAAGAACGATGAGCGCCGGATTGGAGATGGATTCGCCGAAGACCGCCTTGGTGTTCGGCTGGAATGCCGCTTCGAGTTCTTCCTCGGTGCAGTCCGGGCTTACGAACGTGCATTCGATGCCCATTTTGCGCATGGTCACGTTGATGAGGTTGAACGTGCCGCCGTAGATTGCGGAGGATGCAACGATGTGGTCACCGTTGTTGCAGATGTTGAAGAGTGCGAAGAAGTTCGCCGCCTGGCCGGATGAGGTCAGCATTGCGGCCGCGCCGCCTTCCATTTCGCAGATTTTCGCTGCGATGGTGTCGTTGGTTGGGTTCTGCAGTCGGGTGTAGAAGTATCCGGATTCGGATAGGTCGAACAGTCGGCTCATCTGTTCGCTTGACTTGTATTTGAAGGTTGTCGCCTGAATGATTGGGGGTGTGCGGGATTCGCCGTTTCCGGGCTGGTAACCTCCCTGCACGCAGATGGTGTCGACGTTTTTGCTCATGGATTTCCTTCTTTCGATTGGGTGCTTCGTTGCGTAGCGCTGCGGTGCAACAAACATGCTCACCTTATCACTGAGTTGATAATTGGCTATTCTTCAATGGAAACGCCGAATAGTTCACTGAATTGACAAACTTAGGAAATTGATTTTATTATATACATCAAGGCAGGCGGGAATCCGCTTGACGGGAAAACAATGTCTTGCGAAAGTAAAATCAATAGCAAAGGAGCAACCCATGGGTCTGTGGGATATCGAAAAGATTCCGTATGTCGGTCGTGAAAAGGGACCGCAGGAGGGTCTGGCTTTCCATTACTACGATGCCGACAAGGTTGTTGCCGGCAAGAAGATGAAGGATTGGCTGCGTTTTGGCGTCGCTTGGTGGCACACTTTCGATCAGGAGCTGGTCGATCCGTTCGGCACCGGCACCGCCCAGCGTCCGTGGTACGGCAAGTACTCCAATGCTGAGGATGAGGCTCTGGCCAAGGTCGACTACGCCTTCGAGTTCTTCCAGAAGCTCGGCGTCGAGTACTTCTGCTTCCATGATCGTGATATCGCTCCGGAAGGCGATACCCTGCGCGAGACCGACAAGAACCTGGACAAGGTCGTCGACAAGATCGAAGAGAACATGAAGTCCACCGGCATCAAGCTGCTGTGGAACACCTCCTCCCTGTTCACCAACCCGCGCTTCGTGTCCGGTGCTTCCACCTCCCCGTTCGCCGACATCTACGCCTATGCCGGTGGCCAGCTGAAGCACTCCTTGGAGATTGCCAAGCGCTTGGGAGCCGAGAACTACGTGTTCTGGGGTGGACGTGAAGGCTACGAGAACCTGTGGAACACGCAGATGAAGCGCGAGCAGGAGCACATGGCCAAGTTCTTCCACATGTGCCACGAGTATGCTCAGGAGATCGGCCTGGACGCTCAGTTCCTGATCGAGCCGAAGGCCAAGGAGCCGACGATGCACCAGTATGACTTCGATGCATCCACAGCCATCGCCTTCCTTAAGACCTACGACATCGACTTCATGAAGCTGAACCTCGAAGGCAACCACGCCAACCTGGCCGGTCATACCTACCAGCACGAGATCCGCACCGCCCGCGAGGCCGGTGTGCTCGGCTCCCTCGATGCCAACCAGGGCGACAAGCTCATCGGCTGGGATATGGATGAGTTCCCGACCGACCTGTACGAGACTTCCACCGTCATGTGGGAGGTCCTCGCCGAGGGTCAGATCGGCCCTCACGGCGGCCTGAACTTCGATGCCAAGCCGCGCCGCACCTCCTTCGCCGCCGAGGATCTGTTCCGCTCCCACATCGCAGGTATGGATGCATTCGCTGCAGGTCTCTTGGTCGCTGCCAAGATGCACGAGGACAAGGTCATCGAGAATCTGCAGGCCGAGCGCTACAGCTCCTTCGATTCCGGTATCGGCGCGACCGTCGAGAACGGCACCGCCTCCCTGGCCTCTCTCGAGGAGTATGCTCTGGATATTCCGCAGTCCAAGCTCATCGAAGCCACCAAGTCCGATCACCTCGAGTCCGTCAAGGCCACGATCAACAACTATATGATCGACGCATTGGCCGAGGCATGAGCCGAAATCGAGCAGTGGTTGGGTGCGCGTAGCGCTCCGAAATTGCCGGGGCGGGCGTGGCCCAACAAGGAGTTTTCTCTAGGACTCTGATTTATCGCTGGATTAAACAGCGAGGCTCGGCTGTGACAGAGCCGAATATGGTGTGTCGAAGCGTTGGTGCTCCGGCACACCATATATTTTCACCTCATCCTTCCTTAAATTTCCTTCGCATACAAGTCGTCTGCCGGCTATGTCGTCGGTGGACGACTTACATGTGTTATGAAAGCAAGTCGAAAATTTCAACTATTCGCAATGATACGATGTGGAAAAGCGTTTCTGAATAAGGTGTATTTATGACCGCGACTATTACCATTACCAATCCCATTCTTAGTGGAATGAATCCTGATCCGAGTTGGATTTGGGATGATGAGTTCCAGCGAATTGTGTTGGTGACTTCTACTTTTGAGCTTGTCCCAGGTCTTCCCATTTACGTTTCCGAGGATATGACGTGCTGGAAGCATGTGTCGAATGTGATAGATGCTGACTTGGCAAGGCGCCTGCTTATTCCTTTCGTGGATGATTCGGGCGGTGTCTATGCGCCGACGCTGCGCAGGATTCATGGCAAATATGTGATTGCATGCACCATTGCCCGTCTTGATGATCGCCGTGCTATGGAAGGTGGTTGCACAGAAAGCGAGCTGATGCGGTTCCACGCCGCGGAGGGCAATTTTATCCTTGAAGCGGATTCTATCGAAGGGCCATGGCATGGTCCGTTCTGGATCGAGGGCGCCGAAGGCATCGATCCAGACATATTCGAGGACGGGGACGGCAACGTGTACTGGACCCAGACCCGTCCTGCGGTCAATCCGCAATGGGAAGGACAGACCGAGGTCTGGACCCAACGCATTAATCCGGAGACTTGGACTTTTGTCGATGACGGTCTTCCTGCGGGATCGGGCAAGACGGTAATATGGCGCGGATACGGTGTGGAGGCGGTGTGGGCTGAGGCGCCGCATCTCTATCGCGTGGGTGATTATGTGTATCTGATGACCGCCGAGGGGGGCACCAGTTTCGAACACAGTGAGATGGCCATGCGCATCTATGCGCCGCATGGACTGCTTCGGGCGTTCGAAGCTTACGAACGGGAAGCATCCGAATCGGGTGAGTGCATTCCGCAGGTTCGTGACGGGGAACGCTGCTATCTTGGCACCGCAATCCGTGCCTTCCATGCGGATAAGAAGAATCCGATTCTCACCCACCGACATCTGGGTTTGTCGGAACCGCTGCAATGCGTGGGACATGCGGACCTGTTGCTTCATCCGGAACTGGGATGGTGGCTGGTGTGTCTCGGCGTGAGGGAGACGCGGGGAAAGCATGACGGCGAATTATTGAGCTACTTGGGAAGGGAGAGCTTTGTCGCTCCGGTATCCTGGGAACATAATCCGGCCGATTGGAAGCTGGACGGCAACGGTGCATTAGATACGCATGAGGGTGACCCCGGATGGCCGGTAACTTGTGCTGGACTTGGTCGGCTGGCCGACGAGATCACGGTTACTACTGAAGACGATGGCATCACCATCGAGCCTAGGGTGAAATCCTCGCTCGCCGGTGATGTGGAACCTGCGCTGGTGGATGTGGCTGATGGCTCGACGAACGGTGTGGTGGTGCGCGACGAGCGTGATATCAGCTACCGCAGGATAGCGAAACTGCCGACGCTCATGCCGATTCCTATGTCCGGTTCTTTAGTGATTCGGCAGAATTCCACGCATTACGCGGTGTTTTCGATGCGTGGCACGGATGTGCGCTACGAGATGGTGAATGGAGACGATTCGCAAGCTGGGTCTGTTGCCGTCGTACAGGCTGACGGAGTGCGTCCGGCGGTACTTTTCGACGACAACCGCTTGTCGGTCATCGTGACTGGCATGCATGGTCTGGTTGATTCTGCGACGTTCGTGCGTCAGGGGCAGGCCCTGCTGAGTGTCGATGCTCGTTTCCTCAGCACCGAATGGGCCGGTGGGTTCGTCGGTTGCATGGCCGGCTTCATGGCATAGATTCTACGGAATTTCAGGATGGTTCACTGCTGATGTTCCGACGGGCCGTCTTAGAACGAGTTGAAAACGGGTCGAAAGGCTAGGAGCGCTGTGTCCTCCCTCCGGTTGTGCCTGTGAGGTTTGCCCCGCTGATTAACTCTCGAGTTGCTGTGTGCTGTTGCGTACCACTAGCGATGTCGGCATGATGATGTGCGGTTGGATCACGTCGGTGGACAGCGCTTCGACCAGCATGCGTACGGCGGCCCTTGCCATGTCTTGGAGCGGCTGCCGTACGGTGGTCAGCGCCGGGCCAAGGAATGCGGCAGTCTGCACATCGTCGAATCCGACCACGGATAAATCCTCGGGAATACGTAATCCCAGCTGCCTTGCCGCCTCGTAGACGCCCATGGCCTGCAGATCGCTGCCGGCGAAGATTGCGGTCGGACGATTTGGTCGTTTCAACAGGGAGATGGACTGTGCGTAACCGCCGGAAGTGGTGAAATCGCCTTCGGTGATAAGTTCGGGATCGGTTTCGATTCCATGTTCCGCAAGCGCTGATGTATATCCGTCCAGACGTGCTTTGGAACACATCATCTCCTCCGGTCCGGTGATGATGCCTATGCGGGTATGTCCGAGTGCGAGCAGATGCCTGGTGGCGATTACGCCTCCGGTCCAGTTGTCCGCTTGCACCGACAGCGTGTCTGGATCTGGATTACCGAATGGATCGAACAAGACGAAGGGAATACCTCTGGAATGCAACTTGTTCCGTTCGATACGTGTCAGGTTCGAGAAAACGAGGATGGCGCCGTTCGCCTGCCTGCGAAGCATGTTGTCGATCCAGGATGAGTCCGGGTGCTGGCGATTGCCGCCTTCGGTGGTGATGACGTTCAAATCATGCAACTTGGCTTCGCGAATGGCGCCACGGAGTACTTCAAGGGCCCAAGCATTATCGAAATCTTGGAACAAGATTTCGATAATTCGTTGGCTTTTCGTGCCTGTCGCTTTACGGGAATACCCATACCGTTTCAACACCGCGTTGATGGTTTGCCGCGTCTCTTCGGAAACGTCGGCTCTGCCGTTGAGCGCCTTGGATACGGTGGAAAGGGAATAACCGGTCTCTTTAGCTATGTCAGAGAGTCGTACCGTAGCTTTCTTTGTCGTATTGCGCATGAGTCACTCCTTCTTCTTTTCATCATATCCGAAAATGCGAACGAAAGTTTCGGTTTACGTTTTTCGAAACTTTCGATATGTTGGCAATGCTTAAAAACGTTGTAAAATCAACGAAAAATAGTTAGTTTTCTGATTTTACAAAAAAACTTGACTTTGTGTGATTTGTTTCGGTAGTCTGTAGGTACAACGAAAACGAAATGGAGACTTTCGAAGGGAGTCAAAGGCTGATTCTCTGTCTGCTAGGGGAGCTGCAACAGCATTCGTTGCGGTCATGCTTCCCGATTCGACCCATTCGAGAGAAATCGTTCCTGTCGTTGCCATCATTTTGTCGATGATGATTTGGTCAATAAGGAGAAGACAATGAAGTTCAAAACCATTGCAGCTGCCACTCTTGCGGTGGCGACCATGTTGGGCATGGGTGCCTGTGGCTCCAGCGCTGGCGCCAAAGACGATAAGACCATTACGTTCTGGCATAACGCAACAGCTGGTGACGGCAAGCAGTATTGGGAGGATCTGGCCAAAGCGTTTGAGAAGAAGACCGGTGTCAAGGTTCAGATTCAGGCCATCCAGAACGAGGATTTCGAAGGTAAGCTGACTACCGCTATGCAGGATCCCGCCTCCGGCCCGGATGTGTACATGACCCTTGGTGGTGCCAAGACCAAGGACATGGTTGATGCCGGCCAGGTAATGGATATTACTGATAAGATTAGCGATACCGTCAAAAA
>ENA-OQCU01000741-OQCU01000741.1-human-gut-metagenome-genome-assembly--contig:-NODE-741-length-13554-cov-3.133313_pt1 | contig 13554 bp, 15 predicted proteins | sample MGYA00242504_ERZ504590 | MGnify/ENA primary metagenome ERZ504590 (study PRJEB26092, sample SAMD00036318) | human gut metagenome | host: Homo sapiens | study: EMG produced TPA metagenomics assembly of... | reverse complement strand
CAAAAAGAGGGTATGATGTGACCGCGGTAGATTATACGCAGGAAATGCTGAACCATGCTATGCAGAATGCGGGAACGTATGCTTCCAGGATCACATGGATGAGAGGAGATGTGCAGAATCTAGAAAACATACAGGACGGAAGTTTTGATGTAATTGTAACAAGAAATCTCACCTGGAATCTGGAAGAACCGCAGAAGGCATATCAGGAATGGTGCCGTGTTCTGAAAAAAGGAGGCATTCTTTTAAATTTTGATGCAGGATGGTATAACTATCTTTTTGATGACAAACAGAAGAATGCATTCGAAGAGGATCACAGAAATGTAGAGGATGCAGAAGTTTTTGATTTCAATGCATATGATGAAGCGTATAAGATGGAAGAAATCGCCAGAAATCTGATTCTGAGCAGATGCGCGCGTCCGACAGAAGATCTGAGGATGATTCGTCGGGCTGGTTTTTGCGAAGCAACGGCAGACAGGGAGGTCTGGAAAAAAGTCTGGGATGATGTAGAAAAAATTAATTTTGCATCGACCCCGCTTTTTATGCTCCGCGCGGTAAAGTAGAGGAATAGCATGATAAAAAAATGGTTAACAGTGATCGGAAAAACAATACTTCTGCTGATCGGAATTACGTTCCTTTCTTTTTTACTGGTTTATCATTCGCCGGGAGATCCGGCAATGGTGGCACTGAAAAAATCCGGTATGCGTGTTTCGGAAGAGGCACTGGAATTAAAACGGGAAGAGCTTGGCCTGAATGATCCCTTTGCCGTGCAGTATGGAAGATGGCTGAATGAATTCTTCCACGGAGATCTGGGAGAATCCTATAAAACAGGAAAAGCCGTGGCCGGCGAGTTAAAGAAAACGATTCCGGCGACTCTGCTTCTGACAGTGGCAGCGCTCGCGCTTACGATTCTGATTTCCTTTCCGATCGGAGTACTGTGTGCGAAGTATAAGGACAGAGGGTTTGACAATATGATTCGTTTCGTCACTTATTTTCTGTCCTCCCTTCCATCCTTTTTCCTGGCGCTGCTGATGATGTATGTACTGTCCATGAAACTGCAGCTTCTGCCGGTCATAGGATCGGTAAGTGGAAAAGGAATTATTATGCCGGCTCTTGTCCTGGCGCTGACACTGTCTGCCTGGTATATCCGCCAGATTCGCGGCATTGTGCTTCAGGAGCTGGAACAGGAGTATGTCGATGGTTTAAAGTCAAGAGGAGCTTCGGAGAACCGGATTCTCTTTTTCCACGTGCTGAAAAATTGTATGCTTCCGATTGTTACGTTGCTTGGCATGTCATTTGGAACTCTGCTTGGCGGTTCTGCCATCGTGGAAACTATTTTTTCCTGGCCGGGAGTCGGAAGACTTGCTGTGACATCCATCAGCGCGCGGGATTATCCGGTGATTCAGGCTTATGTTGTCTGGATGGCAATGATTTACCTGCTGATAAATGCTGCAGTAGAGTTTTTGTGTCAGATTCTGGATCCAAGAGTCAGAAGGGAAAAGAGTGCACGATGAAAAAAATGGATGGAAAATTTAAAATCAGTCTGTTGTTTCTCGCAGTTATCTTAATCATCCCGGTAATCGGTCCGCATCTGATCCGCCACGATCCGTATGCGGTGAATGTAAGAAATGCATTCTTATCGCCGTGCAAAGAATATTTGTTTGGAACGGACAATCTGGGGCGGTGCGTGTTCTGCCGTATTCTGGCGGGAAGCAGGACATCGATTTATACAGCACTTCTGATTGTCGGAATCGTATTTCTGGTGGGAACACTGGTTGGAATTCTGGCCGGATTTGCAGGCGGGGTTCTGGATGAGATTCTGATGAAAATCACGCTGGTTTTCCAGGCTTTTCCTGCTTTTGTACTGTCGATTGCGATTGCGGGAATTTTAGGTGTCGGCCTGTGGAACGGCGTGCTTGCCTTAAGCGCCGTGTACTGGACAACGTATGCACGGCTTTCCCGGAGTCTTGTGGTTTCCATGAAACAGGAAAATTATATATATGCCGCAAGAATGAACGGTGTACCGCTTTATCGCATGATAACAGCCTATATTCTGCCCAATATGATGGGAAGCCTTATTGTAACAGCGGCTATGGATATTGGAAGTGTAATCCTCAGTATGGCAGGACTTTCGTTTCTGGGACTCGGTGCTGCGCGTCCTACCGCAGAGTGGGGAGCCGTTATGAGCGAGGCGAGAGATTATCTGCAGAAAGCACCATGGATTATCGTTTTTAATGGTCTGGCCCTGTTTCTGGTTGTGACAGTTTTTCAGCTGTTCGGAGACCGACTGAGCGAGTTTGTACATAAGAAAGAAGCAAGAACAGAAAATTAAATTCAAGATGAAACCACCTGCAACGCGAAAAGGCGGACAGATGATTCCATAAAAAAGATCGTCTGAAAGACGGGAAAAACCAAAAAAGAGGAGAAAAATCAAATGAAAAAAGAGATTGTAAGTGTCATGATGGCAGCCTGCCTGTTCGCATCTCTTGCAACGGGATGCGGCACGGCAAATGAGAGTGAAACATCTTCCAAATCAGGTTCGGAAGCAGCAAGTGTGACTTCAGCATCCGAGGAAGCAGTAGGCGCAGTTTCAAAGTCCGGGGAAACGACTACAGATGGAGAAAGAGCAGATCTCGTTCTTGGAGCTACTACCGGTTTCTTTGGTGCAGAAAGTCTGGACGTTGCGTATAACTGGGATGGCTGGATCATGTCCATCTATGGAATCAGCGAAAATCTGTACCGTCTGGATGAAAATATTGAGCCGCAGCCATGGATCGCAGAATCGGTAGAGACACCGGATGAAAATACTTGGGTTTTCACCATTCGTGATGGCGTAACGTTCTCAAACGGAAAAAACGGTAGATGCAAAAAGCAGTAAAAGCATGCTTTGAGCGTACCTATGAGAAAAATGAGAGAGCAGATTCGACCTTAAAAATCAAATCCATGGAAGCAGACGGCATGAAATTTACAATTGTAACGCCGGAACCAAATCCAACACTGTTAAATGATCTGTGTGATCCGCTTCTCGGTATTTATGATGCAACAGAAGAACCGGATGAGGAGCTTGGTGTTTCCTGCACAGGACCTTACGTTGCAACTTCGTTTACCGCTATGACGGATGTCAAAATGCGTGCCAACGAAAATTACTGGGGCGGCGCTCCGAAGGCAGACACCGTAGAGCTGAAAATTATCGACGATCAGGATGCGCTGGATATGGCACTTGCTAACGGAGAGATTGACCTGATCGCACAGGAAACAGCAAACGGAGCATCAAAGTTCACAGATACTTCGAAATATACAACCGATACCGTGACGACAACAAGAGCAAACTTTTTAAGCTTCAATCTGAAAACAGAAGGACTGGACGATCTGGCAGTACGTCAGGCAATCAATTACTGTATTGACCGTGGAGGCTATGCAGATGTTGTTTATCAGGGATTTGCAACTCCGTGCTATGGAATTTATCCGGACAACCTGGCATTTGGCGGTACAGACGGATTAAATCTGACCGTCGATTCTTACGATGCGGATAAAGCAAAAGAAATTCTTGCAGATGCAGGATACCAGGATACCGATGGAGATGGTATCCTCGACAAAGACGGCGTGAATCTTTCGTTCAAAGTGCTGACTTACAGCTACAATGACAACTGCATCCAGCTTGCTGATATGCTTCAGGCAGAACTGTCCCAGATTGGAATTGAGCTTTCCATTGAGACACAGGATGTGCTGGATGATCCTCTTGCATCGGGTGATTTCGATCTTGCTATTTTAAACTATGCCATGGCGCCGATTGGAACTCCGTCGTACTTTATCAATATGTTGTTTACGACGGGAGCCAGCAACAATTATGGTGGATATTCCAACGAAAAAGTAGACGCGCTGGCAGCGGAAATTGGTACCACATCGGATAACGACAAAGTGGTTTCTCTTACCAGAGAACTGGAGCAGCAGGTACTGGATGATATGCCATTTGCATTTGTGGCAGATCAGCAGCTGATCTTTGTATACTCCAACAAAGTAAAAGGAGTACAGATCAATCCGACGGAATATTATCTGGTAACCAATACTCTGTCTGTGGAAGAATAAATAAAGAAACACAGGAAACAAAAGCCGGAACAACGGCGAAAGACGAAACGGATCGCAAAAGATGGAAAAAAAACAGGATAGAAGAGAATAAGACAAGACAAACATCTGGACAGAGAAAAATCAAATAGAGAAAAATCTGATTGTGGATCGTTTAACGGTAACATATGGAGAAAAGCTGGCAGTTGACGGTGTCAGCTTTTCTCTTTCTCCCGGGAAAATTTACGTTATTGTCGGCGAGAGTGGTTCTGGAAAATCGACTCTGCTTCGTACAATCGGAGGACTCCTGACAAAAGAGGGAAAAATTGTTTCCGGAGATATCTGGATGGGAGAACAGAATCTGATACAGCTTTCAGAGAAGGAATGGTGTGAAGTCCATGGAAACAAAATGGGTTATATTTTTCAGAACCCGGAACAGTCATTAAGCCCGCTTGCCAAAATCGGGAAACAGTTTGTGGAATGCCAAAATATGCATGCAAAAAGCAGCGGGGAAAAAAAGGCAAAAAAGGAGATTTTAGAGGATGCGGAAGAGCTTTTAAAAGAGCTTCGATTTGAAAACCCGCAGCGCGTTTTAAAATCATATCCATTTGAATTAAGCGGAGGAATGTGTCAGCGTGTTGCAATTGCGCTTGCGATTATGAATCAGCCGTCCCTTTTACTGGCAGATGAACCGACCAGTGCGCTGGATGTCGCCTCACAGGATATGACGATCGAGACGCTGCTCGCACTGCGGAAAAAGACAGATCTTTCGATTCTGCTGGTGACACATAATATGGAAGTTGCAAGAAGACTTGCCGATGAAATCGGCGTTATGTATCAGGGCCGGATCATAGAATCGGGTTTGCCGGAAGAAATATGGAACGACCCAAAAGAGGATTATACGAAAAAACTGATTGCGGCAATTCCGCAGCCGGTGAAACTTGTACTCGATGAGGGATAGAGAAAGGTACGGAAATGGTATGGAAGCACTGCTTCGGGTGGAACATTTAAAAAAACAGTTTCACAGAAATTCAGATGGAACTTATGTATTAAAAGACATCAGTTTTGAAATGATGCCGGGAGAGTGTCTGGGGCTGATTGGAAACAGCGGAAGCGGTAAAAGTACAATCGTAAAGATCCTGACAGGCATTACGACGGCAACGAAAGGATGCATTTACCTGGAAGGAAAACAGATTTCCGGAAAAAGGACGCAAAAAGAAATTGGAAAAAAAGTGCAGATGATTTTTTCAGAATCCGAAATCTTCCCTGAATCCGAAGATGACGATTGGGCAGAATCTGGATGACGCATTGCTTTATTACAGAAAAATTCCGAAAACAGAAAGAAAAAGGCAGTGTGAAGAGATTTTGGAACGTGTGCACCTTCCGGTGAGCTATCTCGCCAAATATCCATCGCAGATCAGCGGAGGGGAATGCCAGAGAGTCTGTATTGCCAGAGCACTGCTGCGGCATCCGGCGCTGTTGATTTGCGATGAAGCAACAAGCGCGCTGGATGTTTCGGTGCAGAAGGAAATCGTGGATCTTCTGAAAGAGATTCAACAGAAGAGCATATGGCCATGCTTTTATTCCCATTGTCATCTGGCGCTGGTAGCAAATGTACTGCGACCGGATTCTGATGCTTTCTGATGGAGAAATAAAGAAAATAAAGATGTGTGCCGGATGAAGCGCAATAAGCTGCAGCAGGGCCGGAGTATTTCAGCAGGAGGGCATGAGAGTCGTTTAGATGAGTTTTCATCATCTGGACGGCTTTTTCTGTTTCACCGTTCTGGTAAGCAGCGAAAATTGCTTCATGTTCGGCATCAATGCTCGTCTGGATGGCGGTTTCCTGGCTGTACTGGTTGGAAAAAAATGGAAATGCCGCTTTTGAGGCGTTTGGCAGACTCGGTGAGTCGGGAATTGTTGCAATAGCGGTAGAAGACCAGGTGAAAATCATCGGAGCAGTCGTTCCAGGTTTTTATGTCCCCGCATTTTGCGGCTTCGCGCCCTTTGGCAAAAATAGAGGTCACTTCGGCTTTCAGCTTTTCTCCGCATTTGATCTTCTGCGTTAAAATATCGTCTCGCAGAATCTGATAAGTTTGTTCAGATAAGGTTGATTTATTTCATCCCATAAAAACTCTTGTTTTTGCTAAAGTCTGATTAAGATAGAAATTTCATTGTGTGTTTATTCTAACATGGAGCAGGAATCCATTCAAGATGGAAACAGAAAGCGTATTTGAAAAACCGACCTTGACAATTACCGTATTTGACAACAAAAAGAAAACGATTTATATTTATAACAGCGTTATATAACACTGTTATAAGAAGGAAGGTTAACTTGACAAAACCAATCGAAGGCGTTTCAGAGCGAATTTTATCCTGTGCAAAGGAGGGGTTTCTGGAAAAAGGATATGCGGATGCATCGCTTCGCACAATTGCGGCAAAAGCAGAGACAACCACGGGTTCTATTTATTCCCGGTTCCGGGACAAGGAAGGACTGTTTGGCGCTCTGGTGGAACCGGCAGCAGGAGGCAGAACGCTGGAAATTTTAAACGAATCAGATTACGAATATTCTTTGAATGGAAATAAGCAAACAAACAATTGATTCGCGAGTTTATTGATTGAAAATACGCAAAAAAGCAATCGCAAAAAAATACGATTGCATTTTTTGCGTGTTTTGCGTATAATAAAAGCATGAAAAAGTGGAAAGGATGTGAACAGAATGCGAGAAACACGGACCATGGAATTTAAAGAAACGATTACTAATACATTTCTGAAAACAGTAAGTGCTTTTTCGAATTATGACGGTGGAGTTATTCTGTTTGGAGTCGATGACGAGGGAAAACAGTAAAGGCTTATCGGATGTAAAACAGTCATGCCTGGATATAGAAAATAAAATTAATGACAGTATTTCTCCACAGCCAGATTATAAACTGGAAACACAAAATAATGATAAAATTATCAAACTTACCGTACAAAGCGGTGCGCAGAAGCCGTATTTATATAGGTCAAAAGCATATAAACGAAATGATACCGCGACGATAGAAGTAGATACACAGGAATTTTCCAGGCTTGTTCTGGAAGGAAAAAATATCCGATTTGAAGAACTGCCATGCAAAGACCAGAATCTGACCTTTCAGATTTTACAGCGAAAGCTGAAAGAACATATTCAGATCGAAACCTTTAGCCAGGACACGCTGAAAACCTTGAATCTATACGACAATGCCAATGGATACAATAATGCCGCTGGTCTTTTGGCAGATCAGAACCACTTCCCGGGAATCGACATGGTCAGATTCGGCGAAAACATCAGTATTATCCAGAAAAGAGTAACATTTGAAAACAGATCGATTTTAGAGGTGTATGAGAAAGCGATTGAAATTTTCAGAGATTACTATCAATATGAGGAAATTAAAGGTGCGGAACAGTAAAAAAAAAATAGGAAAAAAATACCAGAAGCTGCATTTCGAGAGGCGATCGCCAATGGTTTGATTCACAGGATCTGGGATGTGGAATCGCAAATCAGAGTTCTGATGTTTGAGGATCGAATCGAAGTAGTTTCTCCGGGAGGTCTGCCGGCAGGTATTACAAAAGAGGAATATTTGTCCGGAAAACTTTCTGTTTTAAGAAATAGAAATCTGGCAAATGATTTTTTACCGGTTGGGATTTGTTGAGATCTTTGGAACGGGAATTATGAGAATCAGACAACTTTACGAAAAAGCTTAAGAAAACCGGAGTTTGAAGTGTCAGAAAATGCGATTCAGATTGTACTTCCGGTCTGGGAAAGCAATCTGGATTTGACAGAAGATGAGAAAATGATATACGGGATATTAAGCAAAAACAGGTTGAAATCTATGGGGGAAATTGCACCATATGTTTCATTTGGAAGATCAAAAACGACAAAGCTTTTGAAAGAGATGGAGGAAAAAGGGATCATAACTGTGGAAGGTAAGGGACGCAGCACGAAGTATAGTATAAAATAAAACTTGCGTATTTATAAAAAAAGTAGAAACACCGGCATTTTTCTTGGCAGAGAAACTTGCCGGTGTTATTATTTAACACTAGTAAATAGATAACGATATTAAATATTTGCGGAAGAAGAAGGGAAAAAGAGTGACAGAGAGTTTTGAAGAACTGTTTCGTGCATTGCATCAGTTTAAAAAGCTGAATGTGGTGTCCATGCTGCCGGACGAATTGACGAAGTCATTCAGACCAAGTCCTCGATTGAAGCTGCAGAAAATCCGGGAAAAGTGGAAGTCAAAAACGGTGTGGTTCGTTTCGAACATGTCAACTTCCGATATCCGGGTGCCGAGGAAGATGTGCTTCATGACATCGACTTTGTGGCAGAATCTGGAAAGACAACCGCGATCATCGGAAGTACCGGCTGTAGAAAATCTACACTGGTCAACCTGATTCCGCGTCTTTACGATGTAACGGGCGGATCCATCACACTGGATGGAAAAGATATCCGCAGGATCACAATGAAAGATCTGCGGGATGAAATCGGTTTTGTACCGCAGAAAGGTGTTCTGTTCTCCGGAACGATCGCATCCAACCTCCGTTTTGGAAAAGATGATGCGTCAGATGAAGAGATTGCAAAAGCAGCGGAAATTGCGCAGGCAACTGAGTTCATCGAAGCAAAAGATGACAAATACGAAACGCCGATCGCCCAGGGCGGAAGCAACGTCTCCGGCGGTCAGAAACAGCGTCTGGCGATTGCGCGTGCCATTCTGGCAGACAACAAGATTCTGATCCTTGTTATGAAAGACGGCGATATCATCGAGCAGGGAAATCACGAAGAGCTGCTCGCGGCAAATGGATTCTATGCAAATCTGTATAACTCGCAGTTTGAGGATGTTGTGGCATAGCAGATCCGTAAAATTGAAAATAGAAAGAGCCCGTTTGGAATATCCGATTGGCATATCCGGACGGGCTCTTTTGATGCGCGATAAACTAAAAAAGGAAAATGTGAAGAAATGGTGTAAAGTCGCTCAGAAAATGTGAATAAGATAGAAAAATTCCCTCTGATTTTGTGAAAAAAGTTGTTTTCCTTTGCGGTTAAGAATATAATAAAAGCATCAGAATAAGCAGAGGAAGTGCGCGAAAGAGATGCTTTATTTAAAACGAAAAATCGATTTTTTTCTGAGTGCATGGAAAAGCAATCCGGACCGGAAACCGTTGATTGTAAAAGGACCGCGGCAGGTGGGAAAAACCGAATCCATCCGGCGGTTTGGAGAGCAAAACTATAAAAGTGTGATCAGTATTAATTTTGTAGAAGAACCAAAGTATAAAATGATTACAACGGATGGATACAAAGCGGAAGGTATTATCAAAAAATATTTCCAGGATTGATCCGTCAAAACGTTTTATAGAAGGCGATGACCCTGCTCTTTTTTGACGAGCTGCAGGAATTTCCGGAGATTGCAACTGCACTGAAATTCTTTAAAATCGATGGCAGATTCGACGTGATCTGCAGTGGCTCTATGATTGGGATCAATTACCGGAAAATTGAAAGCAACAGTGTTGGCTATAAATCCGATTATGAAATGTTTTCTCTGGATTTTGAAGAATTTTTGTGGGCGAAAGGATATGATGACAGCACGGTAGAGGATATGCTGGAACATATGCGGACGCTGAAGCCGTTTAATGAAGTGGAGATGTCGGTGTACAGTGAACTCTTTTTAGACTACTGTATTCTGGGCGGAATGCCGGCTGTTGTGCGGGAATTTGTCGAAAAGGGAACATTTGAGGGCTCACTGGAAGTACAGAGACAGCTGATTGCAGACTATAAAGAGGACATTCGCAAATATGCGGAAGGAATGGATCAGACCAGAAATTTTAAATGTATTCAACCATATTCCGGTGCAGCTTGCCAAGGATAACAAAAAGTTTCAGATTTCAAAAGTGGCATCAGGAGCGAGATTCCGTGATTACCGCGGCTGTATCGAATGGCTGCATGATGCGGGAATGGTCAATGTATGCTATTGTATGAATTTTCCGGAATTACCATTGCAGGGAAATTATGATGAAACGAAATACAAGCTTTACTTCGCAGACAGTGGTTTGCTGGTAGCCATGCTTGATGAAGAAGCCCAGGTGGATTTAAGAAGCAATAAAAATCTTGGTGTATACAAAGGTGCGCTTTATGAGAATGTTGTCGGAGAAGCATTGGTAAAATCAGGTTACCGGCTGTATTATTATAAACGGGACGATTCTTCACTGGAGCAGGATTTTTTTGTCCGGACAGCAAATGCGCTGATTCCGGTCGAGGTTAAAGCACAGAATGGAATGGCAAAATCCATACGAACTTTAATCAGCGGGAAAAAGTATGCGGACATCCACTGCGGAATTAAATTTACAGGCAGTAACATGGGATACGGAGAGCAGATTTATACGTTTCCGTATTTTTGTGCTTTTTTTGCTGAAAAGATATCTGGCAGGGGTGGATGAGAAAGCGTTCTTAGAAGGGGCTTACAGCAAGGATTCTCACATCTCTGCAGGTGATGAGATGAATTAAGTGAATGGAAATACAAAATGAAGCGAGGAAAAAATTATGGCAGACAAACACACAACAGAAAAACTCCTGGAGGGCGACCGCCTTTCGGGAAAAGTAACCTTATTTGCAAAAGTGACGATTTTGCCGGGGGATGAGCTTTCCTATCATGAGCATCACGGTGAGACAGAAGTATATCACATTTTATCAGGAGAGGGTCTGTACCAGGACAACGACAAGACGTATCCGGTGGAGGCAGAAATGACGACCTTCTGCGAGGACGGAAACGGGCATGCGATTTCCTGCAAAGGAGACGAGCCGCTGGTATTTCTGGCGATGATTCAGAAAAAAGAAGCATGATAAAAAATTCTGTCAGAGGAAAGGAAACTGTCGAAAGAGATTTTGAAAGAGAAGCTTTTTCGGCAGTTTTTTTGTTTCCATGCATACGAAGGGAACAGATGAGTGGCAGGTTCTGCAGGTTTGCTTGTAGGAAAAAACAGTACATGGTATGATGGAGTTACTATTTCGAGGGGGTGGCTGTATGAGCAGAAAGAAAAAGATGAAAATGGAGTACCGCTTTTATGAAGTGCCGGAAAAATGTCCGGTGCTGGCACTTCTGGGAGAAAAGTGGGTGCAGAATTACGGTTACCAGATTGATTACCTGCATTTTCATAATATGATGGAGATCGGCGTCTGCTATTACGGTGAGGGGACAATTGTCCTGGAAGATAAAGAAATTCCGTACGACGGGGGGGCATTTACGGTAGTACCAAAGAACTTTCCACATACGACAAACTCAAAGGAAAACAGTCTGTGCTCCTGGGCATGGCTGTTTATTGATGTGGAAGGCTTTATCACAAAACTGTATAAGGATAATTCGCGTATGGCACAGAAGCTGATTTCCCGCATCAACCAGAGGGCTCATTACTCGAAAAATGAGGACAGACCTGAGGTGGCGGAGCTGATCAAACTGATTATTAAATGCATGGATGAAAAAGAGGAATTTTATCTGGAAGAAGTAAAGGGGCTGACGCGGGCGCTTCTGATGCAGATTGCGAGATGGAATGAAAAAGATGAGACGCAGGAAAAGAATGCCATTCTGGATGATGCCAGCATTGCCCTGATTCTTCCTGCGCTCAATTATATCGGGGAAAATTTCCACGAGAGCATCCGGATTGAAGAACTTGCGGATGTGTGCCACATCAGTGAGACACATCTGCGCCGTATTTTTCAGGAATCCATGCGGATGCCGCCGGTGGAATATATCAACTGGGTTCGGATCCGGGCAGCGTGCAAAGAGCTGAGAAAGACAAATGCTTCCGTAAGTGACATTGCACTGCACTGCGGATTCACAACAATATCCACTTTTAATCGTAATTTTCGAAAGATTCTCGGCGTTTCGCCCCAGCAATGGCGGAGGGCACCGGAACATTACGAGCAGAATTTGTTGAAATTTGACATAAAAACACAGGAAGGATGGTGAAACAAAGTGAAAATATCTATAAATAGTTGAAAATGCATAGTATAGAGTCGAATATGCGCACAACTGACGAAAGAATGTTGTTATAATTTGTACATGTTGAGGGGATAAAAACCTAAAAAATGTACAAAACAACCAAAAGACTTTTAGGCGATATATGTGAAAAAGTCAGGTTGTAAAATAACATCTTAAGGAGGATGTGCAATATGAGAAGAAAAATTGTATCAATCGTAATGGCATCAGCAATGGTACTTGGACTGGCTGCATGCGGATCCAGCGGAGGAACTACAACAAGCTCCAGCAACGGCGGAAACGATGCATCAGCAGCAGATGACACCACTGCAAAATCAGAGAGCAGCGACGTAGTAGAGGGCAGCTCTGCGGATGACAACACCTTAACCGTATGGACCTGGGACCCGAACTTCAACGTTTATGCGATCCAGAAAGCAGCTGAGATTTACGCACAGGATCACGAAGGCTTTAAAGTAGAAGTCAGCGAAGTACAGTCCGATGACATTGAAACCCGCCTGACCACAGCAGTTTCTGCAGGAGACTTAAGTACTCTGCCGGATATCTTCCTGATGCAGGACAACTCCTTCCAGAAATATGCAACCAACTACCCGGACATTTTCACAGATCTGACCGATTCCGGTATCGACTTTGGTGAATTCTCATCCGCAAAAGTTGCTTACTCTACACTGGATGGAAAGAACTACGGAATTCCGTTTGACAATGGCGCTGTGATCGAGTGCCTGCGTACCGATATGCTGGAAGAGGCAGGCTTTACCGTAGATGATTTCACAGACATTACCTGGAATGACTTTATGGAAAAAGCAAAAGTTGTCAAAGAGAAAACAGGCCAGCCAATCCTGACATCTCAGGCCGGATCTCCGGACCTTGTTATGGAAATGCTGCAGTCCTGCGGTGAGTCTCTGTTCAACGAGGACGGATCCGTAAATATTGTAGACAACAAAGCATTAAAACCAATCCTTGAGATCTACAGCCAGATGGTAAAAGATGGTACTCTGGTAGAAGTTACCGACTGGGATCAGTATATTGCATCGATCAACAACGGGACCACAGCAGGCGTTATCAACGGATGCTGGATCATGGCTTCCATCACAGCAAATGACGATCAGTCCGGTAAATGGGCGCTCACCAATATGCCAAAACTGGACGGCATCGACGGAGCAACCAACTACTCCAACAACGGTGGTTCTTCCTGGGCAATTTCTTCCAACTGCAAGAAAACCGATCTTGCCATTGACTTTATGAAATCTACCTTCGCAGGCAGCACAGCTCTTTACGATGACATCATCGCAAAAGGCGCTCTGGCAACCTGGGCACCGGCAGGAGAGTCCGAAGCATATGCACAGCCAGTTGCATTCTTCAGTGATGACCCGGTTTATGCAAAAATCGTTGATTTCGCAACCAAGACTCCATCCAACATCACTGGAGCATTCTACTACGATGCACGCGATGCTGTCGGAACCGCACTTTCCAATATCATCCAGACAGGAGCAGATAT
>ENA-OQCU01000740-OQCU01000740.1-human-gut-metagenome-genome-assembly--contig:-NODE-740-length-13559-cov-2.469550_pt1 | contig 13559 bp, 16 predicted proteins | sample MGYA00242504_ERZ504590 | MGnify/ENA primary metagenome ERZ504590 (study PRJEB26092, sample SAMD00036318) | human gut metagenome | host: Homo sapiens | study: EMG produced TPA metagenomics assembly of... | reverse complement strand
GCCGTCGGGGTTGCGGTGTTTAATGCTCTGCACAATATTTCTCTTTACGCCGTCAAGGATTACAAAGCCACCACTTAAATTTGGGCTGTCGGAGGCAATATCGCCGTCAAAAATGCAAGACAGCCGACACCTGAACAATTTTTCCTGCTCTTTGGTATAGACTGTCTTTGCCTTTGACTGCATATTACACAAGGCAGAGCCACCGTGCAGGGTTGCTGACGGGTACAAGCTGTCGGAGGGATACAGATTTTTTCGCATTCAAACACGGTCAGGGGTTGCTCCGTCTTCGGTAACACCCTCACCGTAGATTGTGACCTCGACAGGAGTTTTGCAGAACTGCTTTTTTACAAGTGACGGAAATTTCACGGTTTTCACGCACCTTTCAGATTGCAGGATAACAAAGTCCTGTGATTTTAGCAACGCATAGAGGTCGGCAGGAATTGCCACTCCGCTGATACACATTAAATTCCAGCTTGCGCCAAATTCCATTGATGTGCCGTTGATTGAATAGCTTTTCAGGTAGGAAGAAATCATATCGGCATTTTCTTCTTCAAAAAGCAGTAAGTCTGCTATGCACTCTGCTAATGATTCTCTTCTGCATTTCCGAAAGTTTTTCAAAATCAATGCGGTTAAAAGTCAGAACATCAATGTGTTCGGCAGAAACAATACTGTTTTCATCTCCGCCCTGATGTTCAATGTAATCGGCATACATAGATTTACTCCTTTGTGTCTGATTTGATATTCTCTTTAAGTTTTTTGTTTTCCGGCTTTGAGCTTTGAATTTTCTTTCATTCAAAGTATTGTAATTCATCAACAGAAATTTTCTTTTTATTTGAAGGAACTTTTCTTTTATCGTAATATTTTACATCACCGTCTGTGCCAGCAATATATATCGGATAAGAAGATCCTGAAGTTTGTTTTTCAATGTACAAGAGCCCTTTATATGGCTCTGTTCCACTGGTAGGTAAAAGCTTTTATATTAACAAGGGCACTATCCTTATTTGTTGATATACAATACGTAGCTGCTTCTTCTGGTTTTAAAAATAAATTGTTCGTAAGCACTTACTGTCAATTCTTCTTCACCAGTAATTTGTTTTTTGTTTCACCAAGTAATTTTTTCATTACTCTCAGATTCATCTCCTGCCGAAAACACATCTACAGGATCTTCCGCTATAAAAGCATCCTCATCTTCTTCACCTGAAGATACTATCGACTGAGTATCCACTTCTCCCTGCTGTGAATCAGTCTCATCTGCAGGTATTTCAACAGATTCCACATTTTCACTGCTATCCGAAAACAGATCTGCTGATTCTGACGCCCATGTCATATTCACCGGACTAACTGCTATAGTCGCAGCTAAAGTCCACGCCAGAACTTTCCTTAACTTTTTCCTTGCCATATGTTTTTCCTCCTTAATAGTATTTTGTTACTACAACTGCTTATCAAAATATATCATATCTCACGTTTCAATATAACACTTTCACATAAACATCCCATATTTCACTACATATTTAACCTAATTTTTTTCCAATCTTCCATCACAGACAAATTTGCATCCCGTTTATTTTTTATAGTATGATTATTGGAAATACAGTTCATTTTATCCATCTGGCATATCCGACAGATATTGTCACTGACATAAGAAACTACAACCACTTTAATCCAAAGGAGCTTAATCCAATTTTGAAACTTGCAATCTGCGAAGACAACCCTTCACATTATGAAATAATACATACTATTCTGCAAAAGTATCCTCCGGGAGCTTTTGAAATAACGCATTTCACATCCGGTGATGAATTTCTCCGGGCTGCTGCTGAAAACGGATGCCCTTATTCCATTGTACTGACAGATATTGATCTTGGTTCTGACGCTGTAAATGGCATCTCACTTGCAGAAAAGATCAACCATATCAGCCCGGACACTCAGATTATTTTTATCAGCCAGTATCTGCAATATGCTACCGCAGTATATGAGACAGAACATGCCTACTTTATCCATAAACAACAGATGGAAAAATATCTCCCTCTGGCTCTAAGAGCAGCGCGCCAGAAGCTTCAGAAATTGCATACACGATATCTGTATTTCTCCGGAAATTCACGCAATTATCAGGTGCTCTGCTCCGATATTCTTTATCTGGAACGAAATCTGAGGCAGACCACGATCTATACCAGAACAGGAACATATACAACAAAAGAAAGACTGACAGCTCTTACAGAAAGAATGAAACCAGATTTCTGTCTCTGCCATAACAGCTTTGCCGTTAATCTTCATGCTGTACGTACTTACAGTCATAAGGGCATTATACTTTCTGATAATACAGAGATCCCTGTCAGCAGATCTTATTACCAGCAGTTTAAGGACGCGTTTGCTTTCATGATGCTTGCCGGTCACAGGGAGGTGCAGTAAATGAGCAGTCATATGATCAATCTATTCTTGTGTATTCTATCCAGCCTTTATCTGTGTTTTGGACTGCTTTACTTTTGCTGCAGGATCCTGCCAAGCAAACACAAGATCTCACTCCCGCTGTTTTTGTGTCTGTCAGTATTTATGGCACTGTTATTTTGGATCAAACGTGAATCACAGCATAATGGAATTACAATCGTATTTCAGCTTACAACATTTCTTGTAACACTTTTTTTATTCCAGGCATCTTTTATGAAAAAAATTAGCCGTTTATTTTATTTTCCAGCTGCTGATAATCTGTCCGGAAATTTTATGTACCAGTGTTTTCATTGCACTTCATAATCTTTTTATACCGACCGATACCTATACTCCGCACAACCTGATATCCAGTTGTTCACCTGCAGAATATTTCGTTATCGAACTCTCCAACATCCTGCTTGGCCTGTTTCTTCTCTGGAAAATATCAGAAATCCTGCGGCAGTGTATAGATTATTTGAAAATACTCACCTTTTTACAACTGTTACTGCCACTGATCGCTCCGGTTTTTCTCAATGTTATAATTTCCCTTCAGAAAAAGCCCGAAGCAGTTCTGGCTCTGAGCATCATTTACTGGATCATATGCATCGGCAGTTATCTGTTGTTTCTGCGTGCAGTCCATTCTTTAGCCCAACAGCACAGGGAATATTTACAGAAAAAATGGAAATTGAGCTGATGAAAAAGCAGATAAATGATTCCGTTCAGTTAAGTAATGAATATGCCAGTCTCCGGAAATGGAATCACGATATTGAGAATCACATCATGTCTGTCATGTATTTGATGGATATAAAAAATATGAGGAAGCAGAAACATATACCGCTTCTGTTCTGTCCCGGCTTAATTGCAGACCACAAGAAAAACAACCAGAGGAGGATTGCAGTCATGAAAAAGAACATTAAATTGATTCCTTTATTTCTCTTCCTCTTTGTATTCCAGTTGTTATATTTTCTGTCTACGATTTATACAGAAAAATTGATCATATCTTTCTGATCCTGGCAGTGTTTATGATCCTGATCTGTATTCTTTTATACTGCGTGCTTTCTGATGTGTTAAAGAAATCCAATACTGAAATGGAACTGGCTTTTCTTCAAAAGCAGAAACAATTAAAACAGGAACAGGATTACAGTCTTCAGATCCGCAGACAGGATACTCGGGATTTTCAGACCAAAACTGTACAGGAACTTCAGGATTTCCAGATACTTCTGGAACAGGGAAAATATGAACAGGCTGATACTGCGATCAGAAATCTGAATCAGACTTTTCAGAAGGATCGTTTTCATCCTTACTGTCAGAATAACCTGTTACAGGCAATCCTGGAAGGGAAACGGCTTTCGTGCAGAACAGGAACATATCCAGGTATCCTTATGAAATCCTTTTACCGGAAAAGATTTCCATTAATACGACTGACCTGAGCAGTATATTTTTTTAATCTTCTGGACAACGCTATCGAAGCTTGTAGCTCTTCCGGCAATCCTGATCCTGAAATCCGGCTGTCTGCAAACATTTCCAACGGATTTCTTACCATATATATGCACAATACCAAGAACCCGTTACAGAGTTTTACACATAAGACTACGAAATCAGAACCGGGTTCTCATGGATATGGACTTTCTATTATTGAAGATATCTGCCAGAAATATAATGGCTCCTATCAGTGGATTGACCATAATAATACTTTTGATTCCATTGTCTTACTACAGATAAAAAATCTCTGAAAAAAGGAGGCGCTTTCCATGCCAGTTACTCCCACAATCGAAGTAGATGATACCCTGAAAGAACGAAGCTCTCACGGCTCCTTTGAGCTTCCCATAGAAACCTATACAGACAACTGCGAGATATTCCATTCTCTCTACAACCACTGGCATGACGAGATGGAACTGATTTATATTGAATCCGGCAGCGGACTGGTCCGTCTGAATAAAGAGATCCTCCGCGTCAAGGCCGGTGACCTGATCATTGTGAACCGTGGAGTTCTCCATGGAATAAAAACAGATCTGAAGAATATCCTTTATTTCCGGAGTATTGTCTTTGACCTGAATTTCCTGTCCGGTCCTGCGGGAGATTTATGTCAGGAACGTGTCATTTCCCTGCTGATGGAAAATCAGGCGGAATTTACCCATATTATTTCCAGATCTGATGACAATTATGGGAATATCTGCCTGCTTTTTGACAGGATCCATTCCTGCCATAAAGAAAAAAAGCCGTATTATTTCGTAAAATTAAAGGCTCTGTTCTTCAGCTTTTTCTACGAAATGCTCATGGGAAATTACATCACTCCCGCAGATAAGGAAGAGAACAAAAGTCTTGCTTCTATTAAAAAGATCCTGGACTACATCAACCTCAATTATTCACAGCCGCTGACCGCAGCAGAGCTCACTGCTCTCTCTAATTACAGCGAATACTACTTTATGAAACTATTCAAGCAATATACCGGTAAGACTCTGATCGCCTATATCAATGACCTGCGCATCGAGAAAGCAAAGCCTATGCTTCTGCACTCCGACTCCTCTGTCACAGAGATTGCACTGGAAGTAGGTTTCAACAACACCAGCTATTTCATCAAGAAGTTCCAGCAGGCAACCGGAATGTCTCCTCACAAATTTCGCAGAAACCTGTCATAAAATCGCAATTTTGTTGTATTTTTTGAATAGACTGCTGATATAGTTATAGATGTCAGCAAGAGAACTTCTCTTACTGATATAACCAAAAACAATACACTATTCAAACCTAAAAAAATAAGCAATCTAACTCATAAAAAACACATATTTATTTCAGAAAGGGAGATTACGATGGAAAATTTAGAAAAGCTCATCTATGACCTGTATAAGAAAAATGCACGTCAGTGCACAAATGAAGAAATTTACAACGCATTATTAATCTATACAAAAAATCAGCTCTTTGAAAAAGGCTATCAGGATGGAAAGAAGAAAATCTATTATATTTCCGCAGAATTCCTGATCGGTAAATTATTATCCAACAACCTGATCAATCTGGGAATCTATGATGATGTTGCTGCATTCTTAAAAGAGAATGGAAAAGCCATCGCTGACATCGAAGAAGTTGAACCGGAACCATCTCTTGGAAACGGTGGTCTTGGACGTCTGGCAGCATGCTTCCTGGATTCCATCGCAACTCTCGGTCTTCCGGGCGAAGGTATTGGTCTGAATTATCATCTGGGTCTTTTCAAACAGCTCTTTGAGAACAGACTTCATGAAGGAAACTCCGAACCCATGGATTGAAGAACACAGCTGGCTCACACCTGCAGGTGTTTCCTATACTGTACCGTTCCGCGGATTCTCACTGAAATCTTCCCTGTACGATATCGACGTTGCAGGCTACAATAACAAATCCATTCATCTGCACTTATTTGACATTGATCTGGCAGATGAATCCATGGTTCACGATGGAATTTCCTTTAACAAAAAGGACATCCTTCACAACCTGACACTGTTCCTGTATCCGGATGACAGCGATGATGACGGACGTAAACTCCGTATCTTCCAGCAGTATTTCATGGTATCCAATGCCGCTCAGTTCATCCTGGACGAAGCAACAAAGAAAGGCTGCAACCTGCATGACCTTGCAGACTACGCAGTGATCCAGATCAACGATACTCACCCAAGTATGGTCATTCCTGAACTGATCCGTCTCCTGACAGAGCGTGGAATCGACTTTGATGAGGCTGCTGAGATTGTATCCAAAGTATGTGCTTACACAAACCATACTATCCTTGCAGAGGCTCTGGAAAAATGGCCAATGGACTACCTTCTTGATGTAGTTCCTCACCTTGTACCAATCATCGAAAAGCTGGATGAAAAGATCAAAGCAAAATATCCTCAGGAAAATGTAGCCATCATCGACAAGAACAACCTGGTTCACATGGCACATATGGATATTCACTATGGATTCTCCATCAACGGTGTTGCTGCCCTGCATACAGAAATCCTGAAAACAAGCGAGCTGAAAGCTTTCTATGATATTTATCCGGAGAAATTCAACAACAAAACTAACGGCATCACATTCCGCCGCTGGTTAATGCACTGCAATCATCCGCTGACAGACTATATTACCTCCCTGATCGGTGATGAGTTTAAAACAAATGCAACTGCACTGGAAAATCTCCTGAAATATAAGGATGATGAAGCAGTTCTGAACAAGCTCCTTGAGATCAAAACAGAAGCTAAGAAAACCTGTAAAGAATTTATCCTGTCCAATACAGGTGTTGAAATTGATGAGAACAGCATCTATGATATCCAGATCAAACGTCTCCATGAGTACAAACGCCAGCAGTTAAATGCTCTGTACATCATCAGCAAATATCTGGAGATCAAGGGTGGAAAGAACCATCTCAGCCTGTAACCTTTATCTTCGGTGCAAAAGCAGCTCCTGCTTATGTGATCGCAAAGGATATCATTCATCTTCTGCTCACACTCCAGGATCTCATCAAAGATGATCCGGAAGTTGCACCATACATGAAGCTTGTTATGGTTGAAAACTACAATGTATCCGCAGCCGAAAAATTTATTCCCTGCATGCGATATTTCTGAGCAGATCTCCCTGGCTTCCAAAGAAGCAAGTGGTACAGGTAACATGAAGTTCATGCTGAACGGTGCCGTTACTCTGGGAACTATGGATGGCGCTAATGTTGAGATCAGCGAACTGGTTGGTGAAGATAACATCTATATCTTCGGTGAATCCAGCGAGAAAGTTATCGAACATTACGAGAAAGCTGACTACTGCTCCAGAGATATTTATGAAAATGACAAACGCATCAAGGAATGTGTTGACTTCATTGTAAGTGAAAAGATGCTGGCACTTGGCCACAAAGAAAATCTCGAAAGACTGCACCACGAACTGGTAAGCAAAGACTGGTTCATGACACTGCTTGACTTCAACGATTATGTTGAGAAAAAAGATCAGGCACTGGCTGATTACGCAGACAGAAAAACATGGGCAAAGAAGATGCTGGTTAATATTGCAAAAGCCGGATTCTTCTCTTCTGACAGAACTATCGAACAGTACAACAACGATATCTGGCACCTGACACCAGCAAAATAATCCAATAAAATTTGTGATCATATAAATTCTGTAAAAAACAAACAGCAGGCATTGTATATTCGATGGAATATACAGATGTCTGCTGTTTTATGTTTATCAGATCATAAAATCATAAAAATCTCCCACTGTATTAATTCAAATCAGACTATAACTACGGCAACCGAATCCGAGCAAAATATACCGCTTTATATATCCTTGTAATAAGCAGGAGAGATAACATCCGCCTCCTTACAGGAACATCCGTTCTCGTAACTATCGCAACAGTCACAGTTTGAACAGTACATATGAGTATCCGGGATATAAAACAAGCCTCCATAGAGCGGTGAAGTACGGAGTTCTTTTGACTCTTTCTTGCTGTTGGCAAAATGGATTCCATTAGAGATCAGCATATTTTCAGGTTCATACTGAGAGAAATCAAAATAATGTCCCTGTGTTCCATGATGGGGCACCTTGATACACCAGTAATGTTCGTATAATGGCAATTTTCCATCATAGTTCTCTGCGATCATTTTCAGATGCTCAGGCTGTGCATCCCCGGTAAACAAAAGATTTAATTCTCCGTCTCTGGCATTCTGGAACACAATACTGATCTTATGCTTAAACTGCCTCAGATTTATCTGATTCTCATTCAGCCATGCCAGCAGTTTCTTAAAATCAGGAAGTGCTTTGATTCTGCGAAATTCACGCTCATACACATATGCCCGGATAATTTTCTGACGGACCTCCGGCTGTTCTGTCAGTTCAGATGCCGTTGAATCTGTTTCTCTTTCCATAGTTTCCGCCGGTTTATTGCCTTCAGCAGTCATAGACCATACGATCAGTCTCAGTTTCTCTGCAAATTCAAGCAGGACATCCATTACTTCTTTAAATTTCCCGTCTTCACAGATTCTGTTATAGACTTCGTCCGTCTCCTTCCGGATCACATCTGTATCCGGCCAGAGTGCCTGATATTTGTTTTCAAAAAGTTTTCCCCGGCTTAACAGTTCCACGTTCTGTTTGTTCTCCAGAAGTGCATCCACCAGTGCAAACAGGCTGACCTGACGGCTTGGCAATCCGGATTCTTTTAACAAATCTGCCAGAAGCAGCAGCAACCAGTGTTCTGCTCATTTCTTTTTTTGAAAAAAACATCGGGAAGATAAAGTTTTTCCCAAAGTCAACAGAAATATCTTTTTTCTTCATCATATAAAGAAGCCCTGACAGATGATCCATATGAAAATGTGTCAGAAGCAGATTTTTACTCTTGATCGTAGACAGATCTGAGATGATCACATCAAATATTTCTCTTCTGGGGCGCCCCTCTATCCTGCTGTTATTTGTTCCGAAATCTACCAGCAGACTCTTCTTTCTGTCCCGGAGACAGAAGCAGTCTCCGAAACCTACATTATACATTCGTACCTTCATTCTTTTCCCTCTTGTTTACAATGGTTGGTTTTATTTTAATATAAGGGGAAATTGAAATGCAAGAGGGTGTTGTTTGTGTTATTATAGTGTCGTATGATTACTGGTTACTGTTCACATATCACTATTCCGCGAGGTGTTTTAGCATAAATATGCCAAAATCCCGAGACATACAAGCCAAACTCCCATTGCCGCAGGCAATCTGGAATGAATTTTTGGCTGCGTACTGAGAACAGAGTAAACAGTAACTCATCTGAAATAAAAGAGCGTGTTTGAAAAATGATTTTTCGCAAGATGTGTGTCATGATTTGTGAGAATGATTTTTCAAATACACCTGAGGAAAAACAAATATAAAATATCAGCAGAATGGAGATAGAACACTTATGACAAAACAGGAACTGGCTCTCGAGGTCATTGAACGGTTAAAAAAGGAATATCCGGATGCGGACTGCACTCTGGATTATGATAATGCATGGAAATTACTGGTAAGTGTGCGTCTGGCTGCACAATGTACAGATGCAAGAGTAAATGTAGTTGTACAGGATCTGTATGCAAAGTTTCCTACTGTAGAAGCTCTTGCAAATGCAGATGTTGCAGATATCGAAGCAATCGTTCGTCCATGTGGTCTGGGTAAGAGTAAGGCAAGAGATATCAGTGCCTGTATGAAAATCCTCCACGAACAGTATCATGACAATGTTCCCGGGGATTTTGATGCTCTGCTAAAGCTTCCCGGAGTCGGAAGAAAGAGTGCCAATCTGATCATGGGAGATGTATTCGGCAAACCGGCGATCGTGACAGATACCCATTGCATCCGTCTCTCCAACCGCATCGGTCTGGTCGATAATATGAAAGAACCTAAGAAAGTAGAAATGGCTTTATGGAAGATCATTCCGCCCGAAGAAGGCAATGATCTCTGTCACCGCCTGGTCAATCATGGCCGCGATGTCTGTACAGCACGCACTAAACCTTACTGTGACAGGTGTTGTCTGAATGATATCTGTGAAAAAAATGGTGTAGACAGCCAGGAATAATTACTTTATACACATATAACCAAAATAATCCATACCATTATACACATTATCCCAAAGAAAATCCCCATCTCTGTGTTTCTTTAACCAGAGCGTGTCTGAAAAAGGCTTTCTGCAAGATGTGCGTCACAATTTGTGGGATATTTTGCCCGGATGAGGGCGCCGTAGTGGGCTACGGCAACTGAATTCGGGTGAAATATCCCGCAAAGTGGGGCGTGCAGATTGCGGGAATGATTTTTCAGACACGCTCTAGTGTCGTTCTCTGACACAAGAAAATCCTGAAAGCAAGATTCTCCGTCTGCGGTGGTTAGCTTCAGCGACATAATTCCTCTACACCGCAGTGCGCTCCTGCCCGGAAGGCTTTACTTTCTCTGCGCCTTTATGTATGTTATAGGAACATTACAAAGTAATCTCCTATAACATAAAATAAGTCCACTGCTTACTCCTTTTATAAATAATGCAGTGGACTTATCCGTTAATTTTATTCTTTTGTTATTCTGTAGTTTGGTTGCTTATCTGTACGATTTATGTTGCATTTGTTTTATTGTCCGTTTTATTTCTCTGAATTTACAATTTTACCAGCAATTGCACACGCTGCTGCTGTTTTTGGTGATGCAAGGTAAATCTCTACCTTAGATGTTCCCATTCGTCCAAGGAAATTTCTGTTATTTGTAGCTACTACACGTTCACCATCGGTAAGGATACCTCCTGCACGTCCACAGCACAATCCACATCCGGGATGTGTGATCATTGCACCTGCCTCTGCCAGAGTATCCATAATTCCCTCTGCAATTGCCTGACGGTATATTTTACGGCTTGCAGGAGTTACAATCAATTTAACGTAATCTGCTACCTTTTTGCCCTTTAACACCTCCGCTGCAGCTCTGAGATCCTCCAGACGGCCATTTGTGCAGGAACCGATAAATACCTGATCTATTTCTGTTCCTTCAAGTTCACTTACATTTTTAATCTTATCTACCTGAGACGGACATGCCATAACCGGTACAAAATCCTCTGCGCGATAAGTGATTGTTTTCATATAGGTTGCATCTTCATCTCCTGTAAGGCTCTTCTGGAACTCATTCAACTCTATGTCACAATATTCTGCAGTTTTTTCATCCGGTGTAAACAGCGCACATTTTGCCCCTGCCTCAATCGCCATATTTGCCATAGTCATACGGCTTGCTACTGTCATATTCTTTACTGTACTGCCGGTAAATTCAAGTGCTCTGTATGTAGCTCCATCAGCTCCCAGATCACCGATCAGACGCAGGATGATATCTTTGGACATAACATTTTCCGGAAGTTCTCCCTCGATCACAACCTTAATTGTCTCAGGAACTTTGATCCACATAGTTCCTGTTCCCAGAATACTTGCCATCTCTGTATATCCGTACACGAAGAGAAAGCGCCTACACATCCGTAGGTAGTGGTATGGCTGTCTGTACCAAATACAATATTTCCCGGTTTTACATAACCTGCCTCTGTCATTAACTGGTGGCAGATTCCATCACTTCTGTGAACATTTTTCATGCCATATTTCCTGGCAAAAGCATCTCCCGCATGGAAATGTCTGGTATCATCTAACTGACTTGCAGGAACCAGATGGTCATATATGAGTACTGCTTTATCTGGATCCCAGAGCTTCGTAAAGCCCATTTCTTCAAACTTTTCTGCTACAAATGGAATAAATATATCATGAATCATAACCCTGTCTACATTGACCGTTACAATGTCTCCAGGCTTTACTGTTTTTCCAACATTGTTTCTTATAATTTTCTCAATAACTGTCTCGCCCATTTTCCTCTCCTTTCCAAATCAATCCAGCCCATTCAGTTTGCGCATGGCTTTTACAAGTCCGCCAGCCTGAATAATGCTCATCAGATTTTCCGGAAGAGAAGCAATCGGGTACTGTTTTCCATTGTAATCTACATGTTCATTCATTACCACAGTGACTTCATCACCTTCTTTGATATCATCATGAAGATCTGGCTGCTCGATCAGTAACAGACCATTATTAATAGAATTTCTGAAGAAAATTCTCGCAAAAGATTTGGCAATTACACACTGAATTCCCAGTGCTTTGATAATTTCCGGTGCCTGTTCTCTGGAAGAACCACATCCAAAGTTCTTTCCTGCAACAATAATGTCGCCTTTCTGAATCTGTCCTGCCAGTTCCGGACGCAGAGGACTGAATCCGTACTGTTTCATATCGTCGATTGTTTTCAGTGCGAGATATTCTGTTGGAATAATAATATCTGTATCAATGTCATCATCCAGAACCCACACTTTTCCTGTGAATTTTTCCATAATCTTACCTCTTATCTTCTATCTTCACTTGTAACTGTTCAGTACTTTCACAGTCACAAGTTAAAATTCATTCAAACGAATTGTGAATATCCGCTTTGCTACGCGACTCTATACCATACCGAATAACTACTCCGCAGTTTATCAGGATGAGCTTGCTCTCCTCCTGATACAAACAAATCTCCACCTGCTGTCTATTGCTTTTCGCGACCTTCGCAGGAAATTTACTTGATTCGGTTAAATGTTTCACGTGAAACATTTATAATTAGCATCACACCTCACTTGCCAGCGCAATCTTTCCTGTAATGGCAGATGCTGTAACAGTAGCTGCTGATCCCAGATATACTTTGGAGCTTGGGTGTCCTGCACGACCTTTGAAATTACGTGTTCCTGTACTGATCAGAACTTCGTTCTCACCGATCACACCCTGACAGCTTCCCCAGCATACACTGCAGTTCGGATTCATAACAATGGCTCCAGCCTCCATAAACGTGTCAATAAGCCCCTCTTTTAATGCCTGGCGGTAAATAGTCTGGCTTGCAGGCACAACGAGAAATCTGACGCCCTCAGCAACCTTCTTGCCCTTGATGATTTCTGCACCGACACGCAGATCTTCAATACGTCCGTTGTTACAGGATCCCAAAAATGCTTCATTGATTTCAATTCCGCAGGCTTCTTCTGCAGGCACAACATTGTCTACAAAATCAGGTTTTGCAACTACAGGACGGACTTTTGATAAATCAAATGTATATTCTCTCGCATAAACTGCATCCGGATCACTGTGATATACAGCCTTTGGCTCACGTCCATGTTCTTTCAGATATTCAATAGCTTTCTCATCTGCTTCAAAGATACCTGTCTTTGCACCGGCTTCTACTGCCATGTTGCAAAGCGCCATACGATCACTGATACTGAGTGTTTTCGCACCCTCGCCTGTAAATTCCATTGCCTGATAGTTACATCCATTTGCTCCGATTTCCCCAATGATTGTAAGAATCAGATCTCTTGCGTAAACTCCTTCCGGAAGTTTACCTGTCAGATTAAATTTTACGCTCTCAGGAACCAGTACCCATGAAGTACCTGTTACCATACCATAAAGGAAATCTGTACATCCTACGCCTGTTCCAAATGCACCTAATGCACCGTATGAACAGGTATGGCTGTCTGCACCAAAGATCAGTTCACCCGGACGGACATAATTCTCGATCATAACCTGATGGCAGACACCTTTTCCTTCCCAGAAATCAATGTTATGTTCTTTTCGCAAAATCTCGCATCTTCTTCTTGAGATGCTGCTGTTTTCCGGGCTTGTCAGATGGTACATTATGA